>ENA-OOXM01002922-OOXM01002922.1-human-gut-metagenome-genome-assembly--contig:-NODE-2922-length-10290-cov-2.682462_pt1 | contig 10290 bp, 10 predicted proteins | sample MGYA00241589_ERZ501347 | MGnify/ENA primary metagenome ERZ501347 (study PRJEB25962, sample SAMEA2042832) | human gut metagenome | biome: human gut; feature: human-associated habitat; material: faeces...
GGGGGGATGGCAGGACATCCTCCTTGCGGAAAACATCCTGCCTGATTTTGTGGGTTGATAACTTCTCAACTTGATCATATTGTATCGCACCACTGTATCTTTTGTCAACTACTTTTTCAAAATGTTGCAGTTCACACGCGCCATTCGTACCTTTTTGTAAGCAGATTTTCATGCGAGCATGAAATCTGCCCCCAAACGGTACGGGTAAACTGTAACAATAGAATAGTAACAATAGAATATTTTCCCCAAAAAAGATACATACTGATCCCAAAAGCTTTCCTATCGCTTTTTGAATCCAACAATGAAAAGGAGGTTTTTGTCATGTATCCTGTAATTCCAGAATCAGACCGTCCTTCTGACCTTGCGGATGACTGCATCCTCTCTCCCGACGGCGTCAATCCGGTTTCCAAAAATGACGAAGTGCCGTCTGAAAAAAATCTGTTCGACGACAAGATCGCAGTATATCCTGTTCCGGGTGCGACCCTTCCGTTTTATTTTCCGGGTTATCCCAACCAGCCGCTGTAGGGCGTTCTTACAGCTCCCGCGCGGCATCGGCAACACTGCGGACACCGACTAATCGGATGCCGGAAATTTTCGGCATTTTTTCGAGACAGACCTGGGGGAGGATACAGGTTGTGAAACCGAGCTTCTGCGCCTCCCTCACTCTCTGCTCCGCCATCGAAACGGCGCGTACTTCCCCGCTCAGGCCCACTTCCCCGAAGGCGACAACGCCCTCCGGGACGGGGCTGTTTTTGAAGCTCGACATGATTGCCATCACGATTCCAAGATCGATGGCAGGCTCTGTAATCCGAATGCCGCCTGCCAGATTGACGTAAGCATCACACCCCCCGATCTGCATGCCAAGCCGTTTTTCCAATACCGCCATCAGCAAATTGACGCGGTTAAAATCCGTTCCGGTCGTCTGACGGCGTGGAATGCCAAAATTGCTGTGGCAGACGAGCGCCTGAATCTCCGTGAGCATCGGACGAGTCCCCTCCATTGAGCAGGAGACGACCGAGCCGCTCGCGCCGGCAGGTCTGCCATTTAACATGAATTCCGACGGGTTTAACACCTCTGTCAGCCCCTCTTGGCGCATCTCAAACACACCGATCTCATCGGTTGAGCCAAAACGATTCTTGACGCCCCGGAGGATTCGATAAGATGCATGTCGGTCGCCCTCAAAATACAACACCGTATCCACCATATGCTCGAGCACTCTGGGACCTGCAACCGTTCCCTCTTTGGTCACATGGCCGACGATAAAAATCGAAATACCGAGCCCTTTTGCCAGCCGCAACAAAACACCAGTCGATTCGCGCACCTGCGACACGCTGCCGGGCGCCGCGCTGACCGCTTCATTGTACATCGTCTGGATGGAGTCAATGATGACGATCTGAGGCTTTTTCTGCTGGATTACCTCCTCAATCCGATTCAGGTTCGTCTCACAGAACAGCTCCAGCGTGTCCGAAAAATCGCCGATCCGCATCGCACGCATTTTGATCTGGCGTAAGGATTCCTCGCCTGATACATACAAAATGTGCTGCTTTTTTAACGAAAGGTTCCTGCACATCTGCAAAAGAAGCGTCGATTTGCCGATACCCGGGTCGCCGCCGACCAGCGTCAGCGAGCCGGTAACGATTCCGCCGCCCAGTACCCGGTCGAGCTCTCCCATCCCGGTTTCCGTGCGTCTTTCCTCTTCCATCGAAATTTCATTCAGCACTGCCGGAGCGCTCTGCACCCCGGACAGCACCTGCTTTTTCTCTTTTCCGCCTGCGGACACGGAAACCGGTTCCTCTACGAGGGAGTTCCACGCCTTACAGCCCGGACACTGCCCCAGCCATTTTGCCGTTTCATAGCCGCATTCCTGACAGAAAAATCTGGTTTTTATTTTGGTTGCCATTTATTTTGAAATTTCTACCTTTACTTCTCCGATTCCAGCAAGCTCCACGCTCACATTCAGCTTTCCGCCAAGGTTCGTGCGCATTCTGCCCGCATCCTCACCGTTGATTTTCACATCATATTCCGTATCTTCCTCCAGACCGAGTGTGATCTGCGCGTCCTCTGTGCCCTCTACCGTGAAGCTGACGCCATTTTCGCTCTCCGCAAAATGCTCTACGCTCGTGCCGGGCACGGATTCATAGACAAACATGCCGTTTCTTTCCAGCTTGGTAATCTCTTTAAAAGTCTTTACCTTGTACTCATCGCCGCCGGCCTCAAAGCCCTCCTTCTTGCTCTTTTCCTGCAGAAGATGATTGCCGAAGCTGATCTTTCCGTCTGCTTCTGTTCTGATGAGTTCTGCTACTGCTGCCATTCTTTTGTCCTCCTGTCCGCCTTTGCGGCGGTTTGCTGTTTATTTGTTTTTGACGCTGAAAACAACTTTATCCTCGCGGAAGCCTGCACTCACATGATCGCCGGATTTTACCCGTCCCGACAGAATTTCTTCCGCAAGTGCGTCCTCGATCAGCGTCTGAATTGCTCTCTTTAACGGTCTTGCACCCATTTTCAGGTTGCTGTATTTTTCTACGATATGCTCTTTCAGAGATGGTGTCAGTGTCAGGCTGATATCCAACTGCGTCCGGCAGCGCGTAATCAGGCTCTGCGCCAGCAGATTGATAATTCGCTTCATATCGTCTTTTGTCAGCTGATGGAATACGATCGTTTCATCTATCCGGTTTAAAAATTCCGGTTTGAACAGGCGTTTTACCTCTTCCATCACGCCGGCTTTCATCTTTTCGTAAGTCTTTTGCGCATCTTCTTTTGCCGCAAAGCCGAGATTTTTTGGCTCCACAATCCGCTGTGCACCGGCGTTGGACGTCATGATGATGACGGTATTTTTGAAGCTGACCTTCCTGCCTCTGGAATCCGTGATATGCCCATCGTCCAGCACCTGTAGCAAAATATTGAAAACATCCGGGTGCGCTTTCTCGATTTCGTCGAATAAAACCACCGAATACGGATTTCTGCGAACCTTTTCAGAAAGCTGTCCGCCCTCGTCAAAGCCGACATAGCCCGGAGGCGAGCCGATCATTTTCGAAACAGAGTGCCCTTCCATATATTCCGACATGTCCACGCGGATCAGCGCGTTTTCTGAACCAAACATCGCTTCTGCCAATGCCTTGGAAAGCTCCGTCTTTCCGACACCTGTGGGACCGAGGAACAAAAACGAACCGATCGGTCGTCTCGGATCCTGCAGTCCGACTCTGCCGCGGCGCATCGCCCGCGCAACGCTCGATACGGCTTCTTCCTGTCCGATCACGCGCTTGTGCAGAATAGATTCCAGCTTTAACAACCGTTCGCTCTCTTTTTCGGTCAGGCGGCTCACCGGAACCTTTGTCCAAGTGGAAATGACCTTTGCGATATCCTCTGCTGTCACCTCTGGCTGCCCCTTTTTGCGGCTCTTTTCCTGTCGTTTCTGGTGCTTTTCATAACGGGTGAGCGCCTCCTTTAGCTTTTGCTTTAGTCTTGAGGCCTCCTCCAAATCCTGATCGCGGATTGCCTGCTCCAGCTTTTCGTCCAGCGTTTTAATTTCCTTTGCCTGGTCTGTTGCCTCGTCAGTCGTCTGCATCCGCTGCAAGCGCACCGCAGCAGCCGCCTCGTCCATCACGTCGATCGCCTTGTCCGGGAGCTTCCGGTCGTTGATATAGCGATTGGAAAGATGTACTGCGGCCTCGAGGGCTTCCGGCAGAATCTTTACTTTATGATGCTCTTCATATCTGGAAACGATTCCCTGTAAAATGCCGATCGCCTCTTTTTCCGTTGGCTCTTCGACCGTAACCGGCTGAAAACGGCGTTCCAGGGCAGCATCTTTTTCGATATATTTGCGGTATTCTTCCAGCGTTGTCGCGCCGATCAGCTGAATCTCGCCGCGCGCAAGGGACGGCTTTAAAATGTTGGAAGCGTCAATCGCCCCCTCTGCGCCGCCTGCACCGATCAGTGTATGCAGCTCATCCAAAAACAGTAAAATATTTCCGTCGTCTGTCACCTCACGGATGACCTTACGAATTCGCTCCTCAAATTCGCCACGGTATTTGCTTCCCGCGATCATCCCGGACAGATCCAGCATCAGAACCCGTTTATCCTTTACCGTATCCGGCACGCTGCCCTCCGTAATCCGAAGTGCAAGTCCCTCGACGATCGCCGTTTTGCCGACACCGGGTTCTCCTACCAGGCACGGATTGTTCTTCGTCCTGCGGCTTAAAATCTGAATCACGCGCCCAATCTCCTGATCGCGCCCGACAACCGGATCGAGCTTTCCCTGTGCAGCCAGCTTCGTCAGATCCCGGCTGTAAAGCTCCAGCGTCCCGGTCTGGCTCTTTTTTTGCCTGCGTCCCAGCTCTTCGCGGTACGCCGTAGGGTCCAGTCCTGCTGCCAGGAGCGTATCCCGCATGATTTTCTGCAGCGGCAGCGACAGCGTCTGCAGCACCCGCACTGCAACATTATCCCCATCTCCTAAAAGCGCTAACAAAATGTGTTCCGTTCCGGTCAGCACGCTGCCTGCCTTTTCCGCCTGTCTGTGGCTTTCCTCCAGAACTTCCTCTGCCCGGGGGGAATAACCGTCCCGCTCTATGACCGGATTGGGCGTCTCCGGAGCCAGCAGATCCTGAATCATTTCCCGGATCGCCTCTTCTTTTGCCCCGTTTTCCGTCAGAACCCTTGATGCCACACCGGTTCCTTCTTTGATCAGGCCCAGCAGGATATGCTCTGTCCCAACATAATTCTGATGCAGGCTTTTTGCCGCCCGCCCCGCCAAAAGCAGGGCAGTTTTTGCCTTATCCGTAAACTGTGACTGCATCTGTTATAGTCCTCCATACTCTTCATAAATCTCATCTATCAAAGCATGTACTTCCTCGCGGGAAATATTCCGACAGCTTGCCCGCGCCAGAATGACCCGCAGCGACTCCCGCATCTGCTCCAGATCACTGATCCGATCCGCATCAATCGCAATCACTGCGCCGCGGCGTCTGTCCACCTTGACGAAGCCCTCCTGCTTGAGCACGGTATATGCCTTATTCACTGTATGCATGTTAATCCCAATGGATTCTGCAAGCTGCCGCACGCTCGGGAGGGACTCTCCCTCCTTGAGCCTGTTTGTCGCAATCCCGACAATGATCTGATTGCGCAGCTGTATATATAACGCTTCTTCGCTGTTAAAATCTACTTCCAGAATCATGCTGATCTCCCATCCATTTCATCTTTAAAGTGTTATAGAAACACTATAACAAGAATTCTGAAAATAGTCAACAATAGCATGCACGCGCTGCGAGCATGCTATTGTCATGAATAAAACAAAACACCCGGCACTGCTGTTTCCTGTGCTCCCGCCAGACAGCGGGCAGTTTGCAGCAAAAGCCGGATGTTTTTTATGGATTCACGGCAATAGAATGTTCGCAGAACGTGCTTCTATTGTTTTCTGAATGCTTGCTTTTTGGAAGACTTATTTCAGGTCAAGGAATTCAAATTCAAGATCGTCATCATCCAGGAAATTTCTGGACTGCCAGTCTTTGGATTTGCCCTTTTTGCGGCGCGGACGTTCTTCTTCCTCTTCCTCGTCTTCATCCTCGTCATCCTCGTCTTCATATTCGTCGACTCTGGAGCGACGGACAGGCTTCTTTACCGGAGCCTTCTTTGCCGGACGGCGGCGCGGACGCTCTTCTTCCTCTTCCTCGTCCTCATCCTCATCGTCGTCTTCGTCATCCTCGTCGTCCTCTTCGTCATCATCATAATCGTCATAGTCTTCATACGTGCTTCTGACTTTGATGATCAGGATTGTTACAACGATAATCAGAACTACGATTACAAACGCCATCAGAATAATGACAAAGCGCATGCTCTTTGCGGTCTGGTCGATGGTCGCCTGGTTGTTCTTGTTGGTCTCCTCTGCATTCAGCAGGTCACTGACCTGATATCTGGTTCCCATAGTATTATCATGCAGATACCATGCACTGCTGCCGCTTCCGTCATCCTCAAAGGCGACGGAATAATCTGCGGAGTTGTCTACGATCGGCTCCTCCTCCGGTTCCTCCGTCTCCTGAGTTTCGTCAACAGCCGGCTCTGCTGTCGCCTCCGACACATGTGCCTCTACCAGATCGGAACGGATATATCCGCTTACATTATCAAATGTTACTGCATACCAGGTCTTGCCGTCGCTGCCCTGTGTCTCGCCGGTAACGGTCAGCTCCTGTCCGCTGGTTGCCTTACCTGCAACGCTTGCGCTGGTGGAAGCTTCGCTTCTGATATTAACGCTGGAAGAGGTTACGGTTGCGCTGGTAACGGTTCCTGCAGCAGCTGTCACTGCTGCGTTATCCTCTGCGGCGTTATCCTCTGCGGCTGCATCAGCATTTCCGTCCTCTGCAGCATTGGTGTCGGTTGTTGTGGTCGTTGTCGTTCCGCTCGGGGAAGAGGTCAGCGGCACAGCGCCGACTTCCATTGTGGATGTAAATAAAAATACCGCAGCAAGTGCACATCCCAGCACAGTGCTGAACTTGGTCGTCCATTTCATCATTCTAATTTATGTACCTTTCTGATTCCGATCCGCAAAGGTCTCTGCGGACCTTTTCTCTTTTCCAAACTCCTCAGCCAGGCTTCCGATTTCGCCTGTCGCCAGTGCTCTATCGGTATATTATGCTTCGTCGATCGCTTTACCGATATCGTGTCTCATATATTTGTTGGCAAAATTGACCCATTCGGTCGCTGCATACGCTTTTGCGCGCGCTTCCTTTAAGGTAGGCGCCTTCGCTGTGATACCCAGCACACGTCCACCGTTGGTCAGGATCGTCTTTCCGTCTTCTGCAAACCTGGTTCCTGCATGGAAACAGAACACATCGTCTTTTCCGTCAAAGGATTCCAGGCCGGAAATCGGGAGTCCCTTGTCGTATTTTAACGGATAACCGTCCGATGCCAGCACAACACAAACTGTCGCATTGTCTTCAAACTCCAACTTGAGCTGATCGAGCGTACCGTCGATACATGCCTCGCAAACGTCCAGAATGTCGTTTTTCATACGCGGCAGCACAACCTGCGCTTCCGGATCACCGAAGCGGACATTATATTCCAGCACTTTCGGGCCGTCAGGTGTCAGCATCAGGCCGAAGAAAATTACACCCTGAAAGGTGCGTCCTTCCGCAGACATTGCGTCGACGGTAGCCTGATAGATATATTTTTTACAGAACGCATCAACCTCTTTTGTATAGAACGGAGACGGAGAAAAATTGCCCATGCCGCCAGTGTTCAAGCCCTGATCGCCGTCCTTTGCGCGCTTGTGATCCTGGGCGGAGGACATGATCTGGATGGTCTTGCCATCTGTAAAGGACAGCACGGAAACCTCGCGTCCGGTCATGAACTCTTCGATGACCATCTTGTTGCCGGCTGTGCCGAATTTCTTATCTGTCATAATCGTGCATACGCCGTCTTCCGCTTCTTCCAACGTGCTGCAGATTAAAACACCTTTTCCAAGTGCAAGGCCATCCGCCTTTAAAACGATCGGGAATTTCGCTTTGGTATGCAGATATTCCAGCGCATCCTCTGCCTTGTCGAACACTTCATAGGCAGCCGTCGGAATATTGTATTTTTTCATCAGTTCCTTGGAAAATGCCTTGCTGCCTTCCAGAATCGCCGCATTTTTGCGAGGACCGAATGCACGGATCCCGGCTGCTTCCAGCTGGTCTACCAGGCCCCCGACAAGCGGATCATCCATGCCGACGATAACGAGGTCGATCTCTTTTTCCTTTGCGAACTCGGTCAGACGGTCAAATTCCATCGCGCCGATCGGAACGCACTCTGCCAGCTGCGCAATTCCGGCGTTGCCGGGCGCACAGTAAATCTTCTCTGCTTTCGGGCTCTTTGCCACGCTTGCAGCGATCGCATGCTCTCTGCCGCCGCTTCCCACAATCAGAATTTTCATATGAACCTCCATATTTTCAGGCGCTTTCGCTGTTATGCGATGCAATTTTGCATCACGATGCGATAATCGTCTTTCCATCCACAACGGTTACTCTGCCCTGGGCAATCAGATCGATGGCCTGGGGCAAAATTTTCCATTCCGCTTCCTCCATGACCCGCTGCTGCAGACTCTTGGGGGTATCGCCCTGCTGCACTTCAACCGCCTTCTGTAAGATAATCGGACCGGTATCCATTCCGTTGTCCACAAAATGCACCGTCGCGCCGGTCACTTTTGCACCGCGCGCAAGCACACCCTCATGGACATGCAGACCGTAAAAGCCAACGCCGCAAAACGCAGGGATCAGCGACGGATGGATATTGATAATCTGGTTTGGGAACGCTTCGATCATCTCTGCCGGAACAGCGACTAAAAATCCTGCCAGCACGATCAGATCCGGTGCGATTTCCTTCACCTTTTCGGTCAGTGCGTGATTGAACGCCTCTCTGCTCTCGAAAGATTTCGGAGAAAGACAGATTGCTTCCACATTATGCTGCCGCGCGCGTTCCAGCGCATATGCGCCCGGGTTGTTGCTGATCACCGCTGCGATTTCGGCATTGCGGATTTTTCCCGCGTCAATCGCATCGAAAATCGCCTGCAGGTTCGTGCCTCCGCCTGAGACACAGACCAGAAGCCTTAACATAAGGTCACTCCCTTTTCGCCTGCTTCGATGGTGCCTACCACATAAGGGGTATCGCCTGCAGATTTCATTGCTTCCATGGTCTTATCCACATCTGCGGGATCTACTGCGACGATCATACCCAGTCCCATGTTATAGGTGTTATACATCATATGCTCTTCGATATTGCCCTTTTTCGCCATCAGGGTAAAGATCGGAGGAATGGGATAGCTGTTTTTGTTGATCACCGCATGGGTGCCTTCTTTTAACATACGGGGCACGTTTTCATAAAAGCCGCCGCCGGTGATATGGCTGCATGCCTTTACGGTTACGCCGGCTTCTTTGACTGCCTTTAACGCCTTAACATAGATGCGTGTCGGAGCCAGCAGGGTCTCGCCCAGGGTTGCGCCCAGCTCATCATAATAGGTGTTTAAGCTTTCAACGGTCATGTCGAATACCTTACGAACCAGAGAGAAGCCGTTGGAATGCACGCCGGAGCTTGCCATGCCGATCAGCACGTCACCGGGCTTTAAGTTTTCGCCGGTAATCAGGTCTTTTTCATCCACTACGCCGACTGCAAAACCAGCCAGATCGTACTCATCCTCCGGCATCAGTCCGGGATGTTCTGCTGTCTCGCCGCCGATCAGGGCAGCTTCCGACTGTACACAGCCTGCGGATACGCCTTTTACGATCTCTGCGATCTTCTCGGGAATATTTTTGCCGCATGCGATATAGTCCAGGAAAAACAGCGGTTCGCCGCCTGCGCATGCAATATCGTTTACGCACATGGCAACGCAGTCGATACCGATGGTATCATGCTTGTCCAAAAGAAAGGCGAGCTTGATCTTGGTTCCGACACCATCTGTACCGGATACCAGGGTAGGCTTTTCCATATCCTTGATCTTTTCCAGGGAAAATGCACCGGAAAAACCGCCCAGTCCGCCAAGCACTTCCGGGCGCATTGTCGTCTTTACATACTGTTTCATCAGTTCCACCGATTTGTATCCGGCTTCAATATCCACTCCAGAACTCTTGTAATCCATCTGATCCTCCATACCGTGCCTGTGCACCTGTTTATTTTGTGTAGTTGTGATAGCCGCATTCCTGCAGCTTTGCATCCTTTTTCAGTACGCCGTCTTTCATCTCTGCGCTGTAAGCCTTGAGCTTTGCAAGAAGCTCCGGATCGGAAACCGCTAAAATCTTCGCCGCCAGAATACCTGCGTTTGCACCGCCGTTGATCGCAACGGTCGCCACCGGGATACCGGAGGGCATCTGAACGATGGAATACAGGGAATCCCTGCCTCCCAGAGACGTCGTGTGCATCGGGATACCGATCACCGGCATCGGAAACAATGCAGCGCACATACCCGGCAGATGAGCTGCCATACCGGCGCCGGCGATAATCACCTTTACGCCCCGCTCCTCCGCGGTCTGTGCATATTCAAAAAAAGTATCGGGCATCCGATGTGCGGAAATAATCCGCATTTCATAGGAAATACCGAATTTGTCCAAAATCTCAGCTGCTTTTGCCATTACAGGCATATCGGAATCACTGCCCATTACAATACTGACCTGTGCCATGTGCTTTTATCCTCCTGTCAAAATATGTCGCAACTTATCAATCTACAGTGTACTAAACTTTTTTGGCAGATGCAACCTATTTTTATATTACAGTTCACTCGTACCGTTTGGGGGCAGATTTCATGCTCGCATGAAAATCTGCTTACAAAAAGGT
>ENA-OOXM01002926-OOXM01002926.1-human-gut-metagenome-genome-assembly--contig:-NODE-2926-length-10280-cov-1.924792_pt1 | contig 10280 bp, 6 predicted proteins | sample MGYA00241589_ERZ501347 | MGnify/ENA primary metagenome ERZ501347 (study PRJEB25962, sample SAMEA2042832) | human gut metagenome | biome: human gut; feature: human-associated habitat; material: faeces...
CTTTGCTTGGTGAAAGGACTTTGTTCCTTTAGCGGTAAAACTATCTGATTGGAGAAAAATCAATGGCTGATTTTGGTAAATATTTCAGAGCATATATGTATATGCAGGACATTCTGAAAAATGATTTTACTTACAATTACATAACAGAAGGCCTTAAGGACGGCGATAAGGGCGAGGATAAGCTCGACGGTAAGACCAACGAAAAGGTAATTGATATGGAATGGGTTGTTGCCATTGAGGAAACACTTCCGTACATTCAGAAAGCAATAGACGAACAGCGCCGTTTTATTAAGCAGGTTGACAATGTTGTTAGAGTTGAGCTTGCAAAAAAGATTGGCCCCGAGTCTGTTAAGCACCTTTCGCAGCACACTAACTTTATTGCCAAGGTTGAGGGGGATATGGTAACGCCTAACAAAATCCTCACGATTGAGCGCGAAGAAAGCTTTGCTATTTATGAAAACCGTGTGCTTATGACGCTGATTCGCAAAGCGCTTCACTTTGTTGACGATAAATATTCAAAAATGAAAGATGTGCCGAACGACAGCTATAATAAAATTTCTATGGTTCGCCACATTGATTTTAATGAGAAAAAAGTAGATTTTAATCTTAACTATATAAATGAATCTCACGAAACTCTTGCAGATGACCTTGATGTTCTTGATGTTTCTCAGCTTTCGGACTTTGACCGAATCAGAAGAATCAGAACAACCCTTAATGAGTTTTTAAACACTCAGTTGATTAAGGAAATCTCAAAAGAGCCTGAGGTTCGTCCTCCGCTCATGCAGACCAACCTTCTCAAAAAGAACCCCAACTTTAAAAGAGTGGTTGAGCTGTGGAACTTTCTCGACAGTTACAAGCGTAAAGGCTTTGAGGTTGTAAGCGAGGAATACAACGGCAAAATGACAGATACTGTTCAGCAGGATGTTTACTTTGCGATGGGATTCCAGCATTTTATGATGTCTATTGCTACAAACCCGGGACTTCGTTCAATCCTTAAGGAACAGTACGACGCTGAAAATGCACGAATTGCCGAGGAAGAATCAAAGCCGCAGAAGACCCGCGAGGCGGTTATGAAGGCACAGCTTGATGCTGTTCGTAAAGAGGAGATGGAAATCCGCCTTCGTGAAATCCGTGAACGCGAAAAGAAAATTCTTGACCTCACGAATGAAATCAAGAATTTAAAGGTTATAATTGATCAGAAAGAACAGCAGATTCTCACTCTTAGGGGCAGGGTTTCTGCTCTTGAAGACCAACTTGAAGAGGTTAAGAAAGAGCTCCAGCAGACAAAACTCAAGTTGATGGAGGCAGAAAAGAGAATTGCCGAGCTTGAGGAAGAAAATCAGCAGTTAAAAGATACTATTGAAGAGTTGAATAAAACGATTGATGAACTCAATCAGACTATTGACACACTCAATAAAAAAATAGTAGAATTAAATGACAGAATTCTCGTGCTTGTGCAGGAGAATGCTCGTTTGCAGACAAAGGTGAAAGAGCAGGAAACTGTTATCGCCGAGCAGAAGGCTCATATTGCAGAGCTTGAAACTCAGGTTGCTGAGCAGCTTGCAAAGATTACGGCTCTTACGGAAAACCTTGAAAAATGTCATGCGCAGATTGAAGAGGATAACCGCAGGATTACCGACCTAACCGAGAAAAATGAAAATCTTACGGAAACACTTCAGAATGAGCGTGTTCAGCACAAGGAAACAGTCAACAAAATGAATGCCGATTTTGCTGAAGAAAAACAGCAGATGAATGATGCTCATTCGGCAGAGGTTGAATCGCTTAACCATAAATTCAACGATGCAGAGGTTGAACATAACACTTATGTAGCAAAGCTGAATGCGGATTTTGCGGCAAAGGCAAATGAAACAGAGCAAAAGCATCTTAAAGAGCTTGCAGATAAAGAAGAGACTCACAAGAATGAACTTGTTGAAATTAAGGAAGCCAACCTTAAATCATCAGCCGCAAGCAATGCCGCTCACGCTTCTGAGCTTAAAAAGGCTTATAAGTCGGTTGACAAAAAGGTTGAGCTTGCAGAAAAAGCTTGTGAAAAGCGTATGAAAGCCAAGGTTGCCGAGGTTAAAAAAGAGGCTCAGGCTGAAATTCGCAAAGCCGAAAAGAAAGCAAGCGAAAAAATCAGCCTTGCTAAGGATGAAATTAAATCTGTCAAGGATACAGGCGATTTGTTCGTTCGTGACTACGGCTTCGGCAGTGTTGCAGTTGTTTCAAAATATGCCGAAGAGCTTGCAAAATTCGGCAAGCTTTCAATCGCAGACGAGCTTATAAACGCACAGAAAAGCGTAAGATCTCTTTGCATATGCAGAAGTAAAAAGGGTGTTGTGCTTGCAGGCTTTTCACAGAGCAGCGCAAGCGTATATAATGTTTATAAAAAGCAGGCAGATCTTACTGTTGCATTTAACGATTTGTGTTCAATGCTGAAAGGTATGAGCAATCTGCCGATTGTAATTACATTCTCCGGTGTTGACAGACCGTTTGTGATGAATTTTGAAAACATTGTAAGAGATGCAACCAAAAGAAAAACAACTGTTTTCCATAACAAAACTCTGAAAGCAAACGGATTTGTTTCAGTTTACTTTGGTAAAGAATAAGGGGCAAAAATGAAAAACTCTACTGCGCCCAACAGAAAAACGGGCAGAATGATTGCTAAAAATTTAATAGTTCTGTTCACTGTTGCACTTGCCGGCTTTTGCGGCATTCAGGCGTGGTTTACGGATAAGCGTTCAGCCGAAGCCGACGGTATAAATGTTGAGTGTCAGGCACCTGACGGTATTAAAATTGCTGTTGTTAAGCATAACGATCCGGCTCCTAAAGACACAGAATATACAGTGGGTAATATTAAGCTTAATAAAACTAATTGCAAATTTCTTGAGAATCTTCAGTTGACCGAAATAACCAGTGACGGCACAGATTTTTATAAACCGGCTTTGATTCAAACAGGCGGTCAAGCTCAAGTTGATACAAAAGCAGATTGGAGTCCAGCTGCTGCAAATCAGCATTATTTGTCATTTGACCTTTACATTCGTTCAAAATCGCAGTATAATATAGCGATAGGCAAAAAATCAACAATAAAACTATATTTTATAAAAAGATACTGTTTTTTTAACAAAATATCTTATAATTTAATATTTTGTACTTATTATATAAATTAATGACCTTAATTCGTGGCTTGCAATCAAGCCATGGGATTTATCGTTATCACATAAAAAACTCCTGTCACTTTTTATGACAGGAGTTATATTTATACATTAATTAAATATAGCAGTTTTTGTTTCTGCGTCCCAATCCACCTTAGCACCAACAGCCTCTCCAAGAGTTCTGAATGGTACAAACATACGACTATCCTTTATTTCAGCATAAACGCCGTAAGCCATTTTCTGAGATTTTCCATTTATTGTTACATATTCAGAGCCGGCAGTAAACTGAATTTTATTTCCACCATAATTTATAGTAGCAGTTTTTGTTTCTGCATCCCAAGTTACAATGTCACTATTTTCACTCTTACCTGTTAAAGATGTAGTTACCGCTCTTAAAGGAATAAGTGTAGAACTACTACTCTTTTGTATAAAAGGTGCTGTATCAATAGTATAGTTAGAGTTATTTACTACTAAAACATTACTACCCACTGTAGCCTTTACAGTATTTGTAAATTTAGTTACATTACTTTCTGTAGTAGTTTCAGAAACAGCCTCTGTTGTTGTTTCAGTAGTTGTTTCCTTAGTAGCTACTGTAGTTGTAGTATCCTTCTTACCAGAATTTGTGCTACCACTTAATATAGTACCACCAGAAATTGTACTTGAATTAGAATCAATAGTAACCTTTACATCTCCTGTACCATATGTATATACAACGCAAGGAATACTATAGTAAGGCTCATTATTTACACCATTAATCTCTAAAAGATTACCTCCGGCGTAATTGCTAGGCACATTAATAAGTTTTACTTCAATCTGATTATCGTTTATCTTTCTAATCTTGTAAGGCAACTGATTAGTGCTTACCTGTGGCATTACATCGTAAAAGCCCTGTGTACTGTTCCAATCATAGTAACTGTACTGATAGCCTGTTGAATTGTAACCAAGAGCATTTGTATCAGTTGAAGTACCGTCAATAACTGACTGGTCAAAAACCTTCGCTGTTTCAAAAGTAAGAATAATAGAAGAACCTGTTGTAACTTCATCTAAAGGATGAATATTAAATGTAATAAATCCTAAAGGTGTATACTCCTTGTAAGCCCCTCCATCTCTTGAAACGCTGTTTGTAGATGCTGCAAATGTACTTGTTGTAAAAAGCATTACAAAACAGAGAAATAACGCAATTTTCTTCATATGAATTACCTCCTTATTCACTTTTTAATTCGTACTTATATTTTACCACATACAAATAAATCAAACAATAATTCTCCTCACCAATAATTATTAAATATTTTTTACAATTAATAATTGCCCTATTTCCTTGAAATAGCCTTAAAAATATGGTATATTCAAAATATCAAAATATATATTTTTTTCGGAGGTAAAAAAATGAGTTACAAGAAAGATTTTATTAAGTTTATGTGTGATGCAGGAGTTCTTACTTTTGGTGAATTTACTCTTAAAAGTGGCAGAAAAGCTCCTTACTTCATTAACACTGGTAACTACAAGACTGGCGAACATATTGCTAAGTTAGGCGAATTCTATGCTCAATGTCTTGCTGAAAACGGTATTGACTCTGATGTACTTTATGGTCCAGCATACAAGGGTATTCCTCTTGCTGTTAGTGTTGCTATTGCTGTTTACAACGAAACTGGTCGTTCTATGAACTATTGCTTCAACAGAAAAGAAGCTAAGGACCATGGCGAAGGTGGCGTAATGGTAGGCTACAAGATGAAAGACGGCGATAATGTAACTATTATTGAAGATGTTATTACTGCCGGTACAGCAATCAGAGAAACTCTCCCACTTCTTAAAGCTACAGCTGATGTAAATGTAAATGCTGTTATTATTTCTGTTGATAGAATGGAAAAAGGCAAAGGCGAAAAGTCAGCAGTACAAGAAGTTTATGATGAATTTGGTATCAGAGTATACCCTATCGTTACAGTAGTTGATATTATTGAAGCCATTGAAGACGGTACTATTGACGGCAAGGAACACCTTGAAGCTATGAAGAAGTACAGAGAAACTTACGGTATCTAATACATAATTTTTGATTTGCATATTGCAATTATTATTACACTTGCTCTAGGCAAAATAGACGATAATATTAAACATAATTATCTAAGAAATCCAAAAGTCCTAGAGGTAATATCTCTGGGACTTTTATTATTTTACATATTGGTAATAAAGTTCACAAAATATTACATAAAGTACCAAATTTTTTCAGTATTACAATTTTATTAAAACATAATACACCATTGGAAAAGCACCTAAATTTATGGTATAATGGTAGAGATTGAAATTATTCAATAATCTTTTTTCAGGGAGGAATTTTTATGAAAAGATTAACTGGGTTGTTACTTTCGTTTTTAATGATGGTAACTACACTTTGCTTCCCATCAATATCATTCGGAGCAACTGAAGTAGTCCCTGTTTACCTTAATAACAAGGCTATTACTTTCGCTGCCAATGATGCCCAGCCTCAAATTTTCCAGAATAGAACTTATGTGCCTATTCGTACAACTTGTGATGCTTTAGGGCTTACTATTGATTGGAACTCAAAAACTGAAACACTTACATTCACAAGAGAGGGCGTTACTATTGCTCATACAATGCGTTCTAAGATAGTTTATATTAATGGCGTTAAGCAGACTTTCGATACTGCTTCTATTAATAAAAACAACAGAACATTAATGCCTATTCGTATGCTTGCTGAATCTATTGGTGCTACTGTAACTTGGGATAATGACACAAGAAGTGTTCATATCACAACAAACACTACAACTGACAATAACTCAAGCAACACAAACAATAACTCAAGCACTAATACAAACACAAACACTAACACAACAACCTCAGCAGACAACCTTACAGTATCTTCAATCGCTGTAAACACAAGTGTTGTTAACTCTGGTAATGCTGTTACATTTACAGCTGTTGCAGATTCTAATACATCAGTTGTTAGATTTTCTGATGCCTCAACTGGCAATGTTTACGAAGATGTAAGCGAATATACAGCTAATTCAGACGGTACAAGAACTTTCCAATGCCGTCATACATTCACTAATACAGGTTCATCAGAAACTGTAGCTACAGTAAAGGCACAGCCTGGTAACGGAACAGCCTTCTCTAATAATGCTAATTCTACAAAAGCAGCATCTATTATTGTTAAGACTGCTAGTAGCTCAAGTAGTGATAACTCAAACTCAAATAGTTCAAGCTCTAGTAGCTCATCTTACAAGTCTGACTATATGGTTAAGTTAAAGACAGCTAGTACATCATTAAGCAAGAATGACTATGCTAAACTTACTATTACAACTAAATCTGATATTTCTAAGGTTAAGATTACTAATAACTTTAATGATGAAGATGTTGTTGTTTCAGACTATGATGAAGACGGTAGCAACAGAGTATTTACTGGCAAAGTAAAAATGAGTTCAAAGGGTACTTCTAAGCTCTATGTTTACCTTTATGTAAAGGGTCAGGGTTATGAAGACTCTTACGAAACTGTTACTATTGATGTAGATTCTTCTTCAAGCTCTAGTAGTAGCAGTAGCCTTGATATTAGTGATGTTGTAACTCCTAGTAACTACATCTATACTGATGTAGAATCAACAGTTACAATCTACACAGGTACTGGTGCTAAGAAAGTAGAAATTAGAGATGATGATGATAGAGTTGTTGCATCTTCTGGCTTCTATACTTCTAAAACAAGTAACAAAATTACTTGGAATGTAAATATGACAGTTAAGTCTAGTGGTAAGCATAACTATACTGTATATGCTTATGACAGCGATGACAATTCAGAAACTTACGACTTCTCATTTAATGCTAAGAACTGGAGCAAAGGTTCTCCTCTTATCCTTAATGTAGAACAGAGGTCATCAAATATTGAAACAGGTGATACTGCTAAGTTTAGAGTTACTGCTTCTTATGGTACAAGCTATGTAACAATAACAAGAGGTAGTAGTTCTTCTGCCCTTGATAAGAACTCAAGTGGTTCTAAAAACTCTGGTGGCGATACTAAATCTTTCGACCTTAGCTTTAAGGTAGAAGAAATTAGAGATACTTACTATGTTCACGCATACAGCTCTGACGGTGGTGCTGGTAATGAATACGCCCTTACAATTAACGGCGACAATTCAGACCCTATTAAGATTTCTAAGGTAAATGTTGACGGTACTTCATTCTCACTTGACGATAGCATTGAAGTTGAAGTTATTACTTCAAATAGTGCTCAAAAGGTTTGGGTTGAAGATAGTGCTGGCGATAGAATTTCTAAGGTTTATAAGTCACCTGATGATGAAGACGATGACGAATATACTTGGAACATCGACTTTAACCCTACTAAGACAGGTCGTAAGACATTTACTGTTATTGCACAGGGCGATAATAGCAAAGAAGAGGACTCTTATGACTTTACTGTTACAATAACTGAAAGATAATAATAATTAAAGGGCTGATTAACTTCAGCCCTTTTCTTTTTTTTGGAGGGATATATGACAGGTTTAATTCATATTTTAACAGGCAACGGAAAAGGAAAAACAACTTCTGCAACAGGAATGGCTGTCAGAGCCTTAGGAAACGGACTTAAAGTGACATTTGTTCAGTTTTTAAAAGGAACACCTACTGGAGAAGTAAAAACTCTTGAAAAATTGGAAAATGTAGAAATTATAAGATGTAATAGAGCAACTTCTTTTGACTATGACAATATTCCCCTTTTAAAGGAAACCCATAACGAAATGCTTTTATCTGCTATAGAAACTCAGCCAGATATTCTTATACTTGATGAAGTAATCGGGGCTGTAAACTATGGATATTTGGATAAGGATATTTTATTGGACTATTTAAAAAATCATAATAACACAGAAGTGGTTATGACCGGTAGAAATGCCCCAGATTACTTAATAGACCTAGCTGACTATGTAAGTGAAATAAATCCTGTAAAACACCCCTATAAAAGAGGTATTAAGGCTAGAAAAGGTATTGAATATTAAAGAACAGTTATTGTCTATATACTATTACTCCAACTGAAAATAGTTGGGGCTTTTATATTTTCAGACTTTAGAAAATTCCATCAGCATAATATTGCCACTATAGTAAAAAGCCCTAAGGATTATATCCTTAGGACTTTTGATTTTATTCTTCAGTTGTTTCAGCAGTAACTTCTGTGTTGTTTTCTTCTGATTCTTCTTCAACTGTATCTTCAGCTGAAATTTTATCCATACTAACAACTATTACGCCGTCATTAAGATTTATTAATCTTACACCCTGTGTAATTCTACCAGTAGTAGTTGCAATATCCTTAATTCTAATTCTGATTACAACACCTTCACTTGTAACCATTATAAGTTCTTCGCTGTCATTAACCATTGAAATACCTATAATATTACCAGTCTTTTCTGTAATCTTGTAAGCCTTTAAGCCCTTACCACCTCTGTGCTGTATACGGAAACTTGTAAGGTCAGTACACTTACCGTAACCACCGTCAGTTACAAGAAGAACCTTGCTATCTTCTCTAACTGGTTCAGCACCTACAACATAATCGCCATCAGCAAGGTCAATAGCCTTTACACCAGAGGCTGTACGACCAACAGCTCTTGCATCATTTTCATTGAAGCAAATTGCCATACCATTTCTTGTAGCAAGGAAAATGTTGTCGTTACCAGTAGTCTTGAATATAGAAATAAGTTCATCGCCCTCTTTAAGAGTAATAGCAATCTTACCACTCTTTCTAATACTTTCGTACTCACTAGCTGGAGTTTTCTTTATAACACCATTCTTTGTTACCATAACAAGGTATTCATTATCTGAAAATTCCTTAACTGGTATAATCTCGCTAATCTTTTCTTCTGGAGATTTTTCAATAATATTTACAACAGGAGTACCCTTAGCAGTTCTGCCTGCCTCTGGTATGTTGTATGTCTTTGTTCTATAAACTCGACCCATATCAGTAAAGTAAAGGAGATAGCTATGGTTAGAACTGAGGAATAACTTAGTTACAACATCTTCTTCTCTAGTCTGCATACCCTTTATACCCTTACCGCCTCTGTTCTGAATTCTGTAAGTATCAAGACCAATTCTCTTTACATAATTCATCTGTGTCATTGTAATAACACTCATATCATCGGCAATTAAGTCTTCGTAATTTATCTCGCCCATATCAGCTACGAAACGAGTTCTTCTTGCATCACCATACTTATCTCTGATTTCAATAAGTTCGTTTTTAATAACTGTAATAAGTTTATTCTTATCGGCAAGAATTGCTCTCATTTCAGCAATAAAGGCAGTCAAATCGTTCTTTTCAGTTTCAAGTTTTTCTCTTTCCAAACCGATTAAACGGATAAGACGCATATCACAAATGGCATTGACCTGAATTTCAGTAAATTCAAATCTATCCATTAATCTAGTCTTAGCCTCATCTCTAGTTTTAGAACTTCTGAGAATATTAATTACCTCGTCAATATTGTCAAGAGCCTTTAAAAGACCTTCTACAATGTGCATTCTTGCAAGAGCCTTGTCCAAGTCAAATTGAGTTCTTCTTGTAACAACTTCTTCCTGGAATTCAAGGTAATAAGAAAGCATTTCCTTTAAGTTAAGTGTTCTAGGAACACCGTCAACTATTGTAAGGAAGTTTACGCTATAAGTTTCCTGCAACTGTGAGTATTTGTAAAGCTGATTAAGTATAATCTGGGCACTGTAGTCCTTTTTACACTCAATAGTAATATTAATACCATTTCTGTCTGAATGGTCCTTAATATCGGCAATACCTTCAATTTTCTTATCCTTTACAAGGTCAGCAATACCACTTATCATTCTGGACTTGTTTACCTGATAAGGAATTTCAGTTACAACAATTTCTTCCTTACCATTAGAAAGAGGTCTAATTTCGCATTGAGCTCTCATTCTAATTCTGCCTCTACCTGTTCTGTAAGCAGATTCAATACCTGCTCTACCTAAGATATTAGCACCTGTTGGGAAGTCCGGACCTTTTATAATGTCCATTATTTCATCAATTTCTGTATCTCTGTTTTCTTCAATTTTGTTGTCAATCATTTTGACAGCAGCATTGATTACTTCTGTAAGGTTATGTGGTGGTATATTAGTTGCCATACCTACGGCAATACC
>ENA-OOXM01002927-OOXM01002927.1-human-gut-metagenome-genome-assembly--contig:-NODE-2927-length-10274-cov-1.810451_pt1 | contig 10274 bp, 8 predicted proteins | sample MGYA00241589_ERZ501347 | MGnify/ENA primary metagenome ERZ501347 (study PRJEB25962, sample SAMEA2042832) | human gut metagenome | biome: human gut; feature: human-associated habitat; material: faeces...
GTCCCAGCCGATCATGTCGTAGAACTTCGGGGAGATGAACGAATGGCTCATGGACTCGTCAAAGCCTGCCTCGCGGCAAACCAGAGCGGCAGCGCGCTCCGCCTGCTGAGACGGCGTGAACTCACCCTGTACCATCTCGCCTGCGTACAGCGTGGTCGGGATCTTGTCGTAGCCGTACATGCGGGCAACCTCCTCAGCCACGTCGCACATGCGGTTGATGTCGGTGCGGAAGAACGGCACAACGACCTCGTTGTTCTCGATCTTGAAGTCCAGCTTCTCGAGCAGCTTTACCTGCTCCTCGGCGGACAGTTCCAGACCGAGCAAGGCGTTCATCTTGTCCGGCTCGAACGGCAGACGCTTATGGTTCGGGTCGGAGTTGTCAACGTCGATAATGCCGTCGATGACCTCGCCTGCGCCCAGCAGCTCACCCGTGCCGGCCACACCGTGGTCGTATACGAGCGTGATGACGCCATCGGTGGTCTGATGCGTTACGGCATTCCGAACTTCAAACTCGACAAGCGCCTCATCGACCGCCGAGTCGAGCAGATGGAAGCCGAAGGCACCGTGTTCCGCACCGGCGTGGAAATCGGCAAGGACATCTCCTGGGATGACCTGCGTTCCCGCTACGACGCAGTGGTGGTTGCCATCGGCTCCACCGTGCCGCGTGACATGAAGATTCCAGGCCGCGGGCTCAAGGGTATCCATTTCGCCATGGAGTTCCTGCCGGACGCCACACGTCGCGTGTACGGTGTCAAGCCGGTCAACGACATCACCGCCGAAGGCAAGCATGTGGTGATCATCGGCGGCGGCGACACCGGTTCCGACTGCCTCGGCACATCCCTGCGCCAAGGCGCTAAGGACGTCACCGTGCTGCAGATCATGCCGCAGGAACCGAAGGAGCGTCCGGCCAACCAGCCATGGCCGACCTTCGCCCGCCTGTACAAGGAAACCTCCTCCATGAAGGAAGGTTTCGAAACGCAGCGCGCCGAATACGTGTACAACACCGACTCGGTCAACTTCGAGGGCTCCGACGAGGACAAGGCCAAGGTGAAGGTGGAGAACTCCACCGCCACCGAAGGCTTCGTCGCCGACGAGAACGGACATGTCACCGGTCTGAAGGTCGTCAACGTCGCTCCAGGGGAGAACGGGCCGTTCACCCGCCAGCCAGGCACCGAACGAGTGATTCCCGCCGATCTGGTGCTCATCTCCGTGGGCTTCCTGCACCCTGACACCACCACGCTGGTGGATCAGCTGCCGGTCGACCTTGACGGTCGAGGCAATGTGGCGCGTAACGACAAGTTCGCCACCTCCCAGGACGGCGTCTTCGCCTGCGGTGACGCCGGACGTGGCCAGAGCCTCGTCGTGTGGGCCATCTCCGAAGGTCGCTCCTGCGCTGCCGCGGTCGACGAGTACCTTACCGGCTCCACCGAACTGCCGGCACCGATCGTCGCTTCCAAGCGTCCGATGATGCTGCCGCGATAGACAACACTGTTGTAAGGGTATGAACGAGGTGGCCCGGCTCGCGAATAGTGAGCCGGGCTACCTGTTTTTCACCCGAAATGCGGTAAAGTAATCCCAGCACCATGCAACAAAGGAGTGACTAATGCCAAATCGCGCAGAACGACGTGCCCAGGCCAAGCGCAATCGCAGGGGAGTGCCACAGCAATACGACCAAACCCAAGGCCGCGCACGTTCCGGCATGTTGGACGAGTATCAGCTGCAGGAAAAGTCACGTCGTCTGCAGGACGGCACCGATGGGCCATGGAAGCCGAGTGCCAGTACGATCACGGAAACGGAAAACGTGCTGAACACCAATCCTGATTACAAGAATCCGAAGATGTTCAAGGCACCCCATTCCGTCCGCCAATGGTTCCGTGTGGCCAGCTGGGTGCTGATTGCGCTGTCGGCCATCGCCTTCCTCGTGGTCATGTGGCTGCCGTCGCATCCGATGTGGCTCATCTCCACAGTCGCCATCGTCTTCGCAATCGGTGTGCTGAGCCTGTTCTTCACGGCCGGCAACCCGAAGCACAATCCGAATCTCGACCAAAACGGAACAGCCGTCTGATCACAAAAACGATGGAAAGCGGTGAGACAACCAGAAGCATTTGTCTCACCGCTTTTTCTATCGGATTTTAGGTATGCGCTACTTGACTTCGACTAACCGTAAAGGGTATGCGAGAATGCTGTTTCATCGTTTTTCAGAAAAAGAATGGAACTTTCTGAAAAACGATGAAAACAATAAGTGTTTTTCGTGTCTGATGTTTTACAGTAGAACAGGAAACGCTGGAAGACTCGAGGAGGAGATTACAGACATGAAGGTTGACATTCTATCGCGTGAATACCCGCCCAAGGTGTATGGCGGCGCGGGGGTGCATGCCGAAGAGCTTTCCAAGGTGCTGGCGGAACGTGTCGATGTGACGGTCCGCGCATTCGACGGGCCGCGCGCGGCCGCCGACATTCCCACGATTCCCGGAACCGACCCGAAAGGGTCGCTCACGGTCGTCGGCTACGACGTGCCGAAAGAGCTTGAGGATGCGAACGGTGCGCTGAAGACGTTTGGCGTCGATTTGCAAATCGCCAACGACGTTGATGCCGACATCATCCATGCGCATACATGGTACGCATGCCTTGCCGGCTATCTCGCCAAAATGCTGCATGACACCCCATTGGTCATCACCGCGCACTCGCTTGAACCGTTCCGTCCATGGAAACGTGAGCAGTTGGGCGGCGGCTACAATCTGAGCTCCTGGGCTGAGAAAGACGCCTACGAGCATGCCGACCGCGTGATCGCCGTATCCGCGGGCATGCGTGAGGATATCCTCACCGCCTATCCGAACCTTGACCCGGACAAGGTGGTCGTAGTGCATAACGGCATCACCATGAGCCAGTTTGAAACCCCGGCGGATGACGATCCGGGCTGGAAGGTGTTCGAACGTTACAACATCGACCGCAGCAAACCGACCTTGCTGTTCGTCGGACGCATCACCCGTCAAAAGGGTCTGCCGTACCTGCTTCAGGCACTGCACTTCGTGGACCCGAACATCCAGGTCGTTCTGTGCGCCGGCGCTCCCGACACGCCGGAAATCATGGAAGAGGTCAAGACCGCCTTCGCCAAGCTCGACGAGGAACGCGGCAACATCATCTGGATTGAGGAGATGCTGCCGAAGCCGGAACTCAACGCACTCGAACATGGCTGTGACGCATTCATCTGCCCATCCATCTACGAGCCGCTCGGCATCGTGAATCTGGAAGCCATGGCATGCGGTCTGCCGGTGGTCGCCTCTGCGACCGGTGGCATTCCGGAAGTCGTCGTCGACGGCGAGACCGGATATCTGGTGCCGGTCGACCAACTGCATGACGGCACTGGCACCCCCACCAACCCTGACAAATTCGTGCACGATATGGCCGACGCCATCAACCGCATCATGGCTGACCCTGAAAAGGCGAAGCGGATGGGACAGGCCGGTTACGAGCGTGCCCGCGACCACTTCAGCTGGGAGTCCATCGCAGACAAGACCGTCAAAGTCTACGAGGACGTGCTTGCCGAACGGAAGTAGAACCGAACCTGTCTGATCGCGGATAACCGATCCGGCTGATCGACAGCCAGAATAATCCTGAAATGCCTCCTGCTGACACACTATGCTGGCAGGAGGCATCATCGCATCCAAGTGGTTTGTGAAAATGGAGGGGACCATGAACGAACAGAGCATCGCGTTGAAACTGGACGATGTGGAATTCCGTCGCCGCAGGCGCGTAATTCTCACCAAAGTCAATCTGGAAGTCAAAAAAGGCGAGAAATGGGTGCTGTTCGGTCCCAACGGCATCGGCAAATCCACGTTGGTGCAGATGATGAGCACCCGTGGATTCCCATCCGAAGGCACAGTCGACATTCTTGGAAACCGTCTGGGCAAAGTGAACGTGTTCTCCTACCGCAACCGCATCGGTTTGAGCTCGGCCGAACTCGGACGTGCGTTCCCACCGCAGGAAGATCCTCTTGACGCCATCGTGACGGCGCTGACCGCAACCACCGGCCGTTGGCGCGACACCTATACTGACGAGGATTACGCCAAAGCCCGCTCATTGATGCGTGAATTCGGCATCGAATACCTGGAAGGCAAGATGATGTTCAAGCTTTCCGAAGGCGAACGCACTCGCGTGCTTATCTGCCGTGCGTTGATGGCGGATCCCGATTTGCTGATTCTTGACGAGCCGACCACGGGTCTTGATTTGGGTGGGCGTGAGATTGCTTTGCGTGCGTTGAGTCGTGTTGGTGCGGAGCAGTCTGACCGCGCCGTGATTCTGGTGACGCACCGTCTTGAGGAGATTCCGCAAGGCTTCGACCATGTGGCGATCATGGGACGTATCACCGGCAACGAGGCGGACGCGTATGCGGATAATGTGGCCGGCAACGATCCGGCGCCGGGCACTATCGTGTATACGGGTGATTTGGAGCATGGTTTTACTTCTGAACGGTTGAGCCAGGTGTTTGGTTTGGATTTGAAGGTCACGCATGCGAATGGTCGTTGGAACGCGTACGCGGTGTGATGTTGACGTCGCCGTCACATTGCCGTCGCTTCGTGCCGTCTGCCGGTATGACGGCGGATACGGTAGCATAGGTTCGTTGCTGTCCGTGGAATAATGCGGTCTGCAATCGTAAGCCATAGTCGTGAAATCGTATACTGAACGAACGTACGAAGGAGCGTGAACCATGCGTCGAGGGCCGCTTGCCGCCGGTGAAAAAGTGCAGTTTACGGACCGCAGGTCGAATAAAATCACCGATCAGCTGGTGCCGGGTGGTGTGACGCAGACTTCGCATGGCATCATCCTGCATGATGATGTGATTGGCCAGACGGAAGGATCCGTTGTCGTGACGGTGAGTGCGAAACGTGAGGCTCAGGTCAACCAGACGCATCCGGAACGCGACGCGAACAAGCCGTGGAAGGGGACGCGTGCCATCGGTGGTTGGGAGTTCGCCGTCATGCGTCCGCGCTTGGCTGACTATGTGCTGTCCATGCCGCGTGGCGCGCAGATCATGTATCCGAAGGACATCGCGCAGGTCATTCAGCTCGGTGATATTCGTTCCGGTATGAACGTGCTGGAATCCGGAGCCGGTTCGGGCGCGATGAGCATCAATCTGCTGGATGCCGTGGGGGAGGGCGGAAGCCTCACCACCATCGAGATGCGTTCGGAATTCGCGCGCGTCGCCGAAGCCAACGCGACGGTTTACTTTGGCGAACGTCCCGCATGGTGGGATTTGAGGACCGGCGATTTCGATTCGGTCGCGGCTGGTTTGCCGGAACACTCCTTCGACCGCATCATGCTTGACATGCTTGACCCGTGGAACCGTCTTGAACAGGCGTATCGCGTGATCGCGCCTGGCGGCGTGCTCGTCGCGTACGTCACCACCACCACGCAGTTGAGCCGTCTTGCCGAAGCGTTGCGCGAGGCCGGTTGCTGGACCGAGCCGGACATTCAGGAGACTTTGGAACGTAATTGGAAGGCGCAAGGACTGGCCATCCGTCCCGATCACCAGATGATTGGACACACCGGTTTCCTCATGGTTTCTCGCGCGATGGCTCCGGGCTTTCAGGCGTTGCGTAAACGCGACCGTGCCACGAAGGACACGACGACCGACATCGATTCGTTGACGCTCGAGGAGCGTGCCGAACAGCTTGAGGATCTGGAATTGCGTGACATTTCCGATCGCAAGCTGCGCAAGGTGCTGCGTGACCTCGACGCGCAGGTCGAAGCCATAAAGGAGTAGATTTAGAGCGTTTCATGCCATGTCCCAGCGGAAAATCTGAGACAATGGATATTAGATATTTGAAATGCGGCGCTGGAACCGGATCGGAGCGTGCGATTATGGGAACGAGCCTGAAGAAGGTCGCCAAAAAGACCAAGGAATACAAGTATGTGCTGCTGGCGATGCGCCACGCCAAAACCGAGCCGTTCGGCGGCAACGGCAGCGACGTGGGACGTGAGCTCACCGACAAAGGACGTAAGCAGGCCAAAGCCGTGGCCAAAGGATTGGCGGCGTTCAAAATGGTGCCCACTCGCATCGCATGCTCCAGCGCCACCCGCGCCCGTCAGACCTGCGATCGCATGCTCAAGGTGTTCGGCGACGATCCGAAAGTCGACTACCGGCAAAGCCTGTACGAAGGCGGCGTGCAATCCGTGTTCGACGAGCTCGCGCAAACCAAGGAAAAGCATCGCACGCTGCTCGTGCTTGGCCACGAACCGACCATTTCGATCGCCTGCCAATGGCTGGCCAGCACCGAATCCGATCCGACGTTGCTTGACCTGCTGAATCTCGGCATGTCCCCGGCCTCGATCGCCGTATTCGGCTCGAACGAGCCATTCAACCAGTGGCAGCTGCACAGCGGCGAACTCATCGCGCTGCTTACCGCCAAAGACTTCGAGTAGGGCTTGCGTGTTCCGGGCTGATTCGGAACGATGAGCATTCCGCAGAGTGCTGTGATTTGACTTCAAGCGGCTTCAAGGTTGTATGGTGCTTTCTGAACCGATGTTCAGAATGATGGATAGGAGAGCCCATATGAACAATCCCAGTGCGTTCCCTCTTGGGGAACCAAATGACGGTTTCGCCCAGTATTTCGACGGACAGAGCTGGCTTGCGCCGGTACTTGACGCGCCTGAAGTGTCAATCCACAATGTGACGTTCGAACCTGGATGCCGGAACCACTGGCATATCCACCATCACGCGGCCCAGATTCTCATTGCGGTCGGAGGGCGTGGCTACTACCAGCTTGAGGGCGAAGAGCCGAAGGAGCTTGAACCGGGACAGGCCGTCCGTATTCCGCCGGACGTTAAGCATTGGCACGGCGCCGCCCCTCACGAAGCTTTCAGCCATTTGGCGTTCATGATTGCGGATGGCACGGGCGACGCGACGAATGAATGGCTGGAACCCGTGGACCCCGACGCATACGGGACATTGCGTTAAATCCGCTTGCCGGGCTGTTCTGCATTATTGATCCATAAACATAAATGTGTGAATATAGACGGCATACGGACTGCGTTATAAGGACAGTTTATAACGACACTCAAATTTTCTTGATGTCTTATAGCTGGCGGTTTTGTGATAGCTTGAGCGGGTTGCATTGTTCATATCAGATGGAGGATTCATGTCCGCTCTTACTTCCGTCTCCGGTTTCCCGCGCATCGGCCAGAACCGTGAGCTGAAGAAAATCATCGAAGCGTATTGGAAGGGCAACACCACCCTCGACGAGATGCGTTCCACCGCCAAGGAACTGCGCGCCAAGCATTGGAAGCTGCAGCAGGCCGCCGCCATCGACCTGATTCCGAGCAACGACTTCAGCTATTACGACCAGATGCTCGACACTGCCATCCTGCTCAACGTCATTCCGCAGCGCTACCAGCGTCTCGCCTTCGAGAACCCGGAAGAGACCCTCTTCGCAATGGGCCGCGGCTATCAGGGCGAGAAGGGCGACGTGACCGCCCTGCCGATGAAGAAGTGGTTCACCACCAACTACCACTACCTCGTGCCGGAAATCGACTCCGCCACCGACATCAAGCTCAACAGCACCAAGCCGTTCGACGAATTCAACGAGGCGAAGGCGCTCGGCATCGCCACCAAGCCGGTGCTCATCGGCCCGTACACCTTCCTCAAGCTCGCCCGCAATCCGCAGGCCGAGGAGCTCGACTACGACAAGGGCCTCGTCAACGCGGTCGCCGCGGTGTACGCCGAAGTCGTCGCCAAGTTCGCCGAACTGGGCGCGCAGTGGATCCAGATCGACGAACCGTACCTCGTGCTCGACAAGGAGCCGGGCGATGTCGAACTGTTCAAGAGCCTGTACGCCAAGATCCTGCCCGCCCGCGAAGGCAAGGTCAAGGTGCTGCTCAACACCTACTTCGGACATATCGCCGACGTGTACGAAACCGTCAACCTGCTCGGCTTCGACGGCATCGGCCTGGACCTGAACGAAGGCAAGGACGAAAACCTCGCCGCCGTCGAAAAGTACGGCGTGGCAGAAAACACCACCATCTTCGCCGGCGTGATCAACGGCCGCAACATCTGGCGCAACAACTACGCCGTGAGCCTCGGCCTGGTCGACGCGCTGAAGCAGGTCACCGCCAACGTGGCCGTCTCCACCGCCAGCTCCCTGCTGCACGTGCCGTTCAGCACCGAAGGCGAGGACGGTCTCGCCGACGACGTGCGCAAGCACTTCGCCTTCGCAGTCCAGAAGCTCGACGAACTGCACGAAGTCGCCGTGCTCGCCGACGCTTCCGACGACGAGAAGAAGGCATCCGCCGAACTCGCAGCCAACCAGGCGCTGTTCGACGGCACCCGCGTCGCCGCCGATCCTGCGGTCGCCAAGCGAATCGCAAGCCTTACCGACGCCGACTTCGTACGTCAGCCGGCACGCGCCGAACGCCAGAAGGAGCAGCGTGAGGCGCTGAACCTGCCGCTGCTGCCCACCACCACCATCGGCTCCTTCCCGCAAACCAAGGAAGTGCGCGCCGAACGCGCCAAGCTGCGCAAGGGCGAGATCACCAAGGCCGAATACGACGAATTCATGAAGGACCAGATCGACGCCTGCATCAAGCATCAGGAGGAAATCGGCCTCGACGTGCTCGTCCACGGCGAATTCGAACGCAACGACATGGTCGAATACTTCGGCCAGAACCTCAACGGCTTCCTGTTCACCAAGAACGCGTGGGTGCAGTCCTACGGCACACGTTGCGTCAAGCCTCCGATCGTGTGGGGCGACGTATCCCGCGCCAACCCGATCACCGTGGAATGGAGCGCCTACGCGCAGTCCCGCACCGACCATGTGATGAAGGGCATGCTCACCGGTCCGGTCACCATCCTCAACTGGTCCTGGCCGCGCGAGGACATCACCCACGAGCAGCAGACCCAGCAGCTCGCGCTCGCCATCCGCGACGAAGTGCTCGATTTGGAGAAGGCCGGCATCAAGGTCATCCAGATCGACGAGGCCGCACTGCGCGAGAAGCTGCCGCTGAGGAAGACCGACTGGCACAAGAAGTACCTCGACTGGGCCATTCCGGCGTTCCGTCTGGTGCATTCCGCCGTCAAGCCGACCACGCAGATCCACACGCACATGTGCTATTCGGAGTTCAACGACATCATCAAGGACATCGACGCGATGGACGCCGACGTGATCTCCTTCGAAGCCTCCCGCGGCGACCTTGTGGTGCTCGACGCCATCCACGACGCCAACTTCGAAACCGAAGCCGGCCCGGGCGTGTACGACATCCACTCTCCGCGCATTCCGTCCGAACAGGAGATCGAGGACCGCATCTACGAGATCCTGAAGAAGATGGACGTCGAAAAGGTGTGGATCAACCCGGACTGCGGCCTGAAGACCCGTGGCAACGCCGAAACCTGGCCGAGCCTGGAGAACCTCGTCGCAGCGGCCAAGGCCGTGCGCGCCAAACTCGCCAAGTAAGGCCGGCATAGGCATAAACAGGCAAGATTTCCAAGGAATCACATGCATTCGCCAATCTTCTCGCTGGAGGTGTTCCCTCCCAAGCGCACCAGCCCTGTAGGTACCATCTACGATACGTTGGATGGCCTGCAGGGGCTGGACCCCGACTTCATCTCCGTCACCTACGGCACCGGCAAATCGTCTGACCGCACGCTGACCGCACGCATCGCGCACACGGTGAACGAATACGGCATTCCGGCCGTGGCGCACCTGACCGCGCAATACCTTGACAAAGACGACGTGGACGAGGCGCTCGACCTGTTCGACCAGGCCAAAGTCTCCGGCGTGCTCGCTTTGCGAGGCGACCGTGTGGAAGGAGCCGAACCGGCGGGAGTGTTCGACCATGCGAGCGATCTGGCGGCCTACATCCGCGAGAAGCGGCGCGGCGGTATCCGCATCAACCACATGGCGGTCATCATCGCCGCCTACTACAAGGCGGTGCAGACCAATCCCAAGCTGAACTACTTTGTGATGAACAGCCGCATCTACAAACGCAACCACTTCTGCGTGTCCTTCGTGATCCTGAAAAAACAGGCCAACGGGGTAGTCAACGAGACCACGCTGAAGGTGTATCTGGACGAGAACGACACAGTGTTTACCGTGAATCAGAAAATTGCCGACGCAATTGCCGCCAATCGGGCGGAGCACCAGTCCAACAGCACCGACAAGTTCGCCAAGATGATGTTCTCCATCCCCGGCCTGCCCAAGTTCGTGATCTGGCTGGCCTACCATCTGGACAAGCATGGCCTGCTGCCCCGGAAGATCATCGACCTGAGCCCCTTCCACACC
>ENA-OOXM01002929-OOXM01002929.1-human-gut-metagenome-genome-assembly--contig:-NODE-2929-length-10268-cov-2.487810_pt1 | contig 10268 bp, 9 predicted proteins | sample MGYA00241589_ERZ501347 | MGnify/ENA primary metagenome ERZ501347 (study PRJEB25962, sample SAMEA2042832) | human gut metagenome | biome: human gut; feature: human-associated habitat; material: faeces...
AGACGCAGTATGGTGGAATGCCGGTATCCAGTGGCAGCGGATTTTGCTGGAAGCTGTGTCTGGCAAACCTGATCTGCAACCTCTGCTGTGGAGGCGGGGGATTATGCTGCGGCGGTATGCCGGCAGGATATCATTTATGACAATAGAATGCTGCAGAGCGTGCATTCTATTGTTGAGAAAGGAGATACTTTATGCAGACAATTGTGATTTACTCCAGCCAGACAGGAAATACCAGAAAGCTTGCAACACAGATTTTTGCGGCAATTCCTGGCGATTCCAAGGACTTAAAAAATATTGACGAATATCGGGAAAAGGACGCAGAGCTTTATTTTGTCGGTTTTTGGGTGGATCGAGGCGACTGTGACGAAAAGACAGTAGAACTGCTTTCAGGTCTGCATGGCAAAAAGATCGCCCTGTTCGGAACCTGCGGGATGGGAAACGATCCTGCCTATTACCAGAAAGTGATCGACCGGGTAAAAACATGGATTCCGGAAGATAATGAATATATGGATGCATTTCTCTGCCAGGGTAAGATGCCGATTCAGGTGCGCAGACGCTACGAGGAAATGGCAAAGAGCGGACAAAATACCGAACAGATTCAGGCTATGATCCGAAATTTCGACCGGGCGATGCTGCATCCGGATCGGGCAGATGAGGCAGCGGCAGCAGATTTTGCGGTACAGGTCTGGAAACGGATCGGATCATGACGTGCAATCCAATGTGCAGCGCCGTTTGGTGCCACAAAATAGAAGGATCATTTTTTTACATGTAAAATGCAAAAATCCCCATTGCTTTTGAAATTGTCTGTGGTATATACTACACAGAGTAATTTACAAAGGGAAGGGGATTTTTTATGGTAAAGGATATGACAGAAGGCAAGCCCGGAAGACTGATTCTGGAATTTGCTATCCCTCTTTTACTGGGAAATTTATTCCAGCAGTTTTACAGTCTGGTGGATACTGCGATCGTTGGAAAGTTTCTGGGCGTGGATCAGCTGGCGGCGGTAGGCTCCACCGGCTCGATCAACTTTTTGATTATCGGGTTCTGTATGGGAATCTGCAGCGGTTTTGCGATTCCGATTGCGCAGAGGTTTGGAGCAAAGGACGAGAGCGGAATGCGCCGCTGTGTAGCCAACAGTGCATGGGTATCTGTGATCTTTGCAGTGGTGCTCACGATCGTGACGGTGCTTCTATGCAGAAATATCCTGCAGTGGATGCGGACACCGGAAAATATCATCGACGATGCATGGATGTATATCGTCATCATTTTTGCGGGAATTCCTGTGACAATTCTCTACAATCTGACTTCAGCGATTATCCGTGCGATGGGAGATTCCAAAACACCGGTTTATTTTCTGGTGATGTCGGCACTGTTAAATATTGTACTCGATCTGTTCTGTATTCTGGTACTGAAAATGGGTGTTGCGGGCGCAGCGCTGGCAACCGTGATTTCTCAGGCAATTTCCGGTATCTGCTGTCTGGTCTATATGATCCGCAAATACGAGATTTTGCGGATGCAGGGAACAGAAGGAAAGGCTGACCCGGAACTGATGCTTCGTCTGGCAGGAATGGGTGTTCCGATGGGATTGCAGTATTCCGTTACGGCGATCGGCAGCGTTATTTTGCAGAGCGCGGTCAATACGCTCGGTTCCACTGCGGTTGCAGCGGTTACGGCATCCGGGAGAATCAGCGGATTTTTCGTCTGCCCGTCCGATGCGCTGGGTGCGACGATGGCGACCTGGGCAGGGCAGAATATGGGCGCGAAGAAGCCGAAGCGAATCCGTGAAGGACTTCGGATGGCAAATATTTACGGAATCGTGTATGCACTTATTGCATTCGGTATCCTGGCAGCTGCCGGTAAGTATATGGCGCTTTTGTTTGTGGACGGGACAGACCCGGAGCTGATGAATCGGATTCAGCAGATGCTTCTGATCAACAGCGGAAGCTATACGTTCCTGATTCTGGTCAACAATGTCCGCTTTCTGATTCAGGGAATCGGCTTCAGCACGCTGGCAATTTTCTCCGGCGTGAGTGAAATGATCGCCCGTGGTATTGCAGGCTTCGTGCTCGTTCCGATGTTCGGATTTCTGGGCGCGTGCGTTGCAAATCCGCTGGCATGGCTGTTTGCAGATCTGTTCCTGATTCCGGCGTATCTGTATGTCATGCGGCGGGTGGAAGATTTCTTTGCCGGGAAACGGGAGCAGCTGTAAGCGGTTTGGTGATACCGGAACAAAGATCAGGAAACCTCCTGTAAGCAAGCCTACATCGGATTTCCGACTTTTTGCCCCTGGCATCACAAGTTCACATTTCTGACATATTTTTCTGCTACACTGCGGATAGATGAGTGATGACAGTTGCCGCGCTGCGGCAGATGAGGAGGCTATATGGACAGACAGAAGATTCTTGTGGTAGACGATGAGAACAGAATGCGCAAACTGGTAAAAGACTTTTTACAGAGAGAAAATTTTGAGGTACTGGAAGCAGGAGACGGAAGCGAGGCACTGGATGTCTTTTTTGCCCATCAGGATATCGCGCTGATAATTCTGGATGTGATGATGCCGAAGATGGACGGCTGGCAGGTATGCCGGGAGATCAGGTCCTATTCCAAAGTGCCGATTATCATGCTGACGGCGAGAAGCGATGAAAAGGATGAGCTACAGGGCTTTGATCTGGGCGTGGATGAATATATTTCCAAGCCGTTCAGCCCGAAGATTCTGGTAGCGAGAGTAGAGGCGATTCTGCGCCGCACCGGTAAAAGCGCACAGGAAAATGAGGTATTGGACGTTGGAGGAATCCATCTGGACAAAGCGGCGCATATGGTGGAGATCGACGGCAGAAGCGTCGATTTAAGCTATAAGGAATTTGAACTGCTGACTTATTTTATGGAAAACAGAGGAATCGCTCTTTCGAGAGAAAAGATACTGAATAACGTATGGAATTATGACTATTTCGGCGATGCCCGTACGATTGACACGCATGTAAAAAAGCTGCGCAGCAAGCTGGGCGATAAAGGCGAACTGATCAAGACCATCTGGGGAATGGGGTATAAGCTCGATGCATAAAAAAGAGAAAAAGACCGCAAAGCGGACGTCCATTCGCAAACAGTTTGCAGGGATTTTTATCGGTTTGATGGCGGGGACGATTCTGCTTTGCTGGTTTTTAAACAGCGGTTTTTTGCAGAAATATTATATCTCGAATAAAAAAGCAGTTCTGATGCGGATGTATGAGGAACTGGGAGAGGCGGTTGCAAACGGCGAGATTGATACGGACGAATATCAGCTTTCTCTCCAGCAGCAGTGCTCGAAGTATAATTTGTCTCTGCTCGTGCTTAATGCGAATTCTGAGGTGGTTGCGGACTCCGGCGGCGGTTCTGAATTTTTGAAGCAGCAGCTTTTACAGCATCTGTTTGCACTAAGCGGCGAGAAGTACGAGATTATGGAAAACGGCAATAATTATATTGTCGCACGCGTTTCAGACAGTCGGGCGCAAATGGAATATATAGAAAGCTGGGGCATTCTGACGGGCGGATACTTTTTTATTGTAAGAAGTGCGCTGGAAGGAATCCGGGACAGTGCGAAAATTGCGAATACGTTCCTTGCAAGCGTCGGTATTTTCTCAGCAATTATCAGCGGTATTGTGATCTGGATTGTTTCCCGCAGGGTGACGACGCCGATTCTGCAGCTGGCGGACATTTCGGAACGAATGTGCCATCTGGATTTTGAAGCCCGTTACAGCGGAAACAGTAAAAACGAAATCGGCATTCTCGGCGAGAATATCAATCAGCTTTCCGATACGCTGGAGCATACGATTTCAGAGTTGAAAACGGCGAACAATGAATTAAAAAAGGACATCCAGAAAAAAGAAGAGATCGACCAGATGCGTCGGGAGTTTCTGTCGAACGTTTCCCATGAGTTAAAAACGCCGATCGCACTGATCCAGGGCTATGCAGAGGGACTTTTGGAGGACGTCAATTCCGATCCGGAGAGCCGGAAATTTTACTGCGACGTCATTGTGGACGAAGCGGCGAAGATGAACAACATGGTCAAAAAGCTTCTGACGCTCAACCAGCTCGAAGCCGGCAACGACGTTGTTTCGATGGAGCGCTTTGATATTACGGCACTCGTGCACAACTATCTGCAGTCCGCAGATCTTCTTGCGAAGCAGAACGGCATTTCCGTCCATATGGATCAGACGAAGGAGATCTATGTCTGGGGCGATGAATTCAAGATCGAAGAAGTTCTGATGAACTATTTTTCCAATGCGGTCAACCATTGTGAAAAAGAAAAGGTTGTCGAGGTAAAGATCGAGGAAATGGACGGGCACGCCAGAGTTTCGGTGTTCAATACCGGTATGCCGATCCCGGAGGATTCTCTGCCGCATCTGTGGGAGAAGTTTTACAAGGTGGACAAGGCGAGAACGAGGGAATACGGCGGAAGCGGTATCGGACTGTCGATCGTCAAGGCAATTATGGAGTCGATGAACCAGAAATACGGCGTAATCAATTACGAAAACGGCGTTAGGTTCTGGTTTGAACTGGAGCTTGCCGGGGAAGAATCGGAGATTACCCCTGCAATTTCTGAAAAAAACAGTTGAAATATGAGGTTTTTTAGGATACACTTGTATAGTATTGAAACCGTGATTATTTAGGAGGAAGATTTTATATGATTTCTGCAGGTGATTTCAGAAACGGCGTTACCATTGAGTTTGAGGGCAATATTTACCAGATTATTGAGTTCCAGCACGTTAAACCTGGTAAAGGCGCTGCTTTCGTTAGAACCAAGTTAAAGAATATTAAGAGCGGCGGTGTTGTTGAGAAGACTTTCCGTCCTACTGAGAAATGTCCTACTGCCCGTATCGAGAGAAGAGATATGCAGTACCTGTACAACGACGGTGATCTGTATACTTTCATGGATATGGAAACCTATGACCAGATCTCTCTGAACCAGGATGCAATCGGCGATGCTCTGAAGTTCGTAAAAGAGAATGAAGTCTGCAAGATCTGTTCTCATAACGGCAGCGTATTCGCAGTGGAGCCCCCTCTGTTCGTAGAGCTGGCAATTACTGAGACCGAGCCTGGCTTCAAGGGCGATACCGCTACTGGCGCAAATAAGCCTGCTACCGTTGAGACCGGCGCACAGGTTTATGTACCGCTGTTCGTAAACGAAGGCGATGTCATCAAGATCGACACCAGAACCGGTGAATATCTGTCCAGAGTATAAATTCTGGCAATATTGGACAGACTGGTTTATCGGCAGGCTGCAGCTTCTTTATAGGGGAAGCAGCTTTCGAAATCTGAAACAATAGAATGCATATTCTACGAACTTTCTGTTGTCAGGAATGGAAAATACAGGGCACATGGAAAAGGGTAACAGCTTTTGCATGTGCCTTTTTGTGTATAGATTTTTTGTGTATAAGAAATGAAATTTCCCATACGATGCAAAATACTCTGTGGGGATCCTGCTGCGGCAGAGTGAAATTCTAAAAAAAGTATGAAATTCTACTTTCATAAACCTGATATGAAAATGAAAGAAATAACGAGAAAATAAAAGAAAATAAAAGAAAATAGAACATGAACGGCGCTCAGCTGTGTTGCATAATCGACCGAAGAAACATAATATACATATAGTGTTTAGCACTCAGGACAAATGAGTGCTAACAGTAAATACGAAAGTATGAATTTTCATATAAGGAGGCAGTTATCATGAAGTTAGTACCGTTAGGTGACAGAGTTGTATTAAAGCAGCTGGTTGCAGAAGAGACAACCAAATCCGGAATTGTTCTTCCTGGACAGAATAAAGAGAAGCCCCAGCAGGCAGAAGTCATTGCAGTTGGCCCCGGCGGAGTGGTGGACGGCAAAGAAGTGAAAATGGAAGTTAAGGTTGGCGATCAGGTCATTTACTCCAAGTACGCAGGTACTGATGTGAAACTGGATGACGAAGAATATATCGTTGTAAAGCAGTCAGACATTCTGGCAGTAATCGAAGCGTAAGTTTAAACTTGAATTAGGAGGCTGATTTATTATGGCAAAGGAAATTAAATACGGCGCAGAAGCGCGTGCAGCACTGGAAGCCGGCGTTGATAAGCTGGCAAATACCGTCAGAGTAACCCTTGGACCCAAGGGACGTAACGTAGCACTGGATAAATCCTACGGTGCTCCGCTGATCACCAACGATGGTGTGACCATCGCAAAAGAGATCGAGCTGGAAGATGCATTCGAGAACATGGGTGCACAGCTGGTAAAAGAAGTTGCAACAAAGACCAATGACGTTGCAGGTGACGGCACCACAACCGCAACTGTTCTGGCACAGGCAATGATCGGCGCTGGCATGAGCAACCTGGCAGCAGGTGCAAATCCGATCATTTTAAGAAAAGGTATGCAGAAGGCAACCGAGTGTGCCGTAGATTCCATTCAGAAGATGAGTCAGAAGGTCAACGGTAAGAACCACATTGCAAGAGTTGCAGCGATTTCTGCAGCAAGCGATGAAGTTGGTCAGATGGTTGCAGATGCGATGGAAAAGGTTTCCAACGATGGCGTTATCACTATCGAGGAAAGCAAGACCATGAAGACAGAGCTGGATCTGGTAGAAGGTATGCAGTTTGACAGAGGTTATATCTCTGCATACATGGCTACTGATATGGATAAGATGGAAGCAGTTCTGGACAATCCGTATATCCTGATTACCGATAAGAAGATTTCTAACATTCAGGAGATCCTGCCTTTACTGGAGCAGATCGTTCAGTCCGGCGCAAAGCTGCTGATCATCGCTGAGGATGTAGAGGGCGAGGCTCTGACCACCCTGATCGTCAACAAGCTGCGCGGCACTTTCAATGTAGTAGCTGTTAAAGCGCCTGGCTATGGCGACAGAAGAAAGGCTATGCTGGAGGATATTGCAATCCTGACCGGCGGACAGGTGATCAGCTCCGAACTCGGCCTGGAATTAAAAGAGACCACAATGGATATGCTCGGCCGTGCAAAATCTGTTAAGGTTCAGAAAGAGAACACCATCATTGTTGACGGGGAAGGCGACAAGGCTGCAATCGCAGCGAGAGTTGCACAGATCAAGAAGCAGATCGAAGAGACCACTTCTGATTTCGACAAAGAAAAGCTGCAGGAGAGACTTGCCAAGCTGGCTGGCGGCGTAGCAGTGATCCGTGTCGGCGCTGCAACGGAAACCGAGATGAAAGAAGCAAAACTGCGTATGGAAGACGCTCTGGCAGCTACCCGTGCAGCAGTAGAAGAAGGTATCATCGCAGGCGGCGGTTCTGCATATATCCACGCTGCAAAGGATGTAGAAGCTCTGGCAAATACACTGGAAGGCGATGAGAAGACCGGTGCGAAGATTGTACTGAAGGCTCTGGAAGCTCCTCTGTACTATATCGCAGCAAACGCAGGCCTGGAAGGCAGCGTTATCATCAACAAGGTAAAAGAGTCCCCGATCGGCTTCGGTTTCGATGCCCTGAATGAGACTTATGTAAATATGATCGACGCAGGTATTCTGGACCCTGCAAAGGTTACCAGAAGCGCTCTGCAGAACGCAACCAGCGTTGCAAGCACACTGCTGACAACCGAATCCGTTGTTGCAAGCATTAAGGAAGACACTCCTGCAATGCCCGCCGGCGGTGCAGGCGGCATGGGTATGATGTAAGCTGCACAAACTTTTATAAGAAACATGAAAAACTGCTGCCGGCAGGTTTTGCCGACGGCAGTTTTTTTATGTCCGAAGCTGGTTTGCCCAGTTCGCCCGCGTCACATCATTCGCAAAAAACGCAGCTTCGCTGCTTTTTCGTTGCTGCGCAGCTCCTTTTTGCTCATGAAATGGCGATCTCTTCGTAGAGCTCTATAAGCATCTTTTCATGCAAGCATGAAATCTGCTTATAGAGATTTACGAGTGAACTGTGTCCTTCATTTTATACAAAGATTTGAGAAATTTGCCTTGTCTCGAATGGGGAAAATGTTATAATTTATCTATCAGACATTGAGAACGAAAACGTGAAAATCAGAAAATGAAAGGAGAAGCAGAATGTCTTATATTGACATCATCAAAGAAAAAGCCAGATCGGACAGAAAGACGATCGTACTTCCGGAGACGAATGACAAGAGAACGCTGATCGCAGCATCCCATATTATCGAAGAGGGGATTGCCAACATTATTATGGTTGGCAATGAAGAAAAGATCATGGATGGTGCAGGATGGCTGGAAGTTGATCTGACCGGTGTGCGCGTGATCGATCCTACGAAATGTGAGAAGCTGGACGAATACGTTCAGTTATTATACGAAACGAGAAAGCATAAGGGAATGACGCCCGAAAAGGCACGTCAGATTCTGCTGACCGATAACATGACCTTTGGTGTTATCATGGTAAAAGCAAATGATGCAGATGGAATGGTGGCGGGTGCATGCCATGCAACCGCAGATACCCTGCGTCCGGCGCTGCAGATTTTAAAGACCGCACCCGGTGTAAAGCTGGTATCCGGTTTCTTTATTCTGGATGTACCCAACTGTGAATACGGCGAGCACGGTACGTTCCTGTTTGCAGATTGTGGCCTGAATCAGGATCCGACCGCTGAAGAGCTTGCAGCGATTGCAGACACCAGTGCAAAGAGCTTTAAGACCCTTGTCGGCGCAAAACCGATTATCGCGATGCTGTCCCATTCCACCAAGGGAAGCGCAAAGCATCCTCTGGTAGATAAGGTTGTAAAAGCGGTAGAAATTGCACACGAACAGTATCCCGGACTGACATTGGACGGTGAACTGCAGACTGACGCAGCGATTGTGCCCTCTGTTGCAAAATCCAAAGCGCCTGGCAGCGAAGTTGCAGGTAAGGCAAACGTTCTGATCTTCCCGAACCTGGACTGCGGTAATATCGGCTACAAGCTGGTACAGAGACTGGCAAAGGCGGAAGCCTATGGGCCAATGCTGCAGGGTATCGCAAAGCCCGTAAACGACCTGTCCAGAGGTTGTTCTGTCAGTGATATCGTCAATCTGGTAGCGATCACAGTAAATCAGGCCGCCGGAATAAATTAACGGAATAAAAACGTTTAATAAAATAGAAATGAATGTTTTAGTATTAAACTGCGGTAGTTCGTCCATCAAGTATCAATTACTGAATATGGATGCAGTACCTGTAGTGCTCGCCAAAGGTATTGTAGAAAAAATCGGTTTGACTTACGGTAGTTTTACTTATAAACCGGAAGGTAAAGACAAAGTAGTCGCCGAGCAACCGATTATGGATCATAGTGTCGGTATGGATCTGATCCTGAAAGCATTGGTTCATCCTGATCATGGAGTATTGAAATCTCTGAACGAAATCGATGCTGTCGGCCATCGTGTTGCACACGGAGGTGAATATTTCTCCGAGAGCGTGAAAATCGACGATGAAGCCAAAGCTAAAATCAAAGCTTTAGGTGAAATCGCTCCTCTGCACAATCCGGCAAACCTGAAAGGGATCGAAACGATGGAAAAATTGCTTCCTTCCGTACCTCAGGTGGCCGTTTTCGATACTTCTTTCCATCAGACTCTGCCTAAAAAAGCTTTCATTTATGGTATTCCTTACGAATATTATGAAGAATACGGAGTCAGAAGATATGGCTTCCACGGTACTTCCCATAAATTTGTAGCAGAGAAAGCATGCCGGATCTTAGGTTGGGATATTACCGAAAAGAAAATCATCACTTGCCATTTGGGTAACGGAGCTTCGATTACGGCGATCGATAAAGGTAAATCGGTCGATACCTCGATGGGATTTACTCCTGTAGCCGGACTAGTGATGGGAACGCGGGCCGGAGATCTGGATTTGGGTGCCCTACTCTATATCTGTGAAAAAGAAGGGCTGGATCTTCCCAAAGCCAACAATTTGATTAATAAGAAATCAGGGGTTCAGGGAATCTCCGGTGTTTCTTCTGACTTCCGCGAATTGCAGGCAGCCATGGAAAAAGGCAACGAAAAAGCGGCCTTGGCTCTCGATGTCTTCTGTTACAATGTGAAGAAATATATCGGAGCTTACGCCGCAGTACTGAACGGTGTAGACTTGATTATCTTCACGGGAGGTATCGGCGAAAACGACAATCTGGTACGCTGGGAAACCTGTAAGAATATGGACTACCTTGGCATCCAGGTCGACAAACAAAAGAACGAAGTCCGGGGAAAAGATACGATTATCAGCACAGAACAATCGACTACCACGGTGATGACGGTTACTACAGATGAAGAGCTTGTGATCGCTATGGATACAGTAAGATTGAGCTAATCCTTCGGTACATACCGTTTT
>ENA-OOXM01002932-OOXM01002932.1-human-gut-metagenome-genome-assembly--contig:-NODE-2932-length-10255-cov-5.122451_pt1 | contig 10255 bp, 7 predicted proteins | sample MGYA00241589_ERZ501347 | MGnify/ENA primary metagenome ERZ501347 (study PRJEB25962, sample SAMEA2042832) | human gut metagenome | biome: human gut; feature: human-associated habitat; material: faeces...
TTCATGCTCCTTCCGCGTGCAGCTTTTTGGTGCTTCGCCTAAGCCCTTGTTTGCTCCCCAAAAACTTTCTGCGAAGAACCATTTTTTTACTGCAAATCTTCCTCCGCGCGGCAAAACAGCACCGTCAGCACGCCGTTCTGCGCGGATGCATGAATTTGCACCCCGTACGGCAGCAGATTCACAAACGTGAAGTCGCTGTAATTGCCCACGGCGGCATCAAAAAACTGCGGCACATACACCGCGCCCTGCTTGCTGTGCAGTGCCCACTCCTCGATTTGCAGCGGCAGCGTCAGCGCGGCGTTGTAGAGCGTCGTCGTTACTTGACACACCCCGCCGCCGTACCCGAAGCCGTCCGTGCTGACATTCGGCGCAAGCTCATAGCCGTTTGAATGGCGGTATGGCGCACACAGCGCGTTGAAGGAGAATGTTTCCTCGCGCTCCACCGCCACGCCGTCAATGCGCTTGACCCCTTCGCTGATGTTGTGCTCGCGCGCCGCTGCCTTGCCATGCCCCTGCTGCTTGCCGTAGAAGGTGGTGAAGCCGCCGATGATGTCGCCGGGTTCGGCGGTCTCCCAATCCGCGAAGGGATGATAGGTGCCGATTTCGTCCGTCAGCTGCATCTCGCCGCGCCAGACGGGCAGCAGGTACGCGCCGTCCGCTTGTGCTTCCACACAGGCGATTTGCCCGGCGGACGCGGTGCAGCCTTTGAATTTTCCACCCGAAATCAGCGTATCCTGCGAAAATTCTACATAGCCGCTCATGCGATGCGGCAGATTTTGCAGGGGATAGCGCAGCGCATCCAGCGATTGCACGCGGTACAGCCATTCCGGCTTGGCATATCCGACCTTATTGCCGACCTGTACCTTGCACCACGCGTCATCCCATTCCAGAATGAGGATTTTTGTCTTCTTCCGCACGGTGATGCCGCGGTCACTCTCGCTGGGCGTTCGGCGCAGGCTGAAAGTGGTGTAGGAATATGCCTGATACTGCGCTTCGCTGTCCTCAGCGAGGCAAACGGTGGCGGCAAGGGCGAAAATCAGCAGAGAGGTCAGCAAGACTTTCCAAATGTGCTGCATGTGGGTGATGCTCCTTTTCTCCGGGGTGGATGAGGGCTGGAAATGTGCGCCCTGCGTATGAAACGAACGAAGGGGGAGGAAAATTCCCGGAAAAGGGAAATTTGTGGGGAATTTCGGCACTTTCTTATCTGGAAATGCTATTACAGGTTGCTTTTCCTATATTCAATTGGAGAGATTCCGTAAATTTCTTTGAATTTGCGGTAAAAATATGGGACATCGTGAAATCCGCATTCTTCTGATATGACCGCAACCTTCATTTCCGTGTTTGCCAGCAGTTCAGCGGCTTTTTTCAGTCTGTACTGTATTAAGTAGGAAACTGGAGACTGGCGAATGCCATTTTTGAAGATTTGCATACAACTGTTATTGCTTATATGGGCAAAATTTGCAATATCAGAAAGGGAAATCTGGTCAGCATAATGACTATGAATAAAACTCATCATCATTTGCAGGCGAGAAGCATTGAGGTCTCTTTTAACAGGCTGCCCCTGCTGAAGCCTGGATTCCATATTTTCATACAGCACTTCCCAAATGGAGGTCAGCAGTCGCAAAGTTGTCAACTCCCTGAAATTTGGCTGCTCTTGTGTTTTGAAAACTTGCTTCAGCAGTGAAAGTATCTCCTTATGCCATAAAGAAAGCGGCTCAAAAACCAAATAGGGAATGTCGGAAACAAGCAATGGCTTAACATATTGTTGATATACAAAACTTTCTGGTGAAGCTAACAGCACCGGAGAAAAAACAATATTAGGTATCACGGTGGGGTGCTCTGCTGTAAATTGATGTAGTATTTTCGTATTGATAAATAAGCCGCTGCCTGCTGGCAGAGAAAAACGATCTTTTCCGACACAGCAGTGTGCTTCGCCGCTTTGCACATAAACAAATTCAATTTCTTGATGCCAATGCCAACCGAGCGTATGAAAGTCGAAATCCCAGATGTCTTCCAGATAGTATTGGAACGGAAATGCCGGTTGACCGTGGTTTCGCTTTTCCATGAGCGTTTCATCAGTGATGATTTTCAATTCGTTATTATTCTCCAAACATGCCAACCTCCTCTGTATTGTGATATTGTACAACAATAAGGTGGAAAAGTCAATTGCTATTCCAAAATAAACGTGATATTATTCAAGAGAATTCTGAAAGGAGCGCTTCGAGTCATGAAGAACTACAGCAAAACATTAAGAGCCTGCTACCTTGGCCTCATCACGCAAGCAATTGCCGCTAATTTTGCGCCATTGCTTTTTTGGTCGTTTCATTCTGATTTCAACATTTCGCTGGGTCAGATTGCCTTAATTCCTGCGGTGTTCTATGTGACGCAATTGGTCGTAGACTTAATATGCGCAAAGTATGTAGATGCTATTGGCTACCGAAAGTCCATTGTGGCGTCGCAGCTGTTAGCTGGTCTTGGTCTGATTGGCATTGCGGTTTTACCCAATATCGTATCGCCCTATATCGGAATACTGATCGGCGTGTTTTTTTACGCATTCGGGAGCGGCCTTATTGAGGTACTGTGCAGTCCGATTGTGGAAGCCTGTCCCTTCGAACATAAGGAAAAGGTGATGAGCCTTCTTCATTCTTTCTATTGCTGGGGCAGTGTGGGCGTGATTTTGCTTTCTACGCTGTACTTTGCAATTTTCGGCATCGACAAATGGCAGATACTGGCTTGCGTATGGGCAATTATTCCGCTGTATAATATCTACAATTTTGCTACTTGTCCGATTGAGCGTCTGGTAGAAGACGGGCAAGGAATGTCGCTGCGTCAATTGCTGAAAAAGCCTATTTTTGCAGCTGCAATCATCCTTATGATTTGTGCTGGAGCATCTGAAATGTCAATGGCGCAGTGGGCATCAGCTTTTGCAGAATCCGCATTAGGATTAACGAAATCTGTCGGCGATTTGGCAGGGGCATGCTTGTTTGCAACCACAATGGGAATTTCGCGTATGCTGTATGGCAAATTCGGAGAAAAGATAGATTTGATAAAGTTTATGCTTATATCGGGCGTTATTTGCGTCGTGAGCTATCTTTTGGCCGGTCTATCTGCAATGCCGATTTGGGGCTTAGCTGGCTGTGTCATGTGCGGCTTCTCAGTGGGTATTATGTGGCCCGGAAGCATCAGCATCACTGCTCCGAGGATTCCCAAAGGCGGTACGGCGCTGTTTGCGCTGCTGGCAATGGCAGGGGACATGGGCGGCGCATTTGGGCCGAGTGTGGTGGGATATTTTTCGCAGCATGCCGGAGATAATCTTCAGGCGGGTCTGCTGACGGGCTGTATATTCCCTTTAATCATGCTGGCAACGCTGATTGCAATGAAAAAAATGACCCCCGAAGGATAAAAGCGGATATATCAGGAATGTTCCCAATTGCAGCATAGCATTGCAAACCGCGGCACATGCTCTTCTTCCTTTATAGCCAAATCGGTTTATGCCCCAATGTCGGCACGACCTGCGTCCAGAAAACCTCCTGCGCAAACACCACCGTCGCCGTATTATCGCATGGATGGAACGCAATCCGTCCTTCCCGCTTCACATCATGGTCAAAGACCAGCTGAATCCGCTTCTCCTTGTCAAACCACAGACCCAGCGGCGACAAGCTCCCTGATTCCAGCCCCAGCATCGTCGGCAGACATTCCGATGGCGCAAACGACAATCGCGAGGAATGCAGCAACTTGCTCGTGTCCGCCGTGCGGAAAGGCTTGTCCGGCAGGGTCACATACAGATAGAACGCCGTCTGCTGGCGGTTGCACAAGAGAATGTTCTTGCAGAAGGTGACATCCGGCGCGGCGTAGGGCAGCGCGAGGCACTCCTCCATGGTGAAAACCGCGGGATGCTCGTAAACTTCGCAGGGAATGCTAAGCGCCTGCAGGTGCTTGAGGACACGCGCTTTGTTCGACATGGGCAAAATCCTCCTTTTTCGGCGTGATGGATGGAGAAAAACGCCGCAATTTGCGTGTGTTTCTAAATTCGCCCGGCAGCATTTTCGGCATCTTTTCTTGCACTTCCGCGTCTTCAAACCTCGATTTACCGCCAGTAAACCTTCGGTTTTCATCCTTGAATTGCAAGAAAATCTGCTCGAAACTGCATCGGTCTCATTTTAGAAACACACGCTAGACACAGAACGGGCAATTTCGTCAAAATGACGGTGGAAATTTGCCTGCAACCATGTTATAATACGCTTGAATCCAGCAAAAATCAAGAGGAGGTCAGGTTTGGCAATGAAGAGAAGAATCGGTATTCTGACCAGCGGCGGCGACTGCCCCGGCTTGAACGCGGCAATCCGTGGCGTGACCCGCGCGGCGTATGAATTGTTTGACGCGGAGATTGTCGGCATCCACGACGGCTATCGGGGTCTCATCACGGGCGACTATCAGGAGATGAAGCGCAGCCAGTTCTCCGGCATCCTGACCCTTGGCGGCACGATTCTTGGCACGGCGCGCACGCCCTTCCGCGATATGCGCAAGATTGGCGAAGACAACGTGGACAAGGTTGCCGCGATGAAAAAGACCTACAAGGATTTGAAACTTGACTGCCTTGTCACCCTCGGCGGCAACGGTACGCACAAGACGGCGAACCTCCTTTCCAAGGAAGGGCTGAACGTCATCGGTCTGCCCAAGACAATTGACAACGACCTCTATGGCACGGACTTCACGTTTGGCTTCCACACGGCGATGGACATTGCGACGGAGGTCATCGACCGCATTCACACCACGGCGGCGTCGCATGGGCGTTGCATGGTGGTGGAAATCATGGGCAACAAGGCGGGCTGGCTGACGCTGTATTCCGGCGTGGCGGGCGGCGCGGATGCCATCCTGATTCCCGAAATCCCCTATAAAATTGAAAAGGTTGCCAAGGTTGTCGAAAGCCGCGCCAAGAGCAACAAGGGCTTCACGATTATCGCGGTGGCGGAGGGCGCAATGACCCCCGAAGAAGCGAAGATGGGCAAGAAGGAGCGCGAAGCCAAGCGCGCGGCGGAGCATTTCTCCTCCAGCGCGTATGTAGCGCAGCAGCTCCGCGACCTCGTGGGCGTGGAAGCGCGCGCGGTTGTGCCGGGTCACATCCAGCGCGGCGGCAGCCCGAACGCCTACGACCGCGTGCTGTCCACGCAGTTTGGCGTGCACGCGGCGGAACTCATCCGCGATGGCGTGTACGGCGTAACCGTGGCGCTGAAAGGCAACGAAATCACCCACAACAAGCTGTCCGACATTGCCGGCGTGCCGAAGCTGGTTCCGCCGGACAACACGATGATTACGACCGCCCGGAATATCGGCATCTCGTTCGGTGACTAATCATACTGCTTTATCTGGAAATAGTATAATTGCGCAAGCGGCTGCGGAAGGACAAACCGTTCTTTCACAGCCCTTTTTCATGCACGAAAAGCAAAACGGAAAATGAAGTTGACAAATCCCTGTATTGTTGTATAATGGAAACAAAAAAAGATGCTGACAAGCAAAAAAATGGTGAATTACACGCCGTCAGCAGAAATTCGTAATTTCAAAAGGAGGCAGTCTATGCGCTTTTTCCACCTATCCGACCTCCATCTGGGCATCAAGCTCTACGAGCATGACCTGCTGAAAGATCAGAAGGCAATTCTTGATGAAATCGTCGCGCTGACCCGGCAGTATCAGCCCGACGCCGTTGTTTTCGCGGGGGATATTTACGATCGTTCCGTGCCGCCTGTCGAAGCGGTTGCGCTGTTCGACGACTTCATGACGCAGCTCCGCGCGGCGCTCCCGAACGGCGAAATTATGCTGATTTCCGGCAACCACGACAGCGCGCAGCGGCTCGATGTCTTCCGCAGCGAACTGTCTGATCGCGGCATCCACATGATTGGCAATCCGCCCATGCAGAAGGGCGAAACCATCGAGCGCGTCACCCTGACAGACGATTTCGGTGCGGTGAATTTCTATCTGCTGCCGTTCGTGCGGCCGGGCATGGTGCGCCTTGTGACCGGGACGAAGGAGAACGGCGACAATTTGAGCTATCCCGAAGCATTTTCGCGTCTGCTGGCGCTGTCGCCGCTGAACCCCGACGAGCGGAACGTGCTGGTCAGCCATCAGTTCTTCCTGCCCGATGGCGGCGACGCGGAGAACATCGAGCGCGCGGAGAACGAGGTGAGGCAGGTCGGCAATGTGGATGCAATTCCCGCGTCGCTGATTGCGGATTTTGACTATGCCGCGCTGGGGCACATCCACAAGCCGATGAAGGTTGGCAGTGAAACGCTGCGTTACTGCGGCACGCCGATGCCCTACTCCCTCAGCGAGGAAAATCAGCAGAAGGGCATCTTGATGGTGGAAATGGGCGCGAAAGGCGACGTGCAGATGACGGTTTTGCCGCTGCACCCCGTCCATCAGGTGCGGAAGCTGCGCGCGACGCGGGAAGCGCTGCTGTCCGGCGCGAGCGAGGATTTCGTGTCCATCTGCGTGACGGACGCGGAGGCGACGGAGATGGTGGGTCTGCGCGAACTGCTGCGGGAGAGGTACCCGAATCTGCTGGAGCTTCGGCGTGAGCGCGAGGAAACGGTGGAGCTGCAAGCCCTGCAGGAGCGCACGGAAACGCTCTCCCCCTACGAGCTGTGTCTGCAATTTGCGGGCGAGCGGCTGAACGCCGAGGAAAAGGCGCTGCTGACGGAGGTCATGAACGCCATGAAGGAGGAAAACGCATGAAACCGATTCTTTTGACGATGCAGGCCTTTGGCTCTTACGGCGAAAAAACGGAGATTGACTTCCAAAAGGGCGGCGATTTTTTCCTCATCAGCGGCGACACGGGGTCGGGCAAATCCACCATTTTCGATGCAATGATGTTCGCGCTCTACGGCGAAGTGAGCACGGTTGGTATCAACAAAGACAAAAAGAAGAATGAGAAACTGGACGAAATGTTGAGCCAGTTTGTGGATGTGCAGAAAACGAAGCCGTATGCCTCGCTTGTTTTTACGGCATACCAGCACGGGCAGGAAGAAACGTACACTGTTAGGCGGACACCGCGGTATACACGCCCTGCCAAGCGGGGCGACGCGAAACTGCAGGATGAACGTGAAACGGTGGAACTCCTGATGCCGGACGGCTCGCAGTATCCGGGCAAGCTGTCGGAAACGAACCGGAAAATCGAAGAGCTTGTGGGCTTGACGGCAGACCAGTTCCGCAAAGTCGTGATGATTGCGCAGGGCGAATTTATGGACTTCCTGCGCGCGAATAGCGACAAAAAGACGGAACTCCTGCGCGATTTGCTGAAAACGAGATATTATGATGACTTGACGAACAAACTGCAAAAGCAGGCGGGGGAAAAGAAGAAAGCGGCACAGACCCAGCGGACGAAGCTGTCCCTGATTGCGGCGAATGCGGTGACGGAGGGGCTGCCGGAGGAAGATGCGCAGGCGCTGGAAGCGGCGAAAGGCACGGTTATCACTGCAAAAGAATTGCAGCCCGAACAGGTGGATGCGCTGGCGGAGGTGCTGTCCGACGTGTGCGCGCGCTTGCAGCTGCAGCAGGGCGACTTGGCGAAGCAGCAGACGGCGGCGCAGAACGACCGCGACGAGTGCATGAAGCGCATCGAAGCCGCACAGCCGCTGATGCAGCGTTTTAAGGAACTGGAGGATGCGGAAAAGACACTGCAAGAATGCACGGCACAGGCGGATGAAATCGAGAAAAAGCGCGGGCTGATTGGCAAAATCCGCGATGCGTGGGCAATCGAACCGAAGTATCAGCGCATGAAGGATGCGCGGGCTGCGCTGACGAATGCACAGACGGAATTGGCAGCGAAGCAGCAGGAACTTCCGCAGCTGAAGCAGACGGCGGCGGATGCGGCGGCGCTTCATCAGCAGATGGAAAAGACGAAGGATGCGGCAACAACGCAATGCGCGGAGGTTGAAACGAAGGTCGAGAAGGCGCTGAAAACCTTTGATGCGCTGGAACAGGCGAAAAAGGCACTGGAACAGGCGAAAAAAGAGGACGAGAAAGCGAAGGTGAATGAGACTTCAGCCAAGGAAAAGCTGGAGGATTTCAAGCATCAGGAGGAAGCGTGGCGGACGCAGGAAGCGGAATTGCAGGGCGCAGAAGCCGCTTATGAGGTCTGCAAGCAGCAAAATCAGCAGTATCGCGACCTGAAGAAATCGCTGGAGGACTTGCACGGCAACCAGAAAGACGTGCAGGAGAAAGCAAGGCAAGCAGCGGCGGCGAAGGACGCGTATGCCAGCGCAACGCAAAAATATCAGCGGGAGCAGAAAGCCTATGATGATTATCGGCTGGCATTCCTGAATGCGCAGGCGGGCTTGCTGGCGCGTGAACTTGTGTCCGGAAAGCCTTGCCCGGTCTGCGGCGCACTGGAACATCCCGCGCCGTGCCAGCTGACGCAGGAAAATCAGCAGCTGAACCGCGAGGAGCTGGAGCGGCGGCGTAAGGCGGCGGGTGACGCGGCGAAAGCGCAGGAAGAGAAAGCAAAAGAATCGGAATCGGCGCAAGCCAAACTGACAGAGCGGAAAAAAGCTGCTGAAGAAGCGGAAAAGAAGCTGGTAGAGAACGCGACGAACATCCGCGAAAATGTGCCGATGGCGACGGCGGCGGATGTGGAAGCGATGCTGACGGCGTGGCTGCCGGAACTGCAAAGCGCGTCGAAGTCGGTTCAGGCGAAGGTGAAGGCGCTGGACGACGTGCGGAAAAATCTCGAAGGGGCGAAGGCAGAGCGCGACAAGCTGGAAAAGGCAGCATCCGACGCGCAGGAGACGGCAAAATCCACCGCAGTGAAAAAGGCTGAAGCAGAAAAAACGTGGAATCTGCATCAGGAAGAACTGTCCGGCGGGACGTACCGCACGCGCGAGGATGCGGTGGCACAGCGCACACAGGCGCAGGAAGCAAAGCAAAAGGCGGAAGCAGCGGCAAGTCAGGCTGCGGAAAAAGAACGTCAGGCGCAGAAAGCGGAAACAGAATGTACAGCACGGATTCAGCAGCTGGATGCGGAAATGCCGCAGAAACAGGCGAATGCGGAAGAATTTAACCAGCAGTATCAGCAGACGATGGCGGAAAAGTCGCTGGATGAAGCGCAGTGGCGGCAGTTGACGGCAGACTACGATGCAGAAGAGCCTGAACGCTTGCAGAAAAAGGTCAACGACTTTGACCAGAAGAAAAACACGGCGGAGACACAGTGCACGACGGCACAGAGCGCGATTGCCGGGCGGGAAAAGCCGGATATGGCGAAGTTGGAGGCGGCATCCAAGGCGGCAGAATCGGCGCTTAAGGAAGTATCGGATGCCCTGGAATCCGCGAAACACCTGCGTTTGAACAATGAAAAGGTGCTGGAAGATCTGCGCGAGGGACGCGAACCGCTGGCGGAGGCGTGCAAGGCAGCAAACACCGCGCAGCACCTTTCGGACGTGATGGCGGGCACCGAAAGCGGCAACCGGATGAATCTGGAGACGTTCGTGCAGCGCAATTATATGGAAAAAATTCTGTGCGACGCGAATCGGCGCTTCCGTGATATGTCGAACGGGCAGTTTGAACTGAAGCTAATTCCTGTCGAGGACGCGGGCGAGGGCAAAAACAAGGGGTTAGACTTGGAAGTGCTTTCCATCGTGACGGACAAGATGCGCTCTGTCAACACGCTGTCCGGCGGCGAGTCGTTTATGGCGGCACTGTCGCTGGCGCTCGGCATGGCTGACCAGATTCAGGCGGCGACGGCGGCGATTCATCTGGATGTGATGTTCATCGACGAGGGCTTTGGTTCGCTGAGCGACAACGCGCGCAACGAGGCGGTCAATATATTGAAGGAAATGGCGGGCAAGCAACGGCAGATTGGCATCATTTCGCACGTTTCGGAGCTGAAGGACGAGATTGAAAATCAGCTGATTGTGAAAAAGGACGACCGCGGCAGCCACATTTCTTGGCGATAATGAGCGGATCGGGCATCCGTGGCGGAGAAAGGCTGCGGATGCCCCTACTCTTTTGGCGGACAAAAGGCAAATGATGGACGGAAAAGGTTCGCCCAAAAGCAACGAACAATGGACTGCTAAATCAGGCATATTCGTTCGTCTTTCTAAAAAGTCTTGAAAAAAGCCCAAAAACAAAAGAAAAAAGGGTTGACGCAGGGCTGAAATTGTGATAAGATAACAAAGCTGGTTGCGCGAGCCGCCTCAAAGGCGCTTGAGCGACTGGTACGAACCTTGAAAACGATACAGAACAATAACAACGCAAACAAGACAGT
>ENA-OOXM01002934-OOXM01002934.1-human-gut-metagenome-genome-assembly--contig:-NODE-2934-length-10254-cov-2.588489_pt1 | contig 10254 bp, 9 predicted proteins | sample MGYA00241589_ERZ501347 | MGnify/ENA primary metagenome ERZ501347 (study PRJEB25962, sample SAMEA2042832) | human gut metagenome | biome: human gut; feature: human-associated habitat; material: faeces...
ATAATTCACGTATGGTTATTCCAAACTTAAATGCTTCTTCATAGGTTAAATGTGGATTCTTTTTTCTGTCGAATTGAGGTTGTTCTACTTTTGATAATTTATATCTTAACCCCTGCCCCTTCGCATTGTATATATGGCTACAACCCAAAACGATGTCCACTTTCCCTTTGCTATTTGTTTTGACACTATAACCTATACCTGCATATGCCGTATCTGAATCGAGATTAGCTAATGCCCAAGGGGTACGCATCGCCTTAACAAATAGAGCTAATGACAGCCACCAGCAGATTTCGCATACCATTGGGTCATTCAAAGTTTTTTCTTCTATGATCTGAGTTGTAAAGCTGCGTTGAGCTGCATAGGCCTTTATAAAATTGTGTAAATCAAACGATTCTCCATCATGCTTGAATTGTTTGTGTTGACTCCATGCTGTGGGAATGTAAATTACAACCACAATTCCGGGATATTTATCAGCTAAACAACCAGCTTTATGACATATTGATTGAGCAAGAGATATTGTGTCTTTTGGAGTGTCTTCTATATTTATCCATTTATCAGTGCCGTTATCGGGAATCTCCAACAATGTTTTATATATACTATGAAATCCAGTATATGGCTGAATGTAATCCGAATCATCGTTCGCTTGAATGGTCGTGTTTAACTGTTGTAAAAAAGAGTGAAATCTATCGGAATGTGTATTGGGGCATATTACACCCACTCTAACATTCTGTAGTAGAACGTCTTTCTGCCAAGAATCATAAGGTCTGTGATTTGACAGCCCTCTCATAGGGTTTGAATCTAAAAAAGGTCTGTCTGCAAATGTATTTACAAACTCTAATTTCGGTTCTTTGATCTGAAGTCCTCGATAGATGGTTCTTTTGTTATCGTACGATTTTGATGAATATCCGTGTTCGGTAGTGTCTTGATATTGTATTTCGGAGAATCCGCAGTTCTGGCCTATTAGAAATTTAAACCCACTCCCGGAATTTTGAGGAACCTCAAAAGATAAACGAGTTCCGCCGAATATAATATTTTCCCATTGGGCAAGTTTATTGCTATATGCTTTGTTCCACATTTTATCCAGATAAATTCGCGTATATTCTTGCTTTTTCTCTTTTGATACCCTCTACATATATTGTAGGTCGCAAAGCAAGCAGAGCATATTTTTGCTGTGGCACAAAAACAAGTGAACATTCTATAGCTTCATGTACCAAGGTGCCATTGTCATTTCTAAAAATATCGGAACGCCAAAGTATATTGTGCCTAATATCGACATTGAGACCTCGAATTATCGCAATACTTTGGAGCGTTGCTCTTAAAAACAGTTCTCTATAACTGCTTTTTCGCTCTATATCGTCCATTGAAACGGGAATCCGCTCAATATCACTTTTTAGTCGGGAGCCAAATACATTGTTAATAGCTGAGCCTGTGGAGAAAGCATATACTTTTTTCTTGACTTTTTGATGTGTGAAAAATTATATGCATTTCTTATATAGATTTGTTAATTCATAGGTGTTATACTGAGTTTAAAGAAAAAGGTAGGTAATAGATATGAATAATGTTAAGAATAATCAAGAAATCGGTAGATATTTAGAAAAACTAATATCCGAGAATTTTGACTCAAGAAGAAAGTTTTGCATTAAGGTTCTAGATGTTCAATTTAATGCAAAGCCAAGTGAAGAACAAATTGCAAATTATAGCAATAAAATATCTCAAATAATTAAGGGTAGAAAAGGTATACAAATTGCTGATTTGCCTATCTATGCTAATCTGCTTAATGTGTCTTGTGATGAAATACTAAGTTGTGGGGAAAAATATATTCCAATAAAAAATCATATGACAAATTATCAACTTGCTTTTTCAACTGATAAAAAAGTATGGGAAAAGTATATTAATGTAGAAGATAGTATTTCATTAAATTATGATGAATACGGTAAATCATTAATTGACTATGCCTTCAAATTCAAAAACTATGACCTTGTTAAGTATTTAATCAGTATTAATTATATTAACATTATACCTGAAAAAGATTTTTCGGATAAGGCTAATAAAGGTGCTTTATGGGCTGCAGAAACATCTGTTAAAAAGAATAACAGAAATTATCTTTATAACCCTTACGTATATGAAAGGCAAACCGAAAGGAATTTACGCACTAATTTAATTATTTTAGCCATTAAGAATAAGGATTATAAAATGCTCGAAAGACTCCACGCAAGGGAAATGCCGGAACTTTACGGTATGGATTATACTTGCCCAATACCATATGAAGACATTATTAAGAATTATCAATCATATCAAATAGAAACCTCATGTATTGATGAATTAATAGAAACTATTGCAAATTCTGATGAAAATATGATTGATTATTTCTCATCGGAGTTTAATGTTCAGTCTAGATTTAATAGGACTAATACTGTTATGTATCCTTATTTAGATAGGATTGTTGAAAAAATGCTTTTGCTGAATATTAGAGAGGTTGAACTGCCTATTAGAAGAATAACTCAGCATAATAAAAAGATGTATGAAAAATTAGTTAAATTAATTGATGAGGTTCATATCAGTATGTGTGAACGGTGGGGTGTTGAACCAACTCAAAAAGAGTATAGAAAAATATGTAATGATATTGTAATTAATAAAAACTACAATTTAATAGCTTTTTGGAATGTAAGGGAAAAAGGAATTTTAACTGATATTTTTAGAATTGATGAAAATTCTTCAAGTCCTATCCTAAGAGAATTAATAAAAGAATCTAATGAATGGTATGATAAAATTATAAATTTAGCAGAAAAGGAGGATTAATATGGGCTTTTTTGATTTTGATGATGGTGATTTTTGTATAACCACTTCCGATAATACAGCAATGGATTCTGATGGGAATTTAATGATAAAAACATCAGATAATACTGCTATGGATTTAGATAGTGGAGAAATTCACTTTATTTCATCTTGGGATGAAGATTAAAAAATAGGGTTGATACTTTAATCAGTATCAACCCTTTACTTATGTATAAAGTTTTATTTGTTTACACCACCACAATGAGGACAAGTAGATGCGTTAATATCTATCTTTGAACCACACCACTGACAAATAATATATTTTGATTTGTCATAATAACGGTTATGTGCATTTTCTTTTCCTTGTAAAATTGCCTCACACATCTTTTCTGCATAATGTTCATATGTTTTGTATTCAGGGGAATTTTTAACATCTTTAGAGTTGTCAATTTTTCCCGGATACATTCTTTCCATTTTGAAAAAGTCCTTAATTTTATTAGTAAAATTTTCTTTACTAACTTGAATTGTTGTAGGGTTGTCAGAACCAACTCTGCATCTGTTAATCTTAAATTCCATTTTACTCATAAATGGAATGTTGGTTTCAATATTAATAACAAAATCATAAGAATAATTAAATGCTCTAGGAGTGAATCTACCGGTACGACCAAGTGCATCTCTAAAGAAAATTTCATCTTTACTTTCAACAACTCTATGCCTGCAACTTGTAACAGATGTTAAAGAAATTAAGTCGGAGTTTTTCTCCTTATAGTCATAATCCTCAGAGGCAATAACAAATTTCTTCATTCTTTCATCAATAAGGATTTTCAGTTCATTACCGATTTCAATAGTAGGATTAAAATCAAAAAGCTCTGTAAAATTTTTATCCCTATATGTTAAGTGATTTTTTAAATCAACTACATCTGTGAATTGTAATTCTTTATCAAACCAAGGAGAAATTTTGTTTTTGCAATTTGGACAACATATGCCATTAGAAAGCTCTATTCTGTCAGCATAACTGAACATATCTCCACAAACATTGCAAGAAATTCTTCTTTCTTTTTCGTTTTTTTCTGTGATTTTTCTATCTATCTTTTCTAAATCTTCAAATAACTCATAGAGTCCCATTGTTCTAACCTCTTGTTTCCTATATATTACAAAATTATACCATTTATTTATTATTACTGCAATATTTTCTATTATTATAATTATTATAAAGAAATTTTGCAGATTTTTTGTTTTTCTAATGACAATATTATTTTTTTATATTATAATGTTTGTAAAATAAATTGAAAAATTTAAAATTTTTTGCAACAATTCCCCTACATAAAAAGTATTATTAGTAGGAAGGATGATTTTTATGTTATCAAAAGTTATTTTAACTTTATTAGCTGTAATGTGTTTTGTATTTTTTCCTACAAGTAGTAAGTATATTTAGCTAAAAACTACTACCGATTGTACAGATAATCCTAAATTTGAGGAAGTTTCAAAAACAAAGACTATTCTTTCATATAGAATTAATGATTAGAATAAGTAGTTTTCTTAGTCTTAGTGACGAATAATTAAATTGTTTAAGAATAGGGGAAATAAAAATGAAAAAGTTTAAATCAATTATTAGAATTGTATTAGCCGTTATTAGTGCAGGACTTTTCTTATGGTTCTTGTTACCTATGGCTAAGAGAATAATTTGTGTTGGAAATGTTGTAGGTGTACTGTTTACTGCTTTTGTATTTTGCAGATGTGTATTTTACAAGTATTTTCAAAAGCTAAAAGAAAAGTGGCTAATGGGTGGTTTTAAGATGGTGCTATATAGAATAATACAGGTTTGTATTGCACTTTTTCTTGTGTATGGTGTAGTAATAAGTGGTCTTATGGCATTCTTTACTTTGCAAAAACCTGAACCAAATTCTACAATTATTACTTTAGGTGCTATGGTTAGACCTGACGGTTCTCCTAGTGGTAGCTTAAATCGTAGAGTACAGGCTTGTTATGAATATCTTGTTGAAAATGAAAATTCAAAGGCTGTTTTGTCAGGTGGTCAAGGTAGCAATGAACCTATGAGTGAAGCACAATGTATGTACGATATTTTAGTTAAGAAAGGTATTAGCAAAGATAGATTGTTTATTGAAGACAAGTCAACTAATACTGATTCTAACTTAATCAATTCTTACAAAATAATTGAAAAGAATAATTTGTCAGAAAATATTGCTATTGCAACAGATGGTTACCATCAGTTAAGAGCAAGAATTATTGCCAACAGACAAGGAAAATCCGGCAAGGTTGGTGCAGTAAATGCCAAGCCAATTAGTTCGGTAATAGTAACCTATTGGGTTAGAGAATGGTTTGCAATACCTGTTGAGTTACTAAAATAATATTTTTATGGCATAATAAAATAAAGGAATGTGTATAGTGAAGAAGATAATTTGTGTATTTATTTCAGTATTAATGGTGGTAACATCCACTATAACAATGTTTGCAGAAACTAAAAAGGACTACTTAGCAGTTATAGGTGACTCTATAGCCTATGGCTTAGGTATCGAAAATAAAGATGATATTTATGGCAATATTGTTGCAAATGAAAGGGACTATACCCTTACTAATGATGCAGTAAACGGCTACACAACTACTGATGTACTTAATTTAGTTGAGAAAAACGATAAGGCAAAAAACCACCTAAAACAAGCAGAAACAATTGTCATTTCTGTTGGTGGTAATGATTTTTTGCAACTTAGAAATAACCTTGACTTTACAGAAATTCTTGAAGTAATTGAAAAAGGTAAAGACAGCAAAATGATTAAAAATATGCTGAAAACAGTGAAGCAAAATCTTCGTTCTATTCACGAAAATATTAGAGAGCTTAACCCTAAAGCAAAGATAGTTTTGCAAACTGTTTACAATCCATTCTTAGGTCAAAGTGATAAATTTACCGAACTACTTTGTCAGCTTGTTGAAATGTTTAGAGAAGACTACACTCAGATTTATTTTGACGAAGCAAAGACTGATAGTAATATGGTAATTGCAGATGTTGAAAAGACTTTCAGAACTTATAGCAACAGTACAGGTAATACTTCCTTAGTACAAAACGACTATATTCATCCATCAGTAAAGGGTCATAGGATTATTGCAGATTTAGTAGAAGAAACAATGGATGATGTCCATAAAGCAAGTTGGTCAAGTGTACAGAAATCAGCCAATGCCCTTGTTAGATTAGGTTGCAGAATGTTTGAATAATTTATGCTTTGTATTTAGGTGTTTTATTTAAGTATGCTATACAAATTAGTAATTCTTAATAAATAAATTAATAATTCTATATTCCTTGAGCTACCTTTTACCGGAAGATACAACACAAAATAAACTTGTTCTAATAGAAAAATGGCAGTCAAAGGATTTGCAACAACTTCACCTAACAACACCTCATATGCAAACCTTTTCCACAATAAAGGGAAAGTATGTTGATGATACAAATGCAACTTTCTTGAATATTTAATGATAAACATCTACTAAGCAGTGTTTAGTAGGTGTTTTATGTTATTGTGTACAAATCAGTAAAGAATTATTTGTATATAATGTTTGTTGAAAATGTAGGAATAATATGGTAAAATGTAAGTGAAATAAATTAGATGTGAATTAATATCTATTGATAAAGGTAGGTTATTACACATATATTATATTTCAGTAACAATTACTAAATTGGAGGTATTATATGAAAATACAAAAATTAAGTTTAAAGAAAGTAACTATTTTGTCACTGATAGTTAGTACAATTATACTAACATCTATCTTGTTTGCATCAGCAGCTGAAATAAATGATTATCAAACTGGTTATATTAGTGATGATTATGAAGTGTCATTGCCTAAAACTACTGATAATACCGACTATGGTTCCTCGTTTGATGCAAGGAAAGAAGGCTTTGTAACACCTGTAAAAAATCAAAAAAAAACAGAATGTTGTTGGGCTTTTGCCTCAATAGCTGATTTTGAACATTCTGCTTATAATCAAACAGGTTTATTACAAACTTTCTCAGAGGAGTCTATGAGATTCGTTTTAAGTAGTAATTCTAAAAATGTATTTGGAAATAGTTATGGATATTATAATGGATCTTTTGGTGGTGGTGGTTTTGAAAGTATAGCTGCCCAATATTTAACTAATAGTAATTCAGATTTTATGTGTGGAAATGATGTTAATTGGGTAGCACCAAATTATGATGCTGATATTCCATTTTCTAATAGTTTTCTACAAGTCAATACATCACAGTGGTACAAAGAGAAACTTAGCAGTTCTATTCCAAATTGCAAATTAACTGATGCATTTTATATATCAAAGGATGAATTTAAAAAATATATAAAAGAATACGGTCAAATAATATTATCATTTAAAACTAATGAATACTATCGTAATGAAAAAACAGGTGCACTTTATCTTGATGAAGATATTAAAAATGGAGGTCATGAAGTTTTGTGTGTTGGTTGGGATGACAATTATAGTAAGGATAATTTCTTGGAAAATCATAGACCATCAAAAAATGGAGCTTGGTTAATAAAAAATAGTTGGGGAACTGACTTTGGAGAACAGGGTTATTGTTGGATTTCATATGAAGATGTCACTATTAATAATCAGGCTATGGTTTATGCTAAAATTAATAAAAATTCATCTAGTGAAAAAATGTTATCATATGATATTACACCTTTAGGAGAAAAGGTAGGTAAAACAATAGATAATACTAATAATACATTTGCAATGGCTAATATTTATGATTTAACAAAACTTCAGGATAGTTACGATTGTATAAAGGATGTAATGTTTTATAATAGTAACATAGGTGCAAAATATAATATATATGTAGTACCTTTGGGTAAAACTTCAAATATCCCAACAAATTCCAGTGAATGGGGAGAATCATTAGCTAACGGAGTAATTGAACATGAGGGTTATATTACTGCTAATTTTAAAGATAAAGTATCATTAGAAAATGTTAGTAGAGTTGCGATAATTGTAAATTTCTCAAAATATACTGATAAACCTGGTCGAGATTGTTTGTGGTTAAATAAGGAGAAAAACTATTATACAGGCGATGAACATGCGCAAGTAATAAAGTTATATTGTCAATCTGTTGCTAATAGAGGTGAAAGTGTATATTTGAAAGGTGGAAGTTGGAGAGATGTTGTTTCAAAACTTGACGAAATTGAGTATGATGGAAACTTTTGCATAAGACCTACATTAGTGAAAAGCAATGCTAAAGTAGAAAACTCAACTTTATCAACTTATACTAGGGATTATACTGGAACCAGTGTGAAAACTAATATAAATCTGAATGGAAATGCTTTATACAGAATTATTGATGATAAAGGAAATGTTCTTCATCAAAACAAAGATTACAGTTTAACTAACGTAAAAGATGATGGTTCAGTTGTTCGTTTTGCTGCCTATAAGTCATATTTTTCTGATTTAAAAGAAACAGGAAAAAGGAAAATAACTTTTGAGTTTACAGATGGTGATAATCAAACACTATTAATTACATACAAAGTTAATGTACCGGCAGTATATGTAAATGGTAAGACATCTTTTGGTCAAAAAATAAATGTTATATTAACTGATGAATATCAAAGGGTTGATGATTTGAATTATCAATGGCAGCGTTCGGAAGATGGTATTAGTTGGACGAATATTGAAAATGCAAATAATAATGAATATGTTATAAAGTTAAATGATATTAATAATTATCTTAGATGTTTTGTTTCTGCCAAGGAAAATGGTATATATTTTTATGGTCAGGCGAGATATTCTTACGCAACAAATTTAGTCACTATTATTTATGGTGATGTTAATTTAGATGGTGTAGTAAATGTTAAAGATTCAATAGCTATTTTAAAATATTTGGATGGTCAGTTAGAACTAAATACATATCAGTTATTACTAGCAGATGTTAACGGTGACGGCTACGTTAATGAAGAAGATCAACAATTAATATTAAAGTATATTAATAAGCAAATTGAATCATTTCCGGTAGAGGCTTAGGAGGTTAATTATGAAAAAAGTAGTATCTATATTATTATCAGTTATGATGATTATGTCTGTGGTTGTTGGTACATCAGTATTTGCTGATAGTACAAATAATACAGATAAAAAAATGTGCAAAGTTCACTGTATTTACTCTTCTTTTGCCTTTGTTGAAGAAGGTTATAACTTTTTAACAAATCCGGTGAAAGAAACAGAAAAAGGCAAACCATATACAACTAATATTAAGTTCAATACTAATGTTAGTTCAAACTGTACTCGATCTGAATTTAATGTAGCCGTTATTATGGGTGATGGTACAATCATTGAGCCAATTTTAGTAAGTAGAGGAAATTTCTTGGTAGTAATTCCTGATGTGGTAGATGATATTTATATTTGTATTAATGGTATCAGCGAACATAAAGATGATGATGTTATTATTACTGGAAATCCTGCAAAGTTGTTTGTTTGGAATTTAAACAATGTAACTTCAAGCGAGGAATATCAAAATAAAGAGCCACATAGTGGTCATTATGCTTACAATTTCGGAACAGAAACTTATGCACCAAAAGAAGGATACAAAATCACTTCAATAAAAATATTAGAAGTAGTACCATGCTATGATACATTAAAAAATGAATATACATATGAAATTATAGATCGTGTAAATTCTGATAGAAGCATAGTTAAAGATAATGGTGATGGTACATATACTGCCCTTGATTATATGGGCGGAAGCTATTATATAGAAGTAAATGCAGAGCCTATTGTGCAACCAACCAAACCAACCGTAAATAAGATTACAAAAGTAGCTTTAAATAAAAAGTCAGTTACATTAAATAAAGGTAAAAGTACAACTGTAAAGGCAACGGTAACACCTGCTAATGCAACTAACAAAAAGCTAAAGTGGACTACTTCTAATTCTAAGGTAGCTACAGTTTCTCAAAGTGGTAAGATTATTGCAAAGAGTAGGGGTATAGCTATTATTAAAGCTATGTCAACTGACGGTAGCAATAAATATGCAAATTTGAAAGTAACAGTAAAGCAACCAGTAACTAGTGTTAAGCTAAATAAAAAGTCTGTAGCTCTAAGAGTGAAAGGCAATGCAAAGCAGAAAACAGTTACACTAAAAGCAAAAGTTTACCCAAATAATGCAAATAATAAAACTGTTAAGTGGTCAACATCAAAATCAAAGATAGCAATAGTTAATAGCAAAGGTAAAGTAACTGCAAAGAAAAAAGGTACTTGCTATATTATCGCTACTGCAAAAGACGGCAGTAAAAAATCTGCCAAGTGCAAAATTACCGTAAAATAAAAAGTATTACCGGTAAGTAATTAAAATTAAAAATGTTCGTAAAAAACCTACCTATTTATTTTAGGTAGGTTTTTAGCATATAATAAATAATATAATTTTGGATAAAAGAAAAACTGCACTTAAACTAAGTGGTTGAGAGTTTATCATATTTTTGATAGAGTAACAGGGGGAA
>ENA-OOXM01002944-OOXM01002944.1-human-gut-metagenome-genome-assembly--contig:-NODE-2944-length-10213-cov-2.304194_pt1 | contig 10213 bp, 6 predicted proteins | sample MGYA00241589_ERZ501347 | MGnify/ENA primary metagenome ERZ501347 (study PRJEB25962, sample SAMEA2042832) | human gut metagenome | biome: human gut; feature: human-associated habitat; material: faeces...
TTAGCAACTCTAGGTGCTAATACATCCATCAGATAAATTTTTTCAGCCAGCTTTTCAGCCTTTAAAATCTTATACATTTATGTACCCCTTTCAAAGTAATAGTAAAAATTTAATATTGAACGGCAGAGAGTGAACCATTGTTATCAGTTATAACATAACACTGTCCGTTATTTACTCCAACACCGTAATATCCTTCTGTTTTTGTGCTGTTTCCAGAATTAACATCTAACCTTATATAGTACATCTTAGTGCCACTGATAGTTGTTGTATTCTGATATACCAGCTTGGCAGTTCCGCCACCGCCAACCATTGTTCCTGACTGACTTACTTTATTATTTGATACGAGACGTTTCATAAGAATACTTTCTGCCTCGTCCTTTGTATAGGTCTTCTCTTCAGAAACATTATAGCTTACTCTTGTAACAGGACTTGATAAATTATGTTTATTTATGACAATTACTGATACAACATAATTACCTGCTTTATCAAGCGTAATTCCACCTGAATACTGTGATGAGTTAGCTGACGGAGTGCTTCCGTTTAAAGTATAATACGCCTTTTCGTCATCTGCAAGACCTTCAATAACAATTTTTGTTCCAACTTTTACATCAGATTCTGACGGATTAAGCACAGGTGCATCCGGTGCTTTCAATGATATAGAATACTTAAATTCTGCAACATCTGATGCAACGCCAATCGAATTAACTGCTATCGCCTTAACTGTAACATCATCTTTTTCAATTTTTATAGTTGATGAATACTTGCTGCTCTTTGTTGTCGGCTCACTTCCATCTGTTGTGTAATAAATTGTACATCCATCAGATGCCATAAGATTTATCTCTACAGAATCTTCAAAGCTTCCAGGATTTTCAGATGATGTTGGCTCATCTACCTTATAATCTGAAAGTAAGGCTTCATTCTTTGTTCCCTTATATTTTTTTATAAGCTCAGAAAGCTCTGTTCCCTTTTTCTCATCCTGATACAATTTAGCAAGAAGCGGAAGTGCCTTTTCATTCATCTTATCATACGAAAGTGCTGACTTTAACACTTCTATCGCTTTGTCATTCTGTTTAACATGTACAAGTGCATCAGCAAGTTCATACATCATATCAGCATTCTTTTTTCCGTCGTTTGTATTATATGCTTTTGTAAGATATGTAACAGCATTATCATAATCCTGTGTATTGTAATACTGTGTACCCTTTTCAAGATTATATTTATATGACTTCTTATTTTTTGAATTCATATTAACTGCAATAACAATTATTATAATAACTACAAGTGCTGCTATTCCACAGGCTCCTGCAATTATAAGCTTGCTCTTTTTATCGAGTTCTTTTTTATTTTTTCCGTCTTCTGGACTTGTCTGATTTGACATAGTAACCGGATTATCTGAATTCATCTTATTAGTTTTCTGCACTGTTTTACTTTCATCCAGATTTTCATCTTCATCCCAATCATTTTCATCATCTTCAATCTTTACAGACTTGATTGATGTTGTATTTTTTGATGCATTTCCAACATATGGTACATCTATCGTAAAATCAGATGTATCTTCAATAGTTTTTATATCCTGTTCATCATTAAGTTTTATAGCAGATGTCAAGCTTTTCACCTTGTCTTTGTCAACCATCTGCGTTGCTCCAAGATTAATATTTTCAGGCTCTTTCTTTATATCTTCTGCCTTTATTTTATCTTCTGAATATGCCGCTTTCGCAACATTAGTTTCTTCTTCTACAAGACGTTCCAATGAACGTGCAAGTTCATCATCAATATCAAAATTATCTTTATCGCTCATATCGGTGACTCCTGTTTAAAATTTTTAGCATTGTATATTGCAAAGTAATAATAATATACTACGTATTCATTAAAAAAACAAGTCATATAAAATTATATATACTCTCAATATTTTCAATATATAATTTGCTTTATATTTTCTTTTGATTTTTAATATTTCTTTAATTAAACGTACACACTTTGCTCACATTTTTTGCATATAATAATTAACAGATAGAGTTAATAATTCTATCTCCCCCTCATATTTTATATTTATACATTGAAACAGATGACACTATGCTTCCACATTTTGTCATCTGTTTCTTTTTATATAAGTATACCAATGCCGGACAGCTAAGATTAATTCTTAACTCTCCGGCATTTCTGTTAATTTTTATATTTTATTACTTAGGTATATTGGTAACTCTTACAGTACATGTCATAGTCTTATTATGCGTAACTGCTGTAACTGTAGTCGTACCAGCTTTTCTTGCGATAACCTGTCCGCTTGAACTTATTGTGCAAACTCTAGGATTACTGCTTCGCCATACTATTCTATCATCAGTATCTGTTCCAAGAACATCAAGCCAGTATGAATCATACTGCTCAAGTGTTATATATGACCTGCTAAGTCCCACAGCATGAACAGTACATGTTGATGATACACCATTTGCTGTACTCTCACATACAACATCAGCTGTACCTGGACCTACTGTTGTTATAACACCGTCATCATTAACAGTAACAATTCCAGTATCTGTTGAATACCATCCATATGAATCTGTATTTGTAGCCGGTCTTACTCTAACTGTAAGCTGTCTTGACTTACCTGTGAGCATATAAATCTCACTTGAATTAATCTTTATAGATGAAATATTTACAACCGGTGTTACATATACCCAGCAGACACCCTTAATATCATTACCATCTTTAGACGTTGCTGTAACTTTACATTTACCTGTACTTAATGCAAATATTTCACCTGCCTCATCAACTACAGCAATTGCTTCATTAGACGAAGTCCAGTCTACATCTTTTACTGATGCATCCTCAGGATAAATATTTGCTGTAACAATTGTTGAGTCACCCACAAGCAGATGTACTGTTGATGGTTCAACACTTATAGATGTTACCGGATTGACAACTCGTACAATACATGAATCAGACACACCACTGCCATCCGCTGCTGTTGCCGTTATAACTGCTGTACCCGGATTATAACCTATTATGTTACCTTTCTGGTCAACAGAACAAATATCATTATTTGATGATGACCACACTATATTCTTATTAGTTGCTGTAGAAGTCTCAACTGATGCGGTAAGCGTTCCGCTCGCACCAATATTAAGAAACTTATTATGTTCACTTAATGTAATCGAAGAAACGTACTCTTTTACTTCAATCGTACATGCAGCTGTAAGCTGACATTCTTCTGTTGTTACTTCAATAACACATGTACCACCTTTTAAAGCAGTAACAACGCCATGTTCATCTACTGTTGCAACTGTAGAATCACTTGAGAAATATGTTACATTCTTATTTTCTGCATCAGCCGGTTCAATTGTAGGTATTATTGCATATTTTGATCCAACCCACATAAGCTGGTAATCCGAATTAAGTGTAATACCTGTTACAGGCTGTGTTACCGTAACTACACAATATGCAGTTAGTCCAGTATCAACATTAGTTGCTATAATTGATGTAGTACCAGCACCTGTCGCTGTACATTTACCATCATTTTCAACCTTACAAACACTCTCATCACGACTTTCCCATGTTACAATCTTATTATCAGCATTTTCCGGAAGACATGTAGCATTAAGCCAGAATACCTGTCCTTTTCTTACCGTAATATCTGTTGTATTAAGCACAATCTGCGTTACAGGCTGTTTTACATAAATGTTACACATTGCTGTACTTCCACCGTCTACAGACTTACAAAGGATTGTACAACTACCTGTTCCTACTGCTTCAACAAGTCCATTTGAATCTACAATACACACATTAGTATTTGATGATTCCCAGTATACATTTTTATTAGATGCATCTACCGGCAACACTTCAGCTGTAATTCTAAGACGCTGCCCAAGCGACATTATCTCATCTGTATAATCAAGTTTAATCGATGTTACAGGAATACTTATAATAAAGTTACATGTTGCAATAAATGCACCATCTTCGGTCTTACAAACAATAGTTGCATATCCAGGCTTAACAAATGAAACAAGACCATTCTCATCTACTGTAATTATAGATGTATCAGATGATGTCCATGTTACATTTCTGTTTACACCTTCTCCTGCCGGATTAACTGTGGCAACAAGCTGGAATTTACCAATTGCCATTGACGATTCAACCGTTGTTTCATTTAATGTAATTCCTGTTACAGGCTCTCTTACATAAACATCACAAGTTGCAACTTTAAGTCCATCTTCCGATATAACATTAATTGTGGCTGTACCACCTTTAACACCTGTGATTGTAGCTGTATAACTATCACCTTCAACCGTTGCTACATCAGGATTTGATGTACCCCAGAGAACTTTATTATTAGTCGGTCCTGCTGGATTAAATAAAAGCTGTACAGTTGTTGTTGAACCTCTGTCAACCGTTACTGATGAAGGATTAATTGTAATTTCCCCAACCGGAGTAGTTACATAGACAACACACGTCTCTGACTTCATAACGCCATTGATTGTCTGTGTTGCCGTAATCTTAACAGTACCTGATGCAACACCCTTCACAGTAAGGACTTTTCCATTCTGTGTAGTTGTTACAAGTGTTCCTGTAGGAGTTATACCATCGGCACCCGGCTGATTTTCAACCTTGAATGTTACAGGACTCTTTTTCAAGTCTTCATCTGTTACAAGTGCTGTCAAATCAAACGAATCACCAATATTAACAGTAGCACTTGTTGTACTGAGTCCAAATCCATCGATAACTACGAAATCATATTTCAACTGATATGGAAGACCATATACAGTATATAACTCATCCTGTGTTCTTGTTGCAATAATTGTAGCTTTTCCTGCTCCCATTGCTGTAACAAGGCCTGTCGTTGCATCTACCTGAAGTACAGAGTTAGAAGTTGTAGACCATGTAACTTCAGATGGCTTTGCTGTTGTTGTAAGCTGTATCTGGTCACCTACATTAAGATTAGTTACATTATTACCCATTTTCTTAAACGGAACAACAACATTAATCTCATCTTTCGTAAGTGCAACCTCATTGCCAAGTGTATCCTGTGAATATATCTGCCGATACTCTTGACACACCTGCATGGACACCAAGAAGGCTTCCTGCCGTATATGTGCAGACATCTTTATCATCACTTCTGAATGTTACTCCCGAAGTTGCAGGATACATAATATTAGAAGGAACTTCTTCCTGCATGAAGTCTTTATATTCTGTTGTATCAAGAACCATATATCTCTTTACACCATTTGAAGGAGTGGTTGAAGATGTCTGTATAAAATGGTTCTGAGCGTTTGCATTGCCCTGTCCATCAAGGAAATGAATCTTACCTGTCACTTTAAATATCTTAACAAGTGCATCTTCCTTTTCCGGATTATCAGTTGTACGTACATAAACAGTTGTCGTACCACCACCAACTACTTCAAGTGTTGCCGTACTTCCTGTACTCTGTACAAGTTTTACTACGCCATCTGATGAAACAGTTCCTGTCTTATCATTAGATGTCTCTATAACAATCCTGTTTGCATCACTTGCATTAGTTGTTATATAAAGCTGTGAACCAACTTCAAGATAATTTGGAATCGACTCGCTTCCATTATATGTAACTGTAACAGAAAGAGGAACAGTAACAGTCGCTTTTCTTGTATCAAGAAGTTCTCTTGAACCAACAATCTCATTATTATCCTCATCAAACTTCTTAGTATAATAATTAGCTGTTATTGTAGCTTTTCCTGCAAAATTCCCGTGAATTACAGGTGTAAGTCCTGTAACTGAATCCATATAAACCGGATTATCTTCTGTTCCTGTTGCAAAATCAGCTATCTGTGAATTAGATGTAGACCACTCAAGTCTTTCCGGAACCGGCACCGACTCCTGTGCATTCTCATCCGTTCCTGACAAACTTGCATACAACGTCTTTGAGGTCTTTCCTTTATAAACCGTAAGTCCGCTGACACTCATCGTTATCTTGACATTAGAGCTGGCTGCTACATACATACCGACTCCGCCGAAAACAATAAGAGCAAGCATGGCTGCAATAAATATTTTCCAGCCTTTCCTAAGTTTCCTTATCTGTTTCAACTTCTCCATATATAATTCCTCCAAACATACAACATGGTATACTCTTTCAGTATCGTCATATCTTTTATATAATATTAATCTATTTTAACAATTTTTTCAATGTTTAAAGGAATATTTTTTCAAGTTATTTACTTTTTTTATTAAAAAGTCCAAATAAATTTCTCACAAGAGGACCTGCAATGAATATCTGCCAGAAAAATGCGACTGGAAAATTCATAAATGTTTTCTGAATCCATACTGCTATCAGCTGATTACCTGCATGTGCAAATAAAAGAGTTGCAATAAAGCTCATTATCGGACACATTATACACACTATCATAGAAGAAATGGCAAGTGTGATAAAAATCGGTCTGTCCTGTGGCGTCACAATTCTGAATGCAAGTTTTGTGGCAAATTTTTCGACAATAAAAAATTCAAGAACAAATGCAACAGGAAGCATAATTACTATTTCATGAAATGCTATGAGAAATATTTCATTGCTCATACCACCTTTATCGATTGCGATATTGTAGCAAACCATTGCGTAGACCATGACAAAAGCCATGATAATTGTAAAAATAACGTTCTGTAACTTTGTTTTTGGCATAATCAGCTGCCTCCTTTTTCATTCTGTTTATCAAAATCTTAAATAGCTGTTTTTCTTAAAATAATCTTTCTCATTCAAAATAAATACTTTAAATTGAGGCGTGCAGATTGCTGGAATGATTTTTCAAACACGCTCTAGCTATTTAAACTTCGATGAAATAGCATAAAAATAGGCTGTGTTGTTCGTTATCAACATTTTATATGTTTGCAATTTTATATTTCATACACCTTTAAATATTTCTAAAATATAGTACTTTCTTAAAACTGCATACCTTTAAAATATTGTGCGTTTCCAATTAGACCAAAATATTTTTACGATATTTAATTTATTTGATACGGCTTGACATTATAGCATAAAGAAAAAATTTATGTAAGTCTTTTTTTATTTTTTTATTTTGTACATAATAATATCTCATTGACATTTTGGTATGTAAATTACCTATTTCTTATTGACCTGTATTGACTTTACTCGATGATACCTCCACATCGTTCGCTGAGTCATCTTGTTATGAAAAATATTCTGCATTATTTAGCTGAAAGTCAATGAAGAAGTACGCAAAAAAAGTTAATTTCACTAATTTTACAGCCATTTTCTACTACTTTATAGTTATTATTTATACCTAATAAGTTCCATAAACCACAAAAAAAGCACATTTTTTTACCTTTATTTCATTTTATATAAATGTTATAATTGTTATGTTTTTGTAAGGAAATTGTAAAAAAGAAAGGATAAACGTAATGAAGGAAAACAAAAACGATTTTAAACCGTATATTCCTGCGGACCAGGTAGTTCCGGAATTTACAGTCACAGCCTTAATTCTTGGTATTTTACTTGCAGTTATTTTTGGTGCTGCTAACGCATATCTTGGACTTCGAGTTGGTATGACCGTTTCCGCATCTATTCCTGCAGCCGTACTTTCCATGGGTATTATTCGTATCATTCTTCGTAAGAATTCTATCTTGGAAAACAACCTTGTTCAGACAATCGGTTCAGCCGGTGAGTCTGTTGCTGCCGGAGCAATCTTTACGCTCCCTGCTTTATTCTTATGGGCAAAAGAAGGTAAGATTGATTCTCCTAGTATTTTAACTATCTTTTTAGTTGCACTTGTTGGTGGTATCCTTGGTGTCTGTTTCATGGTTCCACTTCGTCAGGCTCTTATCGTTGAAGAACATGGTGTTCTTCCTTTCCCTGAAGGAACTGCCTGTGCAGAGGTTCTCCTTGCCGGAGAAGAAGGTGGTAACAAAGCTGGTATCGTATTCTCCGGTCTTGGTATCGCTGCTATTTACAAATTCATCGCTGATGGAGTTAAACTTTTCCCTAGTGAAATTGGTTATGATATTCAGGCATATGCCGGCTCTTCCGTAGGTATTCAGGTTCTTCCTGCCCTTGCCGGTGTTGGTTACATCTGTGGACCTCAGATTTCAAAATACATGTTCGCAGGTGGCACTTTAAGCTGGTTTGTACTCATGCCTATGATTGCATTATTTGGTAAAGATGCTACCATCTTCCCTGGAAGTGAAGTAATTTCTACTCTTGCTCCAGGATCATTATGGGGAACTTATATCAAGTACATTGGTGCCGGTGCCGTTGCAGCTGGTGGTATCATGAGCTTAATCAAGACTTCACCACTCATTGTCCGTACATTTAAACAGGCAATAGGCAGCATGGCTAAAAACCGCGCTACTGCTGATGCTTCTCGTACACAGCGCGACTTACCAATGCCGATTATTCTTGGTATTATCGCTGTTATTGCTGTTGCCATCTGGTTACTTCCAATTTTCCCTGTAAGTTTCCTTGGTGCAGTTCTTGTTGTTATATTCGGATTCTTCTTTGCAACTGTTTCCGCCCGTATGGTTGGATTAATCGGTTCTTCTAACAACCCAGTTTCCGGTATGGCAATTGCTACTTTAATTATTTCTACTTTAATTTTAAAAGCTACAGGAGCTACAGGAACTACAGGTATGATCGGTTCCATCTGTATCGGTAGTATTATCTGTATCGTTGCTGCTATCGCCGGCGATACTTCACAGGATTTAAAGACAGGTTTCATCGTAGGTGCTACACCTAAACTTCAGCAGATTGGTGAAATGATCGGTGTTATCGCTTCTTCCGCTGCAATCGGATATGTTTTATATCTGTTAAATGCTGCATGGGGATTCGGTTCTAACGAAATTCCTGCTCCACAGGCTACAATGATGAAGATGCTCGTTGAAGGTATCATGAATGCAGAACTTCCATGGGCACTGATTCTTGTTGGTGTATTCATCGCTATCGTTGTTGAGATTCTTGGTATTCCAGTACTTCCATTTGCTGTTGGTATGTACCTTCCATTCTCACTGAGTGCCGGTATTATGGCTGGTGGTGTAGTTCGCTGGATTCTTGAACGCCGTAAAGCAGCAAATGAAAACGAAGAAAAAGAAAAGAAAGCTTGCATTGAACGTGGAACATTATTTACTTCCGGTCTGATTGCCGGAGAGGGACTCATGGGAGTTATCCTTGCTATCTGTGCGGTAGCAAAAGTTGACTCTAAGTTTGTTTCCCCTGTTGCCCTTCCACAGATTGCTAGCTTAGTTATTTTCATCATTTTACTTGCTTATTTATACTTCTTATGTGTAAAAAAGAACAACAAAACTAATTAACAATTAAATTACAAAACATATTTCATTTCTGGCAGTGAGAGAACCTCTTTCACTGCCAAAATTATTTATACACTTTACGAACTATATTCTAACCGTTATAATCATATTTACAAATATATGAAAGGAGTCCCTATGGCAAAACAGAAAATAGATAAAAACTACCTTGATTTTATCCCAGTAAAAAATCCAGAAATAAAATATGAAACAAACGACAAGGGAAACATTACCGTCTTCATTCGCTGGGAAGGTTTCTTTAACAAAATTGCCCAGAAATTCTTCCACCGTCCAAAAGTAAGTTCTATCGACCTTGACGATTACGGCAGCTTCGTCTGGAACATTATTGATGATAAAAAAGACATTCACACACTCTCCCAGGAACTCGATGCTCATTTCCCTAAAATGGAAAAATCACTCTCCCGCCTTATTAAATTTCTCGAAATTTTGAAAGACCATCATTTAATTACTTATTCAGAAAAATTAAAATAAAAAAGATATAAACTACAAATAAAATGGCTAACAAAAATCACATAAAAAATTAAGATAAGAAGGGAGCACCCATGGAATTACTGAAAAATCTGATACATTATCTCCCCTATATCCTACTCTTTGCCGTAGCCACTATGTTAATCTACGGCTGGGGATTGTGGCGTTCCATGCACCAGAATCAGGATTTAAACAACCTCCTGACCTCTAAGGGAATCAGCCGGATAAAAAAAGAATTAAAACGCAATGGGAAAATGACAAAAAAGGAACTCTCTGACTGTGTAAAAGACTTAACCGCCAGCCAGCCATTTAGTAAACAGCGAATCGGAGTCACTAATCCAAATCAGTTTTTGGATTCGCTGCTGCCTTATATGGAACGACAGGAAATGATAAGCAAATCTAAACAAAACGGCAAGGTATACTATGATTTGATTCATTAACCAACAGACACCCA
>ENA-OOXM01002947-OOXM01002947.1-human-gut-metagenome-genome-assembly--contig:-NODE-2947-length-10206-cov-1.805832_pt1 | contig 10206 bp, 7 predicted proteins | sample MGYA00241589_ERZ501347 | MGnify/ENA primary metagenome ERZ501347 (study PRJEB25962, sample SAMEA2042832) | human gut metagenome | biome: human gut; feature: human-associated habitat; material: faeces...
TTTACTACCTATATTTATCATCTTACCTCCTACAACTTTTCTATTATAATTATTATTAAAATAGTATTTTCAATATGTTTTATTTTTCAAATTTTATAATACATACATCCCATGCCGACAGGTAAATTTCATGCTTCGTACTATCACCATTCCCAAGTACTGCCTCAAAATCATCCGCCACCTCAACTCTTTGCTCTTCCCAGGAATAATTCAGATAGAAACGAAGTTTTTCGCCCTCTTCATTGACTCCCTCTCGCACGATCACCGGGAATTTTTCCGGCACTGCAGCATTTACACTAGCCTTAGCCAGAATCTTTATCAACAACTGCTGCAGGTAGCATTCTTCAAACATACATCCGATATACCAGGCATTTCCGCTTTCATAAGTATGATGCGTAACTGCGGCATACTTTTTCCAGTTTGGATGCTGATATGCAGAAATGATTTCTGCACCATCCGGAATCAGAAGTTCCATGAAAGTCTCTGCCTCTGGTTCACCACCTTCAAAACCTGTCAGAGTAACTTTTTCCGGGAATGTAAACTGCTGATAATACATCCCGAAGACTTCACTCAGAATATGTGGCTGTCTGTCAGAATATACCTTCACATTCTCGTTGGCAAATGCAGTCTTGAACGTCGCGATCAGTGTGCCTCCCTGCGCGGTATAATCTTTCAGACGTGTGAGAACTTTTTCATCCGCAGTGTACATAGCCGGAAGGATGATTGCCTGGTATTTCTCAATATTTTCGCTCTCTTCCCAGATAATGTCACACTCTATATTTATTTTATAAAGTGCATCGTAGATCCGGCGAACAACATCGTTGTATCCAATTCCACTGTTTCCTGCTGCAGTTGCTTCGATTCCAAACCATTTGAGTGCAGTCAGAGCCTCGTTGCTCACCATGATTGCAACTTTGTTATCCTTCTTCAAGCCTGATAAAACAGGAGAAAGTTTCTTAAATTCATCACCTACGATACATGCCTCTCGGTATACAGCATTTTCTTCCATGTCATGGCTAAGAAGGCCTTTCCAATAAGTCTCAAAGGAGTTATGGATTGAATGCCAGTGCCAGTACATCACGCCAAGCGCACCGGATGCCAGATGGCTGTATGCCTGCAGACGAAGCTGCCCATCATACGGTGTCCAGCCCGGATAACCTTGTGCTTCTGTTTCCAGAACCAGATAGTTGTCATTTTTAAGACATCGGATCAGGTCTCCGCCAAAGGCAATTTCTGCACCGGTCAGATGATCCTGGGTCGGATGATAAATATCTGTTCCTGCCATAGTCAGGTGCTTTGCACATTTGAAATGGTTCACATCCGGCTGCACGCCGTAGGAATAACCTCTCCACTCAAAATCCAGATTGTGAGTGATAAACTGATCTTCTCTGCGGTATTCGTTTACGATATCTGCCTGCCAGCTTAAGAATTCATCTACCAGTGTTCTCTGGAACTTCTCGAACTCTGCACCAAGACTTCCATTGATAGTTCCTCTTACGTCCGGGAAATCTTCCCATGCATTGATACGGTTACTCCAGTAATCCAGACCGAATTCATGATTCATGGCATCCAGATCATTATTGAATTTCTTACGGAGATATTTTACAAATTTCTCCTGAACATTTTTACCTGCTGTCCCGTAATACTTAGTTTCATTATCTACCTGGAAGCCAATAACACATTTTCTGTGTGCAGTGCATTCCATTAATTTGCGAATCACACGCTCCGCATAGAAACGATAGACCGGATGAGTGATATCCATGATCTGACGGGCTCCGTAGATTCCTCTGCCCTTTACGGTTTCTGCCATAACATCCGGATGGGATTTCACCATCCATGTAGGGATCGCATATGTAGGAGTTCCAATGATCACATTGATCCCGGCTTCTTCCATTGCGTCCATAACACGTTCCACATGTGAGAAATCAAAGACACCTTCCTGTGGTTCGCAGGTACTCCATGTAGACTCTGCGATCCTTACTGTATTGATCCCTGCCTTTTTCATCATTGCCACGTCCTGCTGCAGGCGGTCATATGGCATATATTCATCGTAATATGCTGCTCCGTAGAGAAGTTTCTTCATTAATAATATCCTCCTGACTGATACTCTGACTGTAATGTTCCTTTTAATTGTTTTCTTATATTAACTGAAATCTGCAGGATATGATATCACATATCTCGGGTAAATATCATTTTTCTCAGATAAATATCACTTATTTGTTTTACATCCTTTCCACTCCTAAAACAGGAATAAAAACCCCGGAAATCTGGTACACTTCCGGGGTTTTGTCGTCTATCACAGACATATATTATCCTTTTGCCTACAAGCACTATAGCATATGCAAATCAGGAAATCAATATTCCTCTGCTTTCTGTAATTCTTTTTTATTACTCCGCAGAAACAGTATTCTGCTCCAGATATTTCTTCAGTGAAGAGACATACAGATTCCCCACCTTGCTGAGAATCGAATTCTTTCTGGTAATATAGCCGATCTCCATGTCGCTGTTCTGGTTCTGCTCATCTCCTTCAAAGGGAATTGCCAGATAGTCACTGCCATTCAGCTCCTCACAGATAATTCCGGAACACAGGGTATAGCCATTAAGTCCTACCATCAGATTCAGCATAGTCGCCCGGTCTGAAGCCTTAACTGTTCTGGAATATTCATTGGTAGACAGAATCTCCTCTGACAGATAAAAACTGCTCTTATCTCCCTGTTCGAAGGACAGACAAGGGTATTTTGCCAGCTGGCTGTAGCTGATAGATTTCTCATTTGCCAGTGGATGATTTTTCCACAAATATACATATGCCTGACAGTCAATCAAATGATGAAACTCCAGATTCGCAGAGTGGAGAAGCTTTAGCAGTGCCTTTCTGTTGAAATCACTGAGATAAAGTACTCCCACCTCGCTTTTCATGGCGCTGACGTCACTGATCACATCTGCAGTCTTTGTCTCCCTGATGGCAAATTCATATTCCGACACATCAAACTTCTGCACCATATCCACGAATGCTTTCACTGCAAAAGAATAATGCTGGGTGGAAACGCCAAATTTCTTCTTATAGGAACCACCCCCACTGTATTTCTCAACCACACTTTCATACTGTCCATATATCTGACGGGCATACATCAGAAATTCTGTCCCGTCATTGGTCAGTGTCACACCACGGCCGCTGCGGTTGAATATAATGATTCCAAGCTCCTTCTCCAGTTCCTTCACTGCATTGGTCAGAGAAGGCTGGGAAATATACAACGCCTCCGCAGCTTTATTTAATGAACCAGTTTCGGAAATTGTGATGATATAATTCATCTGTGTTAGTGTCATATTGTCTCTCCCTTACATATCCTTAGATCTTTTAATCAACTTTTTTCAAAGTATTTTCTCTGGCTGTAATAATTTTACTATATCATCTGAAGTTTCTCAACATTGCAATTTCTGCAAACAAAAAATCTCCTGTGCAGACATATCAAATCGATTTCCTATCTGCTTCAGAAGATTTTTTATGAAAAATAATTACAACAGTCTGAATACCTGCTCTGCAGCTGCAGCCATATTTGCTTTTGCAGTGTCCGGATCCATTGCTTCTTCCAGCGTGGAAATTCCGCGTACAATTGGAAAAAAAGCATCTATTCCTGCTTCATTGCAGGCAACTGCCTCCTTCGTAACACTTCCTGCAAATGCAATGGTTTTTGCGCCATATTTCCTGCCAAGCTTCGCAACGCCCACCGGGGCTTTTCCCATGGCAGTCTGATGATCCAGACGACCTTCCCCTGTCACAACCACATCTGCATCCTTCATCTCATCCTCTATATGGACAGCATCCAGAATAAGCTGTATTCCCGGTGTCAGCTCTCCATCCAGATAATTCAGAAATGCAAATCCAAGTCCGCCTGCCGCACCTGCACCTGCTGCATTCTGGTTATCTTTACCAATCACTTTGGCAGTAACCTCTGCATAGTTTTTCATGCCTGCATCCAGAACCGGAAGGATATCGGGGGTAACTCCCTTCTGCGGTCCATAAATATATGTAGCTCCCTGAGAACCGCAGAGAGGATTGGTCACATCACAGGCAATCCTGAAATTACACTGGGAAAGAAGTTCCTTCTTGTCTGAAATTTCTACAGATGCAATCCTTGCAAGTGCCTGTCCACCTTCCCCTACATCTTCTCCCTTTTCATCCAGAAATTTATATCCAAAGGCTCTCAGCATTCCCACTCCACCGTCATTAGTGGCGCTTCCGCCAATACCGATAATGAAGTCGCGGATACCTCTGCCGATTGCATGAAGGATCAGTTCTCCCACTCCATAGGTGGTAGCGGTCATAGGCTCCTTCTTATCTGAAAGTGTGATACCTGCTGCTGTTGCCATTTCCATAACTGCGGTATTACTTTCCCTGAGATATCCATAATATGCCTGAACCGGCTCATGATAAGGACCTGTAACTGTCACATCCACACGTTCTCCCTTCAGACCTTCGATCAGCGCATCCGTAGTTCCCTCTCCACCGTCAGCCAGAGGTTTTACGATCACTTCTGCGTCCTTTTTTGCTGCAAGAATACCTGCTTTGACAGCCATTCCTGCTTCCATGGAAGTCATACTTCCCTTAAATGAATCAACTGCAACTACAACCTTCATAGCCAAAACCTCCAACTATTTCCTGAATTGCCATTTCAAGTGCCATATGTCCGTTTACCATAAGAGATATTTGCGGTACATCCAGATATTCTCTCAGTTCTTTCTCCAGTTCTTTATAAAGCTGCATACAGTTCCAGTTCTGATTATGCTCCGTCAGAACCGCCTTGTAATCCACAGGTGTACCTGCTTTCCGCAAAGTATAGAGCACCTGGTCAAACAGATTCCCAGTGATTCCTGCAAGAATCAGCATTTCCTTCTCCATCTGCTCCTGAGGGATCAGCGCTGATGGAATCTGTACCTGAGAAATCTCTTTCACTCCTGCCAGATATCCGATTGGCTGACTATAGTCCTGAGGTTCTATGGTTTTAATCCGAAGCTTAAAAGGCAGCAACGCCATCTTTAACTTGCGAAGCTTCTGCTGATCCTGAAAATTTATTAATAAAATAGTTGGTTTCATATAAACACTCCTTCTGATACAAGTAAATCCCCACCCACTACTTATTGCTCTTTACAATTGAAGCAGGGGCTTCCTTGATTTGGTTAAATAATTACAACTATTATACCCTCTTCACCCGCACCTGACAATCATAATAGCCTGCATAGGACTTTTTATGTCACAGGAATATTACAAAATAATTTCCGGCAATGCCAAAAAACAGGCTTCGATATCTGTTTCATCGATGCCTGTTTTTCTGTGTTACAATTTGGAGCGGCATGGCTTTATCAATTACAAACTATTTCGCAGGATGTTCCTTGAGCACTTCGGAAACACTCCCACTCAAATAAGAAAACAGCGGGAAATATTGTAATTCACACATTATTGTGGTAAAGTAGTGTCGTGCTATTTTTCCTGAACCCGGTATCTTATCACAGTTATAGGCCGCAGAAATTTTACCAGATTTGCGCATCACTCAATCCGTCTGCCAATATAGTCCTTCGGGTATCAGGAAATGAAAATAAAGAGGAGGGAACAAATGAAAAAATTCTATTCGTGGTATAAAAAACATATTACCGCAGCAATCTTTACCGGACTGATCCTGGGTATCATTACCGGACTGTTTCTGGCAAACCGTTTCGAACCGGTTCTTACCGTCACAAGTCTCATAGGAAGCATTTACATGAATGCCCTGAACATGATGATCTTTCCACTGGTCTTCTGTTCCATTATCATGGGTATCTCCAGTATCGGAAATGCCCGCACAACCGGCAAGATCACAGCCGGTGCCATGATCTTTTTCCTGTGCACCACAGCACTTGCCAGCCTGGCAGGACTGATCATCCCGCGGCTGATTCATCTCGGTGAGGGTGTTAAATTCGAGATGGCAACTTCCGACATTCAGGCAACTGAGATGACCAGTATTCTGGACACCATCAAAAACCTGATCCCATCCAATCCGGTTGCAGCTTTCGCAAACGGAAATATGCTTCAGGTACTTGTATTCGCAGTCATCGTAGGCTTCACACTTATCGCCATCGGCGAAAAGGGTACTGCACTTCTGAAAGTCATCGATTCCTGTAACGAAGTCTGTCTGAAAGTCATCAGCACAGTTATGTACTTCACACCTATCGGTGTATTCTGTACTATCGTTCCTGTTGTAGAAGCCAACGGTACAGAAACCATCATTTCACTGGCAACTCAGCTGATCATCCTGTATGTAGCATTCTTCGGATTTGCCCTGGTCATTTACGGCGGCTCCGTGAAATTCATCGGCAAAGAAAGCCCTGTGAAATTCTTCAAAGCAATGCTTCCTGCCGCTCTGAACGCATTCGGAACCTGTTCCAGTTCAGCGACCATTCCCATCAGCAAACAGCGTATGGAAGATGAAATGGGCGTATCCAACAAGATCACAAGTATCGCCATTCCTCTTGGTGCTACTGTAAACATGGATGCCGTATCCATCCTGATGTCATTCATGATCATGTTCTTCGCCAATGCATGCGGAATTAACGTAAGCATTTCCATGATGATCATAATCCTTCTGGCAAACGTACTCCTGTCAGTAGGAACCCCGGGAATCCCTGGCGGTGCCATCGCATCCTTCGCAGCCCTGGCAACCATGGCAGGTCTGCCTGCAGGAGTTATGGGCGTTTACATCAGCATCAATACACTCTGCGACATGGGCGCAACCTGCGTTAATGTTATCGGAGACATGGCAGGATGTGTGGTTCTTAAGGAGAAGATTAAATTAGAAGATTAAGCAACCCCTAAATCTGTTGTTTCCAATCGACTTAACGCAAAAAAGTTGCTGTGCATTTCTATAACTGAAACGCACAGCAACTTTTTTATTTACAGCAATTTCTTCGTCACGTTACTCTACACCGAATAACTGCTCCACGGTTTATCGGTTAAATTGCTATCTGGCTCTATTTCTTTAATCCGGTTGTAACCTTGCAGTTAGTTACTTTCAGGCTTCCTTCAGAAGCAAAGAGTGACAGACTTTCTCCCGGACGTTTATATGCTCTTGCATTTAATGCAACACCGTCTACATAGATTGTAGCAATTGTATCATCTACGATCATTTTGATATTGTATTTCTTACCAGGTACCAGTTCCAGCGGTCTCTCCAGTCCGATATTCTGGTTTGCAGGCCATGGCCAGTTTGGTTTTTTCTCAAATACATATCTGTCTTCTGTTACATTAAATACGAACTGGTAAGACTCAGCTTTATCCTCATCTTCATAGAATCTCACACCGAAAGTTCTAGTTCCTTCTGTAAATTCCACATCTGCTTCGAATTTGAAGATATCTCCTGTATCTTTTGCAACTACTTTTTCTGTACTCTTAGTTGGAGTATCAATTACAAAATCTTCTGTCTTTTCTTCTTTATCAAATGCATTCCATACAGTTTCCGGAATTCTTACACCAAGAGTTCCATCTTCTCTCTGGTAAACCTCATGTGCCATAAATGTTCCTGCCCAGATGAAGTTATTGTCATCATCATCCTGATCCTTGGTAGCAACCCAGCCAAAGAGGATTCTCTGTCCGTTCAGTTCAAAAGTACGTCCTGCATAATAAGATCTGCCGTCAAATGCATCATCTTTCGGTGCGATCCATGGACCTTCCAGACTCTTGCTCATACGGTATACCATTTTACTTCTGTCACTGTATTCTGTCACAATATGATACCACCAGTCACCAATCTTAAATAAGTCCGGCATCTCATGCATAGTATAGAGATCCGGTGCCCAGAAATCTCCTTCAAACTTCCAGTTTTTCAGGTCTTTGGATGTGAATTTAACAGTTCTTCCTGTCTGTCTTGTCTTTGGTCCCTGTAATCTTGCGCCAAGGATCAGCAGATACTGATCATTTTCCTCATCGCGGATCACCCATGGATCTCTCCAGTCATCCGGGTCATAGCCTTCCTGTGGAGTGAAGGTAAGTGCATCCTGAGTTTTGTGCCATGTTACAAGATCATCGCTGTATGCATGCATCAGAACCTGAGATGGTTTTCCAAGTGCCGGATAATCGCGGTTATAGCCTGTATAGAAAATATGATACTGTCCTTCTGCCTCGAAAACACTGCCTGCAAAGATGAACTGATCCTGTTCTTCATCTGTTCCTCTCGGAATTGCCACGCCTTTATCTTCGTAATGTACAAAATCAGAAGTTGTTGCCAGATCCCAGCCAAATGGTTCTCCAAATGGTCCCGGTTTTCTGGTATCTCTCTGATGATATAAATAGAATTTATCTCCATGTCCAAATGGCATGCAATCGCCAAACCATGTTCCCGGGAACTGATAGTATAATTTCTGCATAGTCTTAATCTCCTTTTTTATACTTTATTTCACTTTACAGGCCTGCTTGTACTTTTCCGGCAAGCCTGTTATTTACTCATAAATCAAACTACTGTTATCAGGTAATTCTTGCATATTATCAGCCTTTTACTGCACCTGCTGTCATACCTGCCAGCATCTTCTTGCTGCTGAAGAAGTAGAAAATAAATACCGGAAGTACTGTTACAGTGATGGCTGCAAATGTACCACCCCAGTCTGTCAGTCCCATGCTTCCTACGAAGTCATTTAAACCAAGTGTAATGGTTTTCATATCTGTAGATCTGGTAAATGTATAAGCATTAATATACTCATTCCAGCAGAATACTGCCTGCATGGTTGCTACTGTGATAATAGAGTTCAGTGACATCGGAACCACCATCTTAAAGAAACATCCTATCGGTGAACATCCATCAATAATCGCTGCTTCCAGCATTTCTTCAGGGAAGAATTTGCTGAATGAATAAAACAGCTGAATGGAATAAGACAGTGAAAAAGCAATCTGTGGCAAAATAATTGCCGGGTATGTATTGATCAGTCCCATCTTATTAAAAATAGTAAACAATGGAATCAGTGCAACCTGCATAGGAAGCATCAATCCAAGAAGGAAATAATTAAGGACAAATTTTCTGCCTTTGAATTTGATTTTGCTTAATGCAAATCCAGCCATCAATGCAAATAAAAGCAGAGGAATCAATACACCGATCAAAACAATGATACTGTTTTTAAAATAAGTCAGCATATGGCTTTTTGTAAAAACATTGATAAAGTTTGTCAGCACCCATTTTGACGGGAGTGCATATGCCGGTAACTGTCTGAAATCATCCAGTGACTTAAAGCTTGAAGTAAATACATAGAAGAAAGGATAAACCTGCATCACAACAAGGATTAATGCTATAACCCATTTAATGATGCTCGGAATGGTTGGTTTTTTCTTTTTCATTCGTCATCCCCTCCTCCTGTGAATTTACGGAATAACATTCCAACTACCATACAGATGATTACGATCATGATCGCTACAGAACTTCCGTAACCATATTTCATACTGCTGAACGCCTGTTTATACATATAAGTTGTCATAAGTTCAGAAGCATTTCCCGGTCCTCCATGTGTTAACAGATAAGAGAACTCGAAAGATCTCAGGGAACCATTCAGTACCAGCAGACAGTTTGCAATGATAACCGGTTTAATATAAGGAATTCTTACATAAAGATATTCCTGCCATGTTGATGCTCCATCGATCAGTGCTGCTTCTCCCAGTTCATCCGGAACACCGATCAGTGCTGCATAAAAGATAACCATATACAGTCCCAGGTATTTATATGCTTCTACAAAAGCTGTTACATACAGTGAAATCTGAGGATTGGAAATCCACTCCATCAGTTTCAGAGATGGATCGATGAATGATAATACCTGATTCACAATACCGGTTGGAGTTACTGATAATAACTTTGTAAAAATCTGGCAAATCGCTACAGAAGAGATAACTACCGGAATATAATACAGAGTCTGTAAAGCAACTCTTCCTTTTTTAATACGACTGAGGAGAATCGCAAATAATAAACCTCCAAATACCTGAATTGCAACATTGATCACTGTATAAATCAGTGTATGCCATACAGTAGATCTGAAAACATCATCCTGTGTAAGAAGTTCAATGTAATTTTTGAAGCCTACAAATACCTTTTCACCAACACCGCTCCAGTCAAAGAAGCTGTAATATCCGGCCCATACAATGGACACGATTACAAATGCCGTATAGATAAGAAATGCCGGAAAAATAAATAAGAAAATTACTGA
>ENA-OOXM01002948-OOXM01002948.1-human-gut-metagenome-genome-assembly--contig:-NODE-2948-length-10205-cov-6.975567_pt1 | contig 10205 bp, 9 predicted proteins | sample MGYA00241589_ERZ501347 | MGnify/ENA primary metagenome ERZ501347 (study PRJEB25962, sample SAMEA2042832) | human gut metagenome | biome: human gut; feature: human-associated habitat; material: faeces...
TCAAAGCGGGTGCGCAGCCGCTCTTCCAGACTTTTGATCTCCTTGGCCGGGCGGTCGGAGGCAATGACGATCTGCTTGTGGGCATCGTGCAGGGAGTTGAAGGTGTGGAAGAACTCCTCCTGCGTGGACTCCTTTCCGGCGATGAACTGGATATCGTCCACCAGCAGCAGGTCTGCCACGCGGTACTTCATGCGGAAGTCCTCGGTGCTGCCGGCGCGGATGGCGGCGATCAGCTCATTGGTGAACTGCTCGCAGGTAACGTACATGATGACGAAATCGGGGTGGGTGCGCTTGATCTCGGTCTGGATGGCCGTGAGCAGATGGGTCTTGCCAAGGCCGGAGCCGCCGTAGATGAACAGCGGGTTGTATGCGCCGGAGGGATTGGCCGCAACCGCCTGTGCAGCAGCAAACGCAAACTGGTTGGAAGGGCCTTTGATGAAGTTTTCAAATGTGAACTCGTAGTTGCCCTGCGGGGAGGCGGGGTTCGCCTCGTACTGCTGGGCCAGCACCACCTCGTGCGGCGGCGTGCTGGGCACCACCAGCGTGATGTCCACGTCGAAGCCCAGCACGGTCTTGAAGGCTTCCTTGAGCAGGCCAAGGTAGCGGTCCGTCACGATCTTGCAGATGAAGTCGTTGCGCACCGAAAGGGTGATGTGGCTGGAATCCTCAAAGCTGATCGGCTCCAGTCCATCGATATAGAGATTATAGGTCGGCTCGGCCATCTGCGTTTTGCAGTACGCCTGGGCGGCCTCTAAAACGTCCTTAAAAGAATCCATAAAACATCCACTCCGTTAAAGTTTTCAACAATGCTGCTGATACTAGGTTAGTATACCACAAAAAACGCTGTGCGTCCATATTTCTATAATGTAATTTATAATACATAAGAAAAGCCCCTGCACGGCCGTTGTGGCATGGGCAAAACAGGGCCACAATATCTTGTGGCAAAAGAGTTTTCCACGGCAGAATGGTGAAAAAGTTGAAAATCTTTTCACAAAAAAGTTTGAAGGAAAGCGAAAAAAATGCTTGACAGAACGCCATACTATGCGATATACTGTTGAATTGCAAGCCTGTCCCCAATCTGGGACCACATCAGACCCCATACCGGGGATAAGTTTTTACGGAGGATACAACCATGAAGAGAACTTTTCAGCCCAAGAAGCGTCAGCGCAAGGAAGTTCATGGCTTTCTGACCCGCATGAGCACCAAGAACGGCCGTAAGGTCATCAATGCTCGCCGTGCAAAGGGCCGCAAGAGCCTGACTGTCTGATCCGGCCTTTTATGACGGGATTCGGCGCAGAAATGAATATGCGCACAAAAGACCGCTGATATTGGATTAGCGGTCTTATTTTTTTTTGAAAATTGAAAGAATTTTCGTAAAAATGCCCGCATGGGCTTTCAAAGTCGAAAAATTTTTGATATACTGGCTGAAGAATGCACCCTTCGGGGCGTGTTCTCAGCCACAGAAAGGAGGCGCGGAATCATGCGCTATCGTCCCATCCGCCGCAACAGCGAGTTTGGCAGAGTGTATGCCCGCGGCAAATCCTATGTGAACCCCGGTCTTGTGATGTATGTGCTCAAGACCCGCAGCAAAAAGACCCGCGTGGGTCTGACCGCCACCAAAAAGATCGGCCACGCCGTGCAGCGCAACCGCGCCCGCCGCGTGATGAAGGCGGCCATCGACGAGCATCTGGACTACAACATCGGCGGCTATGATCTGATCTTTGTAGCCCGCGGTATGACCCCGCGGCTGAAGAGCTGGCAGCTGAGCAGCGTTGTGGCAAAGCTGTTTGCACAGGCCGGTCTGCCGGATAAGGCCAAACGGCCGGATGCGCCGCCCCCTGCCACCGTGCCCCCGGCACGCAGGGCACAGGCGGAAAAGCCGGACGCATGAACCGCCTGCAGTACATCTGCCGCCGCGCGCTGTGCGTGCCCATCCGGGCCTACCAGTACACTCTCAGCCCATGGATCGGCCGCAGCTGCCGTTTTACGCCCAGCTGCAGCAACTACACCATGCAGGCCATCATGACCCATGGGTGCGTAAAGGGCATCCTGCTGGGGGCATGGCGCATCGCCCGGTGCAATCCCTTCGGCAAATGGGGCTTTGACCCGGTGCCGGAGCCGGGCCGCTGGCAGAACCCTGCCCGCCGGCTGCAGCCCGCAAATCTGTTTTCCACACGGCACAAGCAAAAGGTGGAAAAGTAAATATGCTTCTTGTGACGCGGTGCACTGTGGGCAGCGTGTCCTACGATAAAAATAACAAGTCCCGTGCCACAGACGGGGCAGAATGGACAAAGGTATGAACTTCTTTTACATCCTGAGCGGTCCTCTCGGCTATGTTATGGAGTGGATCTACAAGCTGCTCCCGAGCTACGGCTGGGACATCATCATCTTCACGCTGCTCATCAACATCGTCAAGATCCCTCTGCAGCTGAGCCAGCAGAAGAGCATGGCTAAAATGTCGGCCTTCCAGCCCATGATGATGGAGATCCAGACCAAGTACAAGGACAAGCCCGAAAAGCAGCAGGAAGAAATGCTCAAGCTGCAGCAGAACTACGGCTATAACCCCACCGCAGGCTGCGTGCCCATGCTGCTGAACTTCCTTGTCATGTTCGGCGTTATCGGTGTCGTGTACAATCCGCTGGAGCGCATCTTCCACATCAGCGCTGCGGCTCTGACCGCCGCCGGTGAGGCTCTGACCGCCTCCGGCATCGCCTTTACCGCCATCACCCGCGATACCAACATCATCGCACAGGTGGTTGCTGGCAACGGCGGTGTGCTGGGCTGCTTCAGCGCCGAGCAGATCGCTACCATTACCGAGTTCAGCCAGCACATGAACTTCCTCGGCATCGACCTGACCCGCATCCCCAAGCTGGGCCTTTCTCTGGACATTGTGCTGCCGCTGCTGTCGGTCATCACCATGCTCCTGTCCACCCATATCAGCATGAAGGCCAGCGGCCAGCAGATGCAGGGCAGCATGAAGCTGACCATGTATATGATGCCGCTGATGTACCTGTTCTTCTGCTTCACCTATCCTCTGGCATTCTCTCTGTACTACGTCATTTCCAACATCGTGATGACCGTGCAGACTCAGGTCATGCGCAAGGTGTACGACCCCGATAAGATGCGCAAGGAGATCGAAGCGCAGATCGCAGAAAAGAAAAAGCAGGAAAAACGCGGTGTGAAGAACACTACCGTCAAGGTCACCGATCCCAAGACCGGCAAGACCACGGAAAAGAACCTTTCTGCCAGCGAGATGAACAAGCGCCGTCTGGAGTATGCCCGCCAGCTGGACGAGGAGCGCTACAAGGACGAGCGTACCGTGCCGCTGAGCGAGCTGAACAAGCAGGATAAAGAATAAGAGGAGGATGAACGGTTATGATCCGTAAGCAGGAAGCGACCGGCAAAACGGTCGATGAAGCCCGCGCAAAAGCCTGCGCTCTGCTGGGCGTGCAGGCCGATGATCTGAATGTCAGCTGCGAAGTGCTGGAAATGCCCCAGAAGACTGGTTTTCTGGGCCTGAAGCTCACCCCCGCTAAGGTGTGCGTGAGCGTGGAGGAGCCGGACGCTCCGGCTGCAGCACCCGCTGAGCCTGTTGTTGAGAAAAAGACTCCCGTGCAGGAGGCTGTCAAGGCCGCTCCCGTGGCAGAGGAGCCTGCCGCTGCGGCAGCACAGCCGGAAGCAGAGGCCGAAGAGCCTGCTGCCCCCGCTGCAGAAGCTGTTGCAGAGCAGCCCGCTGCCGAGGAAGAGGAGCCGGAAGTCCCCATCGTGATCGAAGAGAACGCTAAGATCAAGGCTGCTGTGGACTACCTGCGTGAGGTCATTGCTCTGATGGGCGTGGAGAATGTCACCTTCAGCGCTGTGCAGAAGGGCGAAGCTACCATCATCCGTCTGGACGGTGAAAAGCTGGGTGCCCTCATCGGCCGCCGCGGCGAGACCATGGAGAGCCTTTCCTATCTGGCAAGCCTTGTGGCAAACCGTCTGGAGGGCGATTACATCAAGCTGGGTCTGGATGTGGCCGGCTACCGCGATAAGCGCGAGAGCGACCTGACCGCACTGGCACAGCGCATTGGTGCCAAGGTGCGCAAGACCGGCCGCAGCTTTGCCATGGAACCCATGAACCCCTACGAGCGCCGCATCATCCACTCTGCCATCAGCAAGATGGAGGGCGTGCGCAGCGAGAGCAAGGGCGAAGGCCGTGACCGCCGTGTGGTCATCTACTCCACCGCACCCGATGCACAGACCGAGAACACCTATGGCGAGCGCCGTCCCCGTGGCGGACGCGGCAATGGCCGTCGTCCCGGCGGCAACCGTTCTGAGCATGGCGACCACAATGGAAACCGCGGCGGTTACCGTGGCAGCCGCAATGGTGCACCCCGCGGCCCGCGGCCTTCCGGCGTGCCGGAGCGTACCTATGCACCCCGTGATGCCGAGAATGCAGCACCGGTAGCACCCAAGCGCACCGAGCGGGTGGATGATTTTGCCAATTTCAGCTTTGGCAAAATCGAGCTGTAATACGGAACTACTTTTGAAATCAGGGTCTCCGGAAGATCTGCGGATTTTCCGGAGACCTTTTTCACGCAAAAAAGGATTTTACCCAAAACTGACGCCAAGGTGGTTTCGGGTCGGGCAGCTGTTGCGGTATACTGAGCATAAAAAAGTCATTCTTCTCAAAATTTGGAGGATTTGCCTGTTTTTTGCCGAAATCTTTCTCTTAAATAGCAATTGTAAAACAATTGGTCAAGGATTTATACTGTAGTCAAGAGCGTTCTGTTCGTGAAGAACAGACAGAATGATGAAAAGAGAGGTAATCAACTATGGCTCAGAACAAGATCTCCCGCCGCAGCTTCCTGCGTGGTGCAGGGGCATCCGCCACCATCGCAGCCGCCAGCTGCATGGCACCCTCTGCAGCCGCCTGTGACATCAAGTCTCTGTGGAGCATGGATCTGCAGATCCTTGCCACCAGCGATACCCACGGCAAATTCGATCCATGGGACTACGCCGCCAACAAGGCAGATGCTTCCGGCAGTGTGGCCCAGCAGGCGACTGCCATCAAGCAGTGCCGCACCCGGAACACGCTGGTGGTGGATGCAGGCGATACCATTCAGGCCAACTCCGCAGAGCTGTTCCTGAACGATGACCTGCATCCCATGATCGCTGCCATGAATGCCATCGGCTATGATATCTGGACCACCGGCAACCATGAGTACAACTACGGCATGGATGTTCTGAAAAAGGTCATGGGACAGCAGAAGGCCAAGGTGCTCACCGGCAACGTTTACGCACCGGACGGTACCCCGCTGGCCGACGGCTACACCATCATCAAGAAGGGCACCGTGAAGATCGGTGTCATTGGCATGGTCACCCCCAACATCATCCGCTGGGATGCCAAGAATCTGGAGGGCTGGAAGGTCACCAACCCTGTGGACGAGAGCCGCAAGATCATCGATAAGATCAAGGATCAGGTGGATGTTCTGATCGGCGTCATGCACATGGATACCGAGAACGAGTACGGTGTCTATGGCTCCGGCGTTACCGATCTGGCCAATGCCTGCCCGGAGTTTGATGTGATCGTGGGCGGCCACGGCCACAGGAGCATCCCCAACATGATGATCAACAACGTGCTGGTGGTGGAGAACAAGAACGCCGGTGCCACCCTGTCCGAGATCCACGTCTATCTGGAGCGCCAGCTGGACGGCAAGTGGAAGGTCGTGAACCGCACCTCTGAAAACCTGCAGATCAAGGAGTACGAGCCCGATCCGGAGCTGACCGCTTTGCTGGCCTCCTACGACACCCGCGCCAAGGAAGACGCTGTTACCCCCATTGGCGAGCTGAAGGGCGGCGATCTGGCCCCCGAAAACGAGATCGACTGCCTGCCGCAGGCCATGGTGCAGGATACCGCGCTGCTGGACTTCATCAACGAAGTGCAGATGTACTACACCGGTGCGCAGGTCTCTGCTACCGCCCTGACCTCCATGACCTCCCAGATGCGCGCGGGCACCATCCGCAAGTGCGATATGGCCAGCATCTACACCTACCAGAACACCCTGTACAAGCTGCAGATGACCGGCGAGCAGCTGCGCCGCTTCATGGAGTGGTCTGCTGCCTTCTTCAAGACATGGAAGCCGGATGAAGTGACCATCGCCTTTGACCCCTCGGTGCGCTACTACCTGTATGATGCTTTTGAGGGTGTCAACTACGAGCTGGACGTCTCCAAGGAGCCGGGCCACCGCATCAAGAACCTCAAGTGGCCGAACGGCAAGGCCGTGAAGGATACCGACACCTTTGTGGTGGCAGTGAACAACTACCGCGCCACCACCCAGCTGTTGACGGCTGCAGACATCTTCCTGCCGGGCGAAGAGCTGCCCAAGCTGTTGGAGATCGATGTGCGCGGCGACGTGGGCGGCATCCGCGAGCTGCTGGGCGAGTACATCCGCACCGTGAAGGGCGGCACCATTGAGCCGCACGTGAACAACAACTGGAAGATCGTGGGCAACAACTGGAAGGCTGCCGATCACCAGAAGGCTGTGCAGCTGCTGCGCGAGGGCAAGCTGGCCCTGAATGAGAATGCCGATGCACGCACACTGCCCGGCAAGGCCATCACCACGGCAGATATCGCCAAGTTCTAAAAAACAGTTTCCTGTAAAAAGGGGCTTTCCGTGTTGGGACGGAAAGTCCCTTTTTTGTGTGAGAAACGGGCGGATTTTCAACCGTTTCCCGGGAATTGGTTGAAAAAACAGTACCATTCCGCAGCATTTCGTGGTACAATGAAACTGTATTGGTCTCGCTGCTGTGGGCAGATGGGAGCAAGCGGCCAGACCGGGCGCGGAAAGGAAGCCAGAAAAAACCATGCAGGAAACGACCATTGCAGCCATTGCAACAGCGCCGGGCGCAGGCGGCATTGCCGTCGTGCGGCTCTCCGGTGCGGAGAGCTATCCCATAGCAGCCCGGGTGTTCCGCCCGGCCAACGCCGCAAAAAAGGTGGAGGATGCCAAAGGCTACACCGCCATGTACGGCACATTCCGGGAAGGGGACGAAGCCTTTGATGAGGGGGTGGCCCTGTTTTTCCGTGCGCCCCACAGCTATACCGGCGAGGACGTGGTGGAGCTTTCCTGCCATGGCGGCAGCGCCGTGGCCCGCCGTCTGGTGGAAGCCTGTCTTGCTGCCGGTGCTCAGCCTGCCGCTCCCGGCGAGTACACCCGCCGCGCGTTCCTGAACGGCAAGCTGGGTCTGACGCAGGCCGAAGCGGTGATGGATCTGATCTCGGCGGATGGCCGTCAGGGTGCCGCGCTGGCCAATGCCGCGCTGGGCGGTGCGCTGGCAAAGAAGATCAGTGCCCAGAAGGAAGCGCTTACCGCCATTCAGGCTCACCTTGCCGCATGGGTGGATTTTCCCGAAGAGGATGTGCCGGAGCTGGACGGTGACCATCTGCACCGCGTACTGAGTGGGGTAAAGGCAGAGCTGGACGAGTTGATCCATAATTATCAGGCGGATACCGTCCTGCGCGAAGGTGTGGACTGCGCCATTGTGGGCAGACCAAATGCGGGCAAATCCACACTGCTCAACCTGCTGGCCGGGTTCGACAGGGCCATCGTCACGCCGGTGGCTGGCACCACCCGTGACGTGGTGGAGCAGGCGGTACAGCTGGGGGATATCCAGCTGAATCTGTTCGATACCGCCGGTCTGCGCGAGACCGAAGATGCCATTGAAGCCGAGGGCATCCGCCGCAGCTGGAAAAAGCTGGAGGAGGCAGGCCTGATTCTGGCTGTGTTCGATGGCTCTGAGCCGCCCACGCGGGAAGATCTGGAGCTTGCACGGCGTTGCACAGGCCGTCCAGCCATTGCACTTATCAACAAAGAGGATAAACCAACGCAATTTGACGCAGAGTTGATAGCGCCCTGCTTTGCCATGGTGCTGCCGGTGTGCTGTCAGGAGGAGGAGAGCCGTAAGGTGATCTCCGCTGCGGTGGCCCGCCTGCTGGGTACCAGCCAGATCGACCCCCATGCCGCCAGTCTGTCCGGCCAGCGTCAGCTTTCCGCCGCACTGCGTGCGCGGGACGCTGTGGCCGGTGCACTGGATGCTGCCGCAGGCGGCTTTGGGCTGGATGCCGTTTCCGTCTGCGTGGACGACGCACTGGCCGCCCTGTGCGACCTGACCGGTGAGAACGCCTCGGAAGCTGTGATCGAACAGGTGTTTGAACGTTTCTGCGTGGGAAAATAAGAGGAAAACCAAGGAAAAGTATATGAACCACTTAGGAGATTATGACGTTATCGTCATCGGTGCCGGTCATGCCGGCATCGAGGCAGCTCACGCCGCCGCGACACTGGGCGCGAAAACGGCCGTGTTTACCATGAGTCTGGATGCCATTGGCAACATGCCCTGCAACCCCAGCATTGGCGGCACGGCAAAAGGTACGCTGGTACGTGAATTGGATGCACTGGGCGGCGTGATGGGCCTTGCTGCGGATGCCACCTATCTGCAGAGCCGGATGCTCAACAAGGGCAAAGGCCCGGCGGTGCACGCCCTGCGTGTGCAGACCGACCGCAAGCGCTACCATGAATATATGAAGCATGCATTGGAACTCACGCCCGGCCTTGCCATCCATCAGGCTGAGGTTGTGAGCATCGAGACCGAGAACGGCCGTGTGAAGGGCGTTGTGACCCAGCTGAACGGGGAATACAGCGCCAAATGCGTGGTCATTGCCACCGGCACGAACCTTGGCGGCAAAATTTTTGTGGGCGATGCGTGGTACGCCTCCGGCCCGGACGGGATGCACGCCGCTAACGCCCTGACCGACAGCCTGAAGGCTGCCGGGCTGCCGCTGCGCCGGTTCAAGACCGGCACCCCTGCCCGGGTGCACCGCCGCAGCATCGATTTTTCCAAGCTGGAATGCCAGCCCGGCGATCCGGACAATGAGCTGCAGCCCTTCAGCTTTATGACCGATGCACCCATGCACAACAAGGTGGAGTGCTGGATCGCCTACACCAACCCCGAGACCCACAGGATCATTCTGGACAACATCCAGCGCAGCCCGCTCTACGGCGGCATGATCGAGGGCGTTGGCCCGCGCTACTGCCCCTCCATCGAGGACAAGGTGGTGCGCTTTGCGGGCAAGGACCGCCACCCCATTTTTGTGGAACCCTGCGGCGAGAACACCGAAGAGATGTATCTGCAGGGTGCCTCCAGCAGCCTGCCGGAGGATGTGCAGAACGCCTTCTACCGCAGCATCAAAGGGTTTGAGAACATCGAGATCATGCGCCCGGCCTACGCCATCGAGTACGACTGCGTGGACCCCACCAGTCTGGAAGCCACGCTGGAAAGCAAGGTGGTGCGGGGACTGTACGGTGCGGGTCAGTTCAACGGCACCTCCGGCTACGAGGAAGCCGCCGCGCAGGGCCTGCTGGCAGGTTTGAACGCCGCCCGCAATGCGCTGGGCAAAGAGCAGCTCATTCTGCCGCGCCACACCAGCTATCTGGGCACACTGGTGGATGATCTGGTCACAAAGGGTGTCATGGACCCCTACCGCATGATGACCAGCCGCAGCGAGTACCGCCTGACCCTGCGTCAGGACAACGCTGACCAGCGGCTGACCCCCATCGGCAGGGAATACGGCCTTGTGCAGGATGACCGCTGGGCCAAGTACCAGCACACCCAGAGCATTCTGGAAGCGGAGCGCCGCCGCCTGCATGAGACGCATCTGCGCACCGCCGACCTGCGCACCGCCATGGAAGCGGCCGGTCTTGCTCCTGCTGCCGAGGGCGGCATTGCGGAAGAGCTGCTGCGCCGCCCGGAGATCAACTATCCGCTGCTGGCGGGTATGATCGGTTGGGGCGAGGAGATCACCCCCATGCTGGCCGAACGGCTGGAGACCGAGATCAAGTATGCGGGCTACATTGCGCGGCAGGACCGGATGATCCGGGACGTGGCCCGGCATGAAAAGACTCTGATCCCGGACGACTTTGAATATGCGGATCTGGCCGGTCTGACGCTGGAAGCCCGTGAAAAGCTGGCCCGCATCCGGCCGAAGAATCTCGGTCAGGCGGGGCGCATCCCGGGCGTATCGCCCTCCGATGTGGCGCAGCTGAGCATTGCACTGGCAGCGAGGAAGTAAGCCTGCTTCCCGCACAGAGAGTATTCGTGTGGGGCGGGCTTCATGCCTTTTGCAAAATGCATCGCCGCCGGGTATGTTCTCTTTTGCGTGCCAAAAG
>ENA-OOXM01002959-OOXM01002959.1-human-gut-metagenome-genome-assembly--contig:-NODE-2959-length-10172-cov-2.034892_pt1 | contig 10172 bp, 7 predicted proteins | sample MGYA00241589_ERZ501347 | MGnify/ENA primary metagenome ERZ501347 (study PRJEB25962, sample SAMEA2042832) | human gut metagenome | biome: human gut; feature: human-associated habitat; material: faeces...
ACGATAAATAGGCATTGGCTATTACATGGAAGATCGGATTTTGAAATTGACGAGATGGATTGTATCCGTCTCTTTAATGCAGTTCAAAGCCTATGTATGATTGTAAAAGTAGAAGCAAAAGAAGCATTTACCGGCTGCAGCAAACTGGCAGGACTTGCTTATATTACAAAGCATTTAGACGGAGATACATTATCATTTTCTAATAACATGGTAATTGATTTGACGGAAAAAGATTTGATTCAGGTAATGCCGGATGCAAAGAAAATCACAATACCAAAAAGTGTGAAATGGATTGAGCCGACGGCATTTAAAAACACTAGTATTAAAACGGTAAAAGTGTCGAAGAAAAATAAATATTTTGCGGTTCATAAAAGATGTTTGTATCGGAAGGCAGAAAAAGAACTTGTTTATGTGTTTGGCAAGGGAAGCACGTTGACATTGTCGAAAAAAATAAAAGAAATTAGTGAAGATATATATATAATGGAAAAAGAACAAGATATTGCTGAAAATACTAGCAAAGAGGGAAAAGAAAATGACAATAAAACTAGTAAACAAGAAAAACTAAAAGAAAAAATAAAAACTATGGAAGAAGACTGGAAAACTATAAATAATAAGACTGCACTTTACATAGAGCACGAAGAATTAGAAAAAGCAAATGTGTCTATGGTAAAATTTAAAAGATATATTCAATTAGAAGAATATACAGAAGCAATTGCAGAATTAGAAAATTGCAAATATATTCTAGACCATATAAGAGATAAAGAAGCAATGCAGATTATTAACTTATTTTAAAAAATCAAATCCCAATTATTAAAAATTGCGGTATGGTGTGCTTAACCAGAGATTCTAAATGATTCTTTAAAAGTCACTTTTACATTAATTTTTAAAATTTGAATTTGATTACATTACTCTATAAAAGATGATAGTGCTAAAATATTCTAAACAATAAACCAGTAAAAAATATGTATGCATATCTATAAAACTTTGTGTTTGAAAATTGTTTTTTGTTGTACTCGAAAAAAGATTTTAAGGCACTGCGTTTATCGAAAATAGTAATCAAAAAACTCTCTTTATACTTAGGAAAACTTAACAAAGTTACAGGCCACATATGCTTTACGATTATGTCTTTTTCTTTATCATTTAAATTAAATAGTTTTTCTGCATTATATAAAGCAATTTGAGGGTGAAGAAAAGCATGAAAATGTTTTAAATGCAGTTTCTTTTTAGAACCTCTCCAATCATATAAAAACAAATCGTGTAGCATTGCACCTCTAGCTGCAGAAACATAATCCCAGCCATATTTTTTGCAAAATAAATATGACCAATAGGCAACCTCTAAACAATGTTTATAGCAAGAACAATCGTAGTGTTGCCTAAAATTTTTCATCTGTTTTACTGTAGGATTTTCTAAAATATCTTTTGTTATATTTAAAAATTCAATTATATTATCATAGTTATATGTACGTACACTAACTTTTTTTTCTCTAACTTTTAAAGTTTGCATCTTATGTTATTACCTCTATGTTCATTTCTTAAATTTATTATAAACACAATAAAAGTCTATGTCAATAAAAAAATAAGAGATTAAAATGGTATTTTCTTGCAATATTTTTAAAAATAATACTAGACAAAAACACTTGTTTGTGCTATTATTGGTTCAATGAAGTTTTTATCATTATAGCTATGAAAAAATTTCTGATACTGAATCTTCGATTTCTTTCATCACTATATTTTAAGTAATTTAATTTCATAGATTAACTCCTTACCGCCTCAATTAAAAATGAATTTGCAAAGCAAGAAATGGAAGTACTTATGATTGATTTAAAACAGAGTGTTCAATATATTAAAGGTGTTGGACCAAGTAGGGCAAAGTTATTAAGCCTGCTTGGTGTAAATACTGTTGAAGATTTGATTAATTATTATCCGAGAACGTATGAGGATAGAACAAAAATAAAAAAGATAGAGGAGCTTCAAGATGGAGAAGATGCTCTTATTGAGGCTGTGACGGTAACTGCTGCAACCGTTTTTAAATTAAGAAGAAACATGTCTGTTTCAAAAGTTATGGTGCAGGACGATACTGGTAGATGTTTAATTACGTGGTTTAATCAGGATTATATGAGAAATGTAATTCATGCACACGAAAAATATAGATTTTTTGGAAAAGTTACTAAAAAACTGGGGCAAATAGAAATGACGTCACCTGTTTTTGATGAGGAAGGAAAAAACAAGAATACAGGTAAAATTGTGCCTGTTTATTCTACTACAAAAGGATTGCCAGACTCAGCAATAAGACAAGCTGTTGAAAATACACTTTCGATGGTAAATGCGAAATTACAAGAAACATTACCAGAATATATAACTAAAGATTATCATTTAATGGAACTAGATCAAGCAGTAAGAGAAATTCACTTCCCAAGTAAAATGGAAAATTTAGCGAGAGCAAGAAATAGGTTAGTATTCGAAGAATTGCTAACATTTCAACTTGCTTTATTAAGCTTGAAAGAACAATATGATAATGAAATAAGGGGCATAAAATACAGCAAAGATGTACATATGTCAGATGTAATAAACACATTACCATTCAAACTAACAAAAGCTCAACTAAGAGTTCTTGAAGAAATAGACAATGACATGGAATCGGAAAAGCCAATGAATAGGCTTTTACAGGGAGATGTTGGTTCTGGCAAGACCGTAGTTGCAATGATTGCAGCATATAAGGCTGTGAAGAGTGGCTATCAGGTTGCAGTAATGGCTCCAACAACAATACTTGCAACACAGCACATAAATAATTTTAATAAAATATTAGAGCCATTTGGAATACGTTGTGGGTTACTGGTAAGCAGTCTAACAAAAAAACAGAAAGGAATACTCCTAGAAAAATTAAAAAATGGTGAAATAGACATATTAATTGGAACTCATGCTCTTTTACAAGAAAATGTAGAGTTTAAAAATGTAGGACTAGTAGTAACAGATGAACAACACAGATTTGGCGTAAAACAAAGAAGTGTAATTGCTGGTAAAGGAAAAAATCCAGATGTACTGGTAATGACTGCAACTCCTATTCCAAGAACACTAGCGATAATAGTATATGGAGATTTGGATATTTCCATAATAGATGAACTGCCACCGAACAGAAAAAAGATAGACACAATAGCAGTAAAAGAAAATATGACAGATAGAATAATTCAGTTTATAAAGAAAAATGTGGACGAAGGTAGACAAGCATACATAGTATGTCCATTCGTGGATGAAAACGAAGAAATGATGGATGTAAAATCTGTAGAAAAACTAGCAGAAAATTATAAGAACGAAGTGTTTAAGGATTATAATGTAGAAATATTACATGGAAAAATGAAACCAAAAGATAAAGAACAAGTAATGCAAGACTTCAAAGAAAATAAAATAAGCATACTAATTTCTACAACTGTAATTGAGGTTGGGGTGGATGTACCAAATGCAAACATAATGGTAATAGAAAATGCTGAAAGATTTGGTTTGGCACAGTTACACCAATTAAGAGGAAGAGTTGGAAGAGGAGAATTTAAGTCATATTGTATACTAAAATATAACAGTAATTCTGCAATAGTAAGAGAAAGAATGAAAACAATGACAACAACGGAAGATGGCTTTAAAATAGCAGAAAAAGACTTAGAACTAAGAGGCTCTGGAGAATTCTTCGGAACAAAACAACATGGACTACCAGAATTCAGAATAGCAAATATATTTGAAGATGTTAAAATACTAAAATTAGTACAAGAACTTGCACTAAAAATAGAAATGAATGATCCAAAACTAGAAAAAGAAGAAAACAAAAAATTAAAGGCATTAGTAAATAGAGTGAGAGAAGAAAGAATAGAGTTGTAATAATAGAGTATGAATAAAGTCGAAAAATGCGCACGAAAATGGGAAAAAATACAAATTATATATTGACAATAGTTGAACTAAAATTATATAATATGAGTATACTAATAGGGGATAGCTATTTATTAATTCGAGTGTTTCGCAACTCATAAAAAATGGCGAACTATATATTCGAGCATTTCACAGCTCATAAAAAATGTGAACAATATATTCGAGTTATTGCTAACTCAAAATAAATAGCATTCTATAATAGATAGGGGTTAAATGAAAGTTTAGCTCCTATTTTTTTGTTAAGGAGGAATTTTATTGAAAAAGTTAAGCTTTTATGAGGTCGATAACATTTATGTAAAATATTTGAGAGAACATGGAGACGAAAAGGTTCCAAGAATAGATTATGAAACACATCAAAAATTTTTTTGTGGAGTCATATTTTCAATAAATAATTTTAATTATTTTGCACCAGTATCATCATATAATAAAAAACGACGAACAGCTTTTCTAATTTATGATAATGACAAGTTTACTAAAGAACAAAAACCAATATCATCTTTAAGACTTTCATTTATGTTTCCGTGCCCTTCTGAATGCTTAAATATAAAAAAGTTTGAGTATGAAGATATAAAATATCAAATTTTATTAAGAAAAGAATTGAAATATTGTAATGTACATAGAGAGAAGATAGAAAAATTAGCAAATGAAGTATATATGCTTGGAAAAAATGAAAATACAAGGAATAGATTTAATATATGCAATTTTGAAGTGTTAGAAAAGGAGCGTAAGAAATATTGCAATCAAAATTTCTAAGAAAATTTCCGAAAACCCTTGCATTTTTTCCATAAAAAGGGTATAATAATACTGACATAAGAAGTACGGCAGAAGAGTGGAAACAAATTCCACTCTTCTACAATGTTATAAGACAACATTTAATATGAATATAGGGAGGTATATCTTGTCTAAAATAGAAGAAAAAGTAGAAGAGCTCGTTACAAAGCCAATAAATGAACTTGGTTACAGAGTGTACGATGTTATGTACGTAAAAGAAGGCAAAGACAATTATTTAAGAATATTTATAGATAATGATACTGGAATTAGTTTAGATGATTGCGAAAAGGTAAATAATGCAATTACAGATATGCTAGATGAAGCGGATTATATAAAAGACCAATATTTTCTTGAAATTTCGTCTTCTGGAGTAGAAAGACATATTAGAAAAGATTCGCAGTTGCAAGAACATATTGGAAAAGATATAGATGTGAAATTGTTTAAACCATTAAATAAGCAAAAAGAGCTTGAGGGAAATCTTAAACAATTTGACGAAAAGACCATTACATTAATCATAAATGAAGAAGAAATTACAATAGAAAGAAGTAACATTAGCTCGATGAAAAGGGCTTTTAAATGGTAATAATATAATTGAAAGGAATGATTGGAAAATGAAGAAGAATGTAAAAAAGGTAGAAAACAAAGGAATTGATAGTACAGAATTAATAATGGCACTAGATGAACTTGAAAAAGAAAGAGGAATAAAAAAAGACTATGTTATAGAATCTATAGAAACAGCTTTAGTTACAGCATATAAGAGAAATTTTGATGTTACGTCAGACAATGTAAAAATTACTCTAAACCGTGAAACAGGTGAGACACACGTTTATGAAGAACTTAATGTAGTAAACGAAGTTGAAGATTGGGATACACAAATTTCAGTAGAAGATGCTAAGAAAATTGACCCAAGATATAATGAGGGAGATGTTGTTGAAAAAGAATTAATGCCAAAGAACTTTGGTAGAATTGCAGCTCAAACAGCAAAGCAAGTTATAGTACAAAGAATAAGAGAAGCTTCAAGAGAAGTAATATTCAGCGAATTCAATGAGAAAAAAGGCGAAATAGTTTCTGGTATAGTACAAAAAGTTGATAAGAACATTGTTGTATTAGATTTAGGAAAAATTGAAGGTATAATGCCACTTAAAGAACAAATACCAACAGAACATTACTATGTAAACCAAAAATTAAGAGCTTGTGTTGCAAACGTTGAAAAAGGTGCAAAGGGTTCAACACAAATAATAGTTTCAAGAGCAAATAACGATTTCTTAAGAAAATTATTCGAGCTTGAAATTCCAGAAATTTATGAAGGATTAATTGAAATTAAGAGCATTTCAAGAGACCCAGGAAAGAGATGCAAAGTCGCAGTATATTCTCAAAATGAAAACATAGACCCAGTTGGTTCTTGTGTTGGACAAAAAGGAATTCGTATTCAAAATATAATAAATGAATTAAGCGGAGAAAAAATAGATGTAATAGAATGGAACGAAGATCCATCTACATACATTGCAGAAGCTTTACTTCCAGCAAAAGTTATGGCTGTTGATATTAAAGATGAAGAAAGATTTGCCCAAGTAATAGTTCCAGATGATCAATTATCATTAGCTATTGGTAAAGCAGGACAAAATGCAAGACTTGCAGCTAAATTAACAAACTGGAAAATAGACATAAAGAGTGAATCTCAATTTAGAGAAATGATACAAGAGATACAAGCAAATGGTGAAGAAAAAGAAGAAGCTGAGAGCGAAGAAGTTGCTGACGATGTAGCAAACGTTGATGAAACAAATGTAGAAGAGGCAAACGAAGTAGAAAACGTTGAAACATCAGAAGAAAATAAAGACGAAGAATAAAAGGAAGTGTGATACTTGAAGAAAATACCACAAAGAACTTGCTTAGGTTGCAATGAAGCAAAACCTAAAAATAAATTGATAAGAATTGTAAAGCAGAGTGACGGCAAAATATTCGTAGACAAAACAGGAAAGGCTGAAGGACGAGGTGCATATATATGTAATAATGTAGAATGTTTGGAAAAGGCCATAAAGTCAAAGAGATTGAGCAGAAGCTTTGAAACAGAAATAAACAACGAAATTTATGAAAGCTTAAGAGGTGTAATTATTGATAAGGAAAGAAAATAAAAAGGAATTAAGCACAAGAATAAATATAGGGGGGTGGAATTATTGGGTAAAATAAAAATTCACGAACTAGCAAAAGAAATAGGAATGTCAAGCAAAGATGTACTTGAAAAAGCAAAGTCGCTAGGCATAGATGTAACAAGCCATTTAAGTAATGTGACTGATGAACAAGCAACAGAAATTAGAAATGCATATTCAAAAAATAATAAAAATAATGTGAAAAAGGAAAATAAAGTGGAAAATAAGAAAGAAACAAAAAAAGAAACAAAGAAAGATAACAAAAAAGATACTCCAGTAATTATTAGAAGAGAAGTTATATTAAATGATGAAGAGGATTCTAAGAAAGACACTAAGAAAGCTGAAGAAAGAAAAGATGTAGGTTTTGTAAAAAGAAGAAATAATAACGATTATAATATTGTTTACAGAAATAAACCTAATAAACCTCTTACGGTAAATGAATTATTTGGACTTGGTAAAAAAGAAGAAAAGCCAAAGGCAGATGTAAAAGCTGAAACTGCAAAGAAAGAAGAAGTTAAGAAAGAAGAGAATGTTGCTAAAGCTACTACAACCGAAGTAAAAACAGAAACTGCAAAAGTAGAAAAAGCTGAAACTCCAAAGGCAGAAACAGTAAAGACTGAAACTGTAAAAACAGAAGCTCCAAAGCCAGAAGTTAAAGCAGAAGCAAAACAAGAAGCTGTAAAAGCAGAAAGCTTAAAAACTGAAGTTGTAAAGAATGATAGAACTGAAGCTCATGACAGAAATGACAATTATAGAGGAGAAAATTCTAGAAACGACAACAGAGGCGAGTATTCAAGAAACGATTCTTTCCAAAGAAGAAATAACTTCAATAATGGAAATAGAGAATTTGGAAATAATAATGGTAACAGAGACTTTAGTAATAACAGAAACCAATTCCAAAGAAACAATAACTTCAATAGAAATGATAGATTCCAAAATAATAATCAATCAAGAGATGGTTACAGACAAAATAATCAAAATGGCCAAAATAATAGATTTAATAATGGCAATAATGGTTATAATAAAAATAACCGTGATAACAACGGATTTAACAGAAATAACCGTGATAACAATGGCTTTAATAGAAATAATAATCGTGATAATAATGGCTTTAACAGGAACAACAATGGTGGTTTCAACAGGAGACCATTAGATGAGAAGAGATTAGACAAGAAAATTAACGATATATTAGAGACTGAGATTGTTGAAAAAGAAAGCCAAAGAGATTATTCTACAAAGGCAAGTTTCAAGGCTAAGAGCAATAAATATGATGAAAATAAGCAAAATAAGAATAAGTCTAGAAGATTCAATGGTGAAGAAGAATATGATGAGGGCAAGTTAAAGAATTTAAAACAAGTAGATAAGCTTTCTAACATGTTTGGAGACCAAGAAGGTGGAATGCTTGATTACTACGATTTATCAACAGAACGTGGTAAGAAAGGTAAACGTAAAAACCAGAAAAATACTGAGGAAAGAAATAAGCAAAAAATATTTAAGCTAACAGAAATAACAATTCCAGAGAGCATAAGTGTTAAAGACTTGGCAACAGAGTTAAAGAAAACAAGTGGTGAAGTAATAACAAAGCTTATGGGATTAGGAATAATGGCAACTATAAACCAAGAGCTAGATTTCGATACAGCCTTCTTAGTAGCAGGAGAATTTGGTGTAACAGCCAACAAGAAGGAAGAAGTTAAAGAAGAAGATATACTATTTGACGAGTCAGAAGACAAGGCAGAAGACTTAGTTCAAAGAGCTCCAGTAGTTGTTGTTATGGGACACGTTGACCATGGTAAAACATCACTTCTAGATGCAATTAGAAAAACAAATGTAATAGAAGGCGAAGCCGGAGGAATTACACAACATATTGGTGCATATAAGGTATCAATAAATGGAAGAGAAATTACATTTTTAGATACACCAGGACACGAGGCATTTACAAGTATGCGTGCTAGAGGTGCTCAAATTACAGATGTCGCAATACTTGTTGTTGCAGCAGATGATGGTGTAATGCCACAAACTGTTGAAGCTATAAACCATGCTAAAGCAGCTGGAATTCCAATAATAGTTGCAATAAACAAAATTGATGTACCAGGAGCTAACCCAGAAAAGGTAAAACAAGAATTAATGAAATATGAATTAGTTCCAGAAGAATGGGGTGGAGATACAGTATTTGTAGAAATTTCTGCAAAACAACATATCAACATAGACCAATTACTAGAAATGGTATTATTAGTTTCAGACATGCAAGATTTAAAAGTAAATCCAAATAAGCAAGCTAAAGGTGTTGTAATAGAAGCAAGACTAGATAAAGCAAAAGGTCCTATCGCATCTGTATTAGTACAAAGAGGAAGCTTAGACGTTGGAGATACAGTAGTTGTTGGAACATCAATTGGTAGAATTAGGGCAATGAAAGACGATAAAGGAAAACGTGTTAAGAGTGCTGGCCCTTCTACACCAGTAGAAATTATGGGACTTACAAAAGTACCAGAAGCTGGAGAAACTTTCTATGAAGTTAAAGATGAAAAAATGGCTAAACACTTAATAGAAAGAAGAGAAAGAAAAGCAAGAGAAGATGCTATGAATGCATACAACAAAGTAACATTAAGCAATCTATTCGAGCAAATGGAACACGAAAACTTAAAACAATTAAATATAATTGTAAAAGCAGATGTTCAAGGTACAGCAGAAGCATTAAAGCAATCTCTTGAAAAACTATCTGACAACGAAGTTGCAGTAAAAGTAATACACTCAAATGCAGGAGCTATAAATGAATCTGATGTTAACCTAGCAAAAGCTGCAAAGGCTATAATAATAGGATTTAATGTAAGACCAAACGCAACGGCAAAAGAAGTTGCAGAAAAACAAGGAGTAGAAATCAAGTTATATTCTGTAATTTACCAAGCATTAGAAGATGTTGAAGCTGCAATGAACGGCTTACTAGACCCAGTTTACGAAGAAAAAGTAATTGGAAATGTAGAAGTAAGACAAACATTCAAGGTTTCAAATGTTGGAACAATTGCTGGTGGATATGTAAAAGACGGAAAAGTTGAAAGAAATGCAGGAGTAAGAGTAATAAGAGAAGATGTTGTAATACACGAAGGCAAACTTGCATCATTAAAGAGATTTAAAGATGACGTTAAAGAAGTTGCTAAAGGGTTCGAATGTGGTCTTCAAATTGAGAATTACAACGATATTAAAGAAGGCGACATTATAGAAGTATTCGTAATGGAAGAAATAAAAAGAACTAAAAAATCAAAAGTACAACAAATTTCTCAAGAACATGGAATGAACAAATAATCTAAAACCGAAGAAAGGAATTTTAGGGAAAATGAGGAAAAATGA
>ENA-OOXM01002963-OOXM01002963.1-human-gut-metagenome-genome-assembly--contig:-NODE-2963-length-10160-cov-1.881247_pt1 | contig 10160 bp, 5 predicted proteins | sample MGYA00241589_ERZ501347 | MGnify/ENA primary metagenome ERZ501347 (study PRJEB25962, sample SAMEA2042832) | human gut metagenome | biome: human gut; feature: human-associated habitat; material: faeces...
CGATTTCTTCTGGTTTTACTTCATTTTTTTCCAGCACTTCCTGAATGACTTCCGGTACCTGCTTAATTGCAAACCGGAATACTCCCTGACCGTCCATCTGCATGAGATAGTCTTCACTGTTCAAATGTTTCCCGCCAATTTCATCATTTTTCTGAAGAGGAAGTCCATTCTCCTCTCGCTTACTGTGACACAAAAGCGCCTCTCCTCGAGTCCCGTCAGAATGTGCCGCCGGAATATAACTGGCTCTTTCATCTTTTTTTATTACTGTTGCACCGGCGCCGTCTCCGAAAAGAATACACGTCCCACGGTCCTTCCAGTTCGTCAGCCTGGACAGCGATTCACTTCCTACGATCAGAACTGTCTGATAAATCCCACTTTCTATGTATGCCAATGCTGTATTGTATGCCAGTACAAACCCGGTACATGCTCCATTTAAATCAAAACAGACTGCTTTGTCTGCACCAATGGCCTTTTGCACTTCGCATGCGCCACATGGAATAATGACATCCGAAGAAATCGTGGACATCAGAATCAGATCCAGTTCTTCTGGTAAAACTCCTGCATTATCAAGAGCTCGTTTTGCAGCTTCATTCGCCATGGACACGGTCGTCTCTTTCACTGCAATATGGCGTCTCGCAATTCCGGTTCGTTCTCTGATCCATGAATCACTTGTCTCTACAAGCTCTGCAACCCCATCATTATCCATAACATAATCCGGGACACAGGAGCCTGTTCCACAAAATCTTGCACTCATATCTTTCCTTTCTGAAGTTTTTCTTTGAGCTTCAATTTATTTGAGTTTCAATTATTTTGACTTTCAAAGTATACATAACAAAAAAAGCTTTGTCAAGAACATTTTTCTTAAATCCGACTTTTCTCCTCTTCCAAAACCCATTGATTTTCCCCCGAAAACTCTCTATACTATCTTTTATGGTAACTATATCGTAAGGGAGTGTATCTGATTTATGAATAAAAAAGAAGTTTTGGAGATCCGCAAGCAGTTTACCCCGGAAAACTGCACAATTACCCGTATCTGCGGCTGTTATGTGGATGGCGAGAAAAATAAAAAAACAGAACTGAAAGAAGCATTTCTTTCTCTTTCGGAAGAAGAAATGTTTAAATACTTTGAAATCTTCAAGAAGACTTTATCCGGCACAATTGGAAAAAATCTGATCAACATGGACTTTCCGCTTGAACAGGAAAAAGAAGGTGGTACCCAGGAATTTCTCATGAAACTCCGTGGCAGTAAACTTCAGGATAATGCTATACTTGAGGAATTTTATGATAAGATCATCGAAAATTATGATTATGGTGAGAATTACTATATCATTCTCATTCATGCCGTTTACGATATTCCCGGAAAGTCTTCCGATGGTCAGGAGATGTTCGATGCATCCGATGAAATCTATGACCATATCCTCTGCAGCATCTGTCCGGTCAATCTTTCCAAAGCCGGCCTGTGCTACAACGCAGAAACCAACAACATCGAAGACCGTATCCGTGACTGGATCGTAGAAATGCCAGATTTGGGATTCCTGTTCCCGGTATTTAATGACCGTAGCACGGATATTCACAGTCTTCTTTATTACACTAAAAATGCCGAACAGCTCAGAAGTGCTTTCGTAGATGAAATGTTTGGCTGTACCACTCCACTTTCTGCCGGCGGCCAGCGCGATTCTTTCAACGCACTTGTAGAAGAAACCCTTGGTGAGGACTGTGCCTACGATACTGTCATGAATATCCATGAGAAACTGAATGAATGGGTAGATTCTCAGAAGGATTCCCCGGATCCTGCTGTACTGACTAAACCGGAAGTGAAACGTCTCTTTGAAGAATGCGGTGTTGAAAATGAAAAACTCGAAACTTTTGATCAGACCTATGAAGCAATTGCCGGTGAAAACGCTTCACTTATGGCTGCCAATATTACCAATACACGACGTACTGAGATCAAAACACCAGATGTTGTAATTCACATTGATCCTGATCGTGCCGCGCTGATCGAAACGCAGGTGATCGATGGGCGTAAATGCATTGTTATTCCAATGGAAGGTGATGTAGAGATCAATGGTATCCATGTTTCCAGTGGAAACAGCGAAAGTACAGAATCATAAGATTTCCAAACAATAAGCCCCCGCAAATGCGAGGGCTTATTACATGTCATTTATTCATAAATTCCATTTACAGTAACATCAAATACTGCTTCTTTGCCAGCAAGATCTGCTGCCTGATAATCATCTGGGAATACAACAGTTACTTCTACTTTATCTCCCGGATGTGCACCGATCAGCTGCTCTTCAAAATTATCAATATATGTACCGGAACCGATTACCAGATCTGTTCCTTTACCATCTGTGCTTCCACCATCAAATGCAACTCCGTCAATCTTTCCTACATAATCAATATTGACCTTGTTTCCATCTGTAACTTCAAGAGAAGAATCTGTATTATAGGAAGCTGCTTCTGTAACTTCCGGAGTTGTTGTAACCTCAGTCTCCTCTGTAGCTTCCGGAGTAGCCGTTGCCTCTGTTTCTTCTGCTGCCTCTGTAACCTCCGGTGTTTCTGTTGCTGCAGCCTCTTCTGTCGGTTCAGGTGTTGCAGTTGCGATTGAGAATTTGTGATTATCCGTAACCTTCAGAGTCTTGAGAACCTTTTTCTCAACATTGATGTCTGCATCATCCAGCCATTTTTCTGTTGTGTCTGTATAAAGCTTATTCTCTCTTGTCGAGATAATTGACTGTTTCTTAGTCTCTGTAGCTTCTTCATCATTTACTTTATCAAGTTTTACTACATAGTAAGAAGTATCTGTCTCAATAACGTCCGGACCGATTTCTCCGTCTTTCAGAGTTCTGAGAACTTTCATAACCTCATCCGGATATGCACTGCTGGAAGAACTGCTGTCGGACTCTTCATCAGAATCTTCTTTTGCCGCATCTTCATTCACATCAAAAGTACCACTTACGGAAGAATAAGAATCATCCACTGATTTTGCAATTTCATTCAGATCTCCATCGGAACCGGCTGCTTTCAGATCATCCAAGATCTTCTGTGCATCTTCTTTTTTCTGTTTGATCTCATCATCGCTGAGATCTGCTGTACTGATGCTTACATAATCAAAAGATGACTGCTGTGCTTCTTCATCAGAAACATCTTTATCTACATCTGCAATGAGCGGATCATGCATTCTGCTCTTATAAGTCTGAAGCTCCAGATATGTCTTGACCTGATCTTCACTTACCGCAAGCTCCTGCAGTGTCTCTTCACTGTTGGCAGCCATAAATGCTGCTGCTGCATCTGCGATCTTCTGCTCATCATCATCTGTAACTTCTACATTATAGTCTGCAGCCTTTTCTTTCATGATGTACATCAGCTCTACATCTTTCAGAGACTGTTCTACTGCCTGTTCTCCATAGGTCTTTCCGTCTTCTGCATCCATGCTCCAGATAGAATAATCCTGTCCGCCCATAAAGCTCTTATACATTGCTTCTGTCTGTGCCTGTCCTTCTCTTACAGAAAGACTCACGATTCCAAGCGGGATTTCTGTTCCATCCACTGTTGCAACTGTTTTTGTTCCATCTAATTTCTTTTCTCCACAGCCTGTGAGCATCCCCACTGCCATTACGCCGGTAAGAGCTGCAACAGCTGTTCTCTTTGTCATTGTTTTCATCTCTTCCTCCATTGCTTTACAATTCTAGCATATAAATAAGAGTATAAACTTTTTTGCCTTTAAGAGCAAGGAGAATCATAAAAATAGCCGTTTTTCACGGATATTTCACAGATTCTCCTCTTAATCAGACTATATGGATTTTATTCTTCTACAAGTGATTCCAGTTCCGTCAGAAAATCTGTCAGAGCTGTCAGTGTATTTCCAGCTCCCTCCGGAGTGAAAATAAATTTGGGTTCCTGTTCATTCTTGAATTGCAGCCCTCTTCTATATTTCTGCATCAGTACAGGAATACCTGCAGGATTCAGTTTGGCCCGTTCATACAATGTAATCTTCATATCCCCAGCGATCTGTTTGATCTCCACCACATAACATCGGTGTGCCTGTGCTTTCATTCTGGCGATCACAAGAAGATTCAGAACTGCTTTTGGCATTTCACCGAAGCGATCCAGCAATTCTTCCAGCATATCATCATAATCCTGCTGTGTCTCAATTCCGGCAATCCTCTTATAAATATCCAGTTTCTGATACTCATTGCTGATATAAGAATCCGGTATAAATGCATCCATATTCAGATCGATCGTTGTCTCAAAATCTTCCATTGTATGGATACCCTTTGCCTCCTTGACTGCCTCACTGAGCATCTTGCAGTAAAGGTCATACCCTACTGCATTCATATGCCCATGTTGTTCTGCTCCCAGAAGATTTCCGGCGCCTCTGAGTTCCAGATCACGCATTGCAATCTTGAATCCACTTCCCAGATCTGTATATTCTCGAATCGCAGAAAGTCTTTTTTCTGCAGTCTCTTTCAACATCGTATTCCTGCGATACATAAGGAATGCATAAGCAGTCCGATTTGAACGTCCGATTCTTCCACGAAGCTGATACAGCTGTGAAAGTCCATATCGGTCAGAATCATGAATGATCATCGTATTGACATTGGAAATATCCAGTCCGGTCTCAATGATCGTTGTAGAAACCAGTACATCTATATCTCCGTTAATAAATGCATACATGACTGCTTCCAGCTCTCGCTCACTCATCTGTCCATGGGCAAAATCCACTCTCGCATCCGGCAGAAGCTTCGCGATCCTTGCCGTCACATCTGCAATATCATTCACGCGGTTATAAACATAATAAACCTGACCGCCTCTTCGAAGCTCACGGTTGATCGCCTCTCTTACCGTTTCCTCATCATACTCCATAACATATGTCTGAATCGGAACACGATCCATCGGAGGCTCTTCCAGGACACTCATGTCGCGGATACCGATCATACTCATATGGAGTGTTCGCGGAATCGGTGTTGCCGTTAACGTCAGTACATCAATATCTTTTTTCAGCTGTTTGATCTTTTCTTTATGAACCACACCAAAACGCTGTTCTTCATCGATGATAAGAAGTCCCAGATTTTTATATTCCACATCCTTCGAAAGTACTCTGTGTGTACCGACTACGATATCCACCTGACCTTTTTTCAGATCTGCGATCGTCTTTTTCTGCTGCGCAGCCGTACGGAACCGGCAAAGAAGATCTACTCTCACCGGAAACTCTTTCATTCGCTGAATAAAGGTGTTATAAACCTGCTGTGCAAGAATCGTGGTCGGTACAAGATAAACAACCTGGCGGCTTTCCTGAACTGCTTTAAACGCAGCTCGCAGCGCAACCTCTGTCTTGCCATATCCGACATCCCCACACACAAGACGGTCCATAATCTTGGTGCTCTCCATATCTTTCTTAGTATCTTCGATCGCAGCCAGCTGATCTTCTGTTTCCTCATACGGAAACATCTCTTCAAACTCTCGCTGCCAGACGGTATCTGGTCCACAGACATAACCTTCTTTTTCCTGGCGGACTGCATAAAGCTCCACAAGTTCCCTTGCAATATTCTGCACGGCACCGCGGACTCTGGATTTCGTCTTTTTCCATTCCTGCCCACCAAGCCGATTCAGTTTCGGCGGTTTTGCTGTTTCTGCCCCGGAATATTTCTGCAGTGCATCCAGCTGTGTTGCAAGAATATACAGATTACTTCCATTACGATATTCGATTTTGATATAATCCTTTGCAACTTTATCTACTGCAACTTTCTCAATACCTTTGTAAATGCCGAGTCCATGCTTTTCATGCACTACATAGTCTCCAATGGAAAGTTCCGAAAAGTCCTGGATTCTCTTTCCATTGTATTCTTTTTTCTTTTTACGCTTTTTCTGCTCTTTTCCAAAGATATCTGTCTCTGTGATGACTGCAAATTTAACCAGCGGATATTCAAATCCCCTCCGTGCATGGCCATACGCCACCATGATCTCTCCCGGCTGCAGAATACGATCAGAATCCTGTCCGTAGAATGCGTTCAGACCTTCTTCCTGAAGATCTTTTGCCAGACGTTCTGCACGGGTTCTGGAACCGGACAGCAAAACGATCTGATATCCTTCTTTTTTGTACTGTTTCAGATCCTTTACCAACAGTTCAAAACTGCTTTGATAAGAGCTCATAGATTTTACTGTGATATTAAACTGACCTGAAATTTTCCAGTTAGATTTCTTCGGATCCAGCAAAGACATGGCAACACAATTTCTGTCATTTATCTTATGACACAATTCCTCCCATGTACACATCCAGTCACCGGAAAGACTGATCTCGCCCTTTTCCTTTCGATTCTCACAACTTTGCTGGAATTCCTCCTGCACAGCTTTTGCATTTTCCTCCAGATGATTAAGTTCATCCAAAAAAAACAGAGTTTCAGTTTCTTTAAAATAATCGAGAAATGAGACACCATTTTTCTCCATTGGCTGTTCTGCTGCAGGATAAATTGTAACATCATCCAGGTTTTCAAGAGAACGCTGGCTCTGTGCATCAAAACTGCGGATCGAATCAATTTCATCTCCCCAAAGTTCAATACGCCAGGGATTCTCTTCTGTCAGAGAATAAATATCAATGATTCCTCCACGGATGGAAAACTGTCCTGGCATCTCTACCTGTCCAACGCGTTCATACCCCATATGGACAAGCGCAGCTGTCAGTTTATCCATATCCAGGGTGCTGTCATTGCGAAAATGAATCAGTTGTTTTTCTATTTTTTCCAGAGGTGCAAGATAGTCCATACAGCCATCAATACTGGTAACGACCGTAATCTCATCCTCACGTTCCAGAAGAGCGCGAATCACCTGCATTCGCTGACGAATCAGCAGATTCCCATGTATATCTGCCTGAAAAAAAAGAAGATCCTTTGCCGGATAGTAATAAACACGTTTATCATAAAAACGATAATCTTCATACAGTTCTTTCGCAGATTTTTCATCTGCGGCAATTACCAGATGACATGGAAAAAGCCCGGAAAGCCCATACATAAGATGAGCTTTCTGGGACTCCATACAACCACTGATCTCCAGAATTCCACGATTCTTTTTTGCCTGTTTTTGTATTTCTTCCATCTCTGCAAGATTCTGCAGAGGCTGCAAAAATGTCTTCATACATTCTCCATTTTCTTGTTGAACTGGTTCATGGCCGCATCCACACTGTCAGCCAGGATCATCTCTACAGCTTTGCAGGCTCTCTCCTGCGCCTCTTCTACAAGCTTACGTTCATTGCTTCCGAATCTGCCAAGTACATGATCTGCCAGATCCCATCCTTTTGGTTTGGCTCCGACACCAACCTTGATACGAACAAACGTCTGTGTACCAAGCTGCTGAATGATATGCTTGATTCCATTGTGCCCACCGGCACTGCCTTTCTTACGGATACGAAGCTGTCCCGGTTCCAGATCAATATCGTCATAAATAACGATCATCTCTGTCTCCGGATCGATTTTGAAGTAGTTTGCCATATCCCGGACAGGACCACCACTGAGATTCATATAAGAAAGCGGCTTCATCAGAATGACAGGTTGTCCTTCGATTCTTCCCTTTCCGTACATGGCATTGAATTTCACGCCAGACTGTGGAACATTATATTCCTCCACAAGCTTATCAATCACATCAAATCCCATATTATGGCGTGTGGCTTCATACTGCCTTCCGGGATTTCCCAAACCTACGATCAGATACATCAGAATTTCCTCGCTGTATTAATTAAAATAAACCATTTCGTCTTCCAGTGGATCACACTGCTCTACATGCTCCGCAGCAAGTACGATACCTTCTTCACCCTGGTATTCGTTACGTTTCTCAATGCCGACTTTGGCTGTAACTTCTACCCATTCTCCCGGCGTCAGTTTCGGCGCATATGCGCTCTTACATACATAACCAAGAAATGTAGTATCATCTGCACAGCAAGTCATGGCTGTACGTCCCGGAACAAAGAATTTACTTCCCATTCCACGTGGTTTCATGACACGTCCTTTAAAGCGGACAATTTTGTCTACATATTTATCCGGATTATCCATGGCATCCACAAACCAGATACCATAATCTTCCGGTGGAATCTCAATGATCGGTGCATTGATATCAAACGGCATCTCATCCTGGAAAATGTCATCCATCTCGCCCTCTTCATTTTCAAAGATAACCTCTGCACTCTGATTTGCAACCTTAATCCCACGTCTGTATGCAGGAAGCGGATCTCCCTCTTTACAGCGGTTAAATACAACCATATCTGTATTTCTGATCATATCCATGAACAGAGATTTCATGTTTGCCATATAAACCTGATAAGTAGTTGCATCCACACAGGTAATCTCCTGCTCAATGCCCCAGCCTTCCGGAAGCTCCATCTGCTCAAACTTACTTACAAGCCACATTCCGTTGTACTCGATCACAACACGCTCCGGCTGATGGATGATATCCATGGCAGCCAGACGCTGTGGTGTCAGATCTTCTTCATCCTCGATCACTTCCACAACTGTGTTTGTAAGTTTCAGTTTATCCATATCATATTCTTCTTCGCCTTCTTCGCAAAGGATCAACAGAGTTTTGCCGTCAATGGCAAAATACTCCTGCTGCAATGTAAAATCCAGGAAAGTAGTCTTTCCACTTTCCAGGAATCCCGTAACCAAATAAATGGGAACTCTGATATCATCCATCATATAATTTATTCCTTTATCTTTATTCTGATTCTGTTATTATCTGCCGAAATCGTTTAGTCTCGCATCTATGACACAGGATTTCATGCTCCGATGAGCTGAATCCAGATGCAGTATTTTAGAGGATTGCCATAAATCGCTGCTTCCCCATGGTCATTATGCAAGCCCAAATAATTCTGCAAGCTTATCTTCTTTCAGTTTGGAGCCGATCACGCAGAGACGGCCTGTGTATTCCGGTGCACCTTCACGGATCTCTGTTTCCTCCGGAACCATGTCAAAATAAATCCATGTTCCGTCTTCTGCAGGAAGCATTCCCTTTGCACGAAGAATAATACCGTAATCTTCAGAAGCGGAAAGAGCCTCAAGCATCTTCTCAAGACCTTCTCTTGTGTATTTCTTAATCGTCTCACGTCCCCAGCTTGTAAATACCTCATCTGCGTGATGATGGTGATGATCATGTCCGCAACCGCATTCATGGTCGTGGTCATGGTGATGATGTTCTTCGTGATCATGTCCACAGCCACATTCATGGTCGTGATCGTGATGATGATGCTCTCCATGTTCATGTACATGTCCGCACTCCGGGCATACCTCTTCCTCAGACATCAGTTCTTCCTCAAGAGATACCGGTTTCTCCATAACCTCAAGGATTTTCTTTCCGTCCAGTTTCTCAATCGGAGTGGTGATAATAGCAGCTTTCGCATTAATTCCACGAAGAAGTTCCATCGCCTGCTGTGCTTTCTTCTCATCAATGATATCTGTACGGCTCATGATAATCGCACCTGCATATTCAACCTGATTATCAAAGAACTCACCAAAGTTTCTCATATACATTTTGCACTTCTTTGCATCAACTACAGTTGTATAGCTGTTCAGAACGATATCCACATCTCCCTGAACACCCTGTACTGCCTTGATAACATCTGAAAGTTTACCAACACCTGATGGCTCGATCAGGATTCTGTCCGGATGATATTTGTCCACAACCTCTTTCAGAGAAGTGCCGAAATCTCCCACTAATGAACAGCAGATACATCCGGAATTCATTTCCCGGATCTGGATTCCCGCTTCCTTCAGGAAACCACCGTCAATGCCAATCTCACCAAATTCATTCTCGATCAGTACAACCTGCTCATCTGCATAAGCCTCTTTCAGAAGTTTCTTAATCAATGTAGTTTTACCGGCTCCAAGGAAACCGGAAATAATATCAATCTTAGTTGCCATTGTCTTATTTCTCCTCTTCGTTAAAATTTATATTTCTGAATAACTGCCATATAGCCGTCATTTTTTATATTCTGCCATTTTTATGAACAAACAGAATAACTTTTGGAACTGCCATCATTATCTGTCTGTTTATATATTTGCCTGTAACGTACTCATTATACATAAGATGTCCAATGTATTCAAGTCTGCCATCAACGCATTTTGACCAGGAAACACTTGTGCCCCCTGGTTTACAGATATCCTGCAGCTGTTCAATAC
>ENA-OOXM01002965-OOXM01002965.1-human-gut-metagenome-genome-assembly--contig:-NODE-2965-length-10148-cov-5.243040_pt1 | contig 10148 bp, 10 predicted proteins | sample MGYA00241589_ERZ501347 | MGnify/ENA primary metagenome ERZ501347 (study PRJEB25962, sample SAMEA2042832) | human gut metagenome | biome: human gut; feature: human-associated habitat; material: faeces...
CGTGACCCCATGCGTGACAGGCATGTATTCTAACCAACTGAACTAACGCACCATTTAGAGTTTGTTTTTTGTTTGCTATCTCTCTCGATTGCGGGTGCAAAGGTAGCGCAATTTTCTCAAACTCCAAATATTTCGGCAAATATTTTCAAGAAAATCTTCTCGGAAGGCGGAAAATGATGAAAATTATCGCCACAAGACCCAATGTTATGGGATAATACAGGTAGCCGATGATGCTGATGGGTGAGAGGTGTGACAGTTCGGCGGCTATCAGCATCTGCGCTCCGTAGGGGATTATACCTTGTATTACGCACGAAAATGTGTCGAGCAGACTGGCGCTTTTACGTTTGTCTATCTTGTACTGCTCGGCTATGTTGCTTGCCAAGGGGCCTACGGTGATGATGGCTATGGTATTGTTGGCTGTACACAGATTTGCCAGGCTGACCAAGGCGGCTATGCTGAACTCGGCTCCGCGCTTGTTGCCGATGTGCTTGGTAAGCTTGTGCAGAATGAAATCTACGCCTCCGTTAAAACGGATCAGCTCCAGCATTCCGGCGGCCAGAAGCGTTACTATGATGAGTTCGCCCATGCCCATTATTCCGTCGCTCATGGCTTTGAACCAGCCGAACAGGTCGAAGCTGCCGTACATCATGCCGATGATTCCGGCTGACAATATACCAAGAACCAATACTAAAGTGACGTTCATTCCGGCTATGGCAGTACCCAGTACTATAAGATAGGGGATGACTTTAGGGAATTCTACGCTTGCGGCTTCGGTGGGAATTTCAAATTCCAGACCGTATATCACGTAGTACGCCAGTATAAGCAGTGCTGCGGGGATGGCTATGAAGCAGTTTACGCGGAACTTGTCGCGCATTACGCAGCCTTGGGTGCGGGTGGCGGCAATGGTGGTGTCTGAAATGAACGACAGGTTATCGCCGAAGAAGGCTCCTCCGGCAACTATGGCGGTTACCATAGGCAGACTGGTGCCGGTCTTGGCGGCTATTCCTACTGCCACAGGCACAAGGGCCACGATGGTTCCTACAGAAGTTCCGATAGACAGTGATATGAAGCATGATGCCAGAAAGATGCCGGCAAAGAGCAGGTTATCGGGCAGCAACTGCAGGGTGAGGTTTACGGTAGCGTCTATGGCACCCATTGTTTTGGCTGTCTGTGCGAATGCTCCGGCCAGGATGAATATCCATATCATCAGCATGATATTCTTGTTAGCCGCTCCGATAGAGAACTGCAGGATGCGGTCGTTCAGGCTAAGTCCCTTTGTGGTGGCTATGGCGTATGCCGAAGCGGTAATGAAAGCCACGGTAATGGGGACTTTGTAGAAGTCGTTGATGATGATGGAGGTTATCAGATAGAGACCCAGAAAAATTACGAGGGGCATAAGCGCCCATCCGTTGGGCTTGTTCACGATAGGGGTAAGTTTGTTGAAATCCATTCTCTTTTTGCGTTTTGTTTGTATCCTTATAAATAAAAACGCTGCAAAAGTAAGCAATATTAACGAGTTTTACCGCATATTAAGTGTATATAATGAAAAAGCTTGTCCCGATATCGCCTTGGTATGGCTAATATCAGAACAAGCTATCTGTCAGTTATTCATTATGTTATCGGGAGTATTCCGAAATATTCGTTCGGTTAGTCTTCGAGCAAGTATTCTATGGATGTCACTACGCGTACCTTTTTAAGGTAAGGAGTATTCGCATCTCTATCTTCTATGCTAAACTGTCCTTGATAGGCGGTGCGTATTTTTCCAAGCTTGCTGTCGGAGTCTTTTGCGAACTTCTCGGCAGCGGTGCGTGCGTTCTTTGTAGCTTCTTCAATCATCTGCGGCTTGATTTTGTTTAGCCCTGTATATGCATAGTTAACGTTATATCTGTAGTCGCCCGATGTGATGGCTATGCCACGGTTCAGTAATTCTCCTTGTTCAGTTATCAGGCTTCTTACCAAATCTACCTTGCTAGATGTCACTGTGATTACGGTGGTTACGTTATAGCGGAACTGCATGTTGCTGGTGTCGCTGTATCTTTCGGCCTTCATATCTATGATTTCAGGAGCATTTATGCTGATTTCTGATTCGGTTATGCCTTTTTCTTTCAAGAAGGCGATGATTGTTCGATTAGACTGCTTGATTTCGGCGTATAATGACTCCATGTCGTTGCCAAGACATTTGTATACTAATGGCCATGTAACCTTGTCGGCTGGAACTTCCATTTCGGCCAATCCTTTTACGTTTACACTGCGCTTTCCTTGTGTGAATGTGCTGAATCCTCCTTTAATGCATAGTCCGAGTAGCAGGAATCCTACTGCGATGACGATAGATTCAATTCTGAAATTTTTCATGTCCGTAGTAATTTAAAAATTAGTAGTCGTTTTTTTAGTTCTTCAAATTCTTCATTTCTACGAAGATATGTAATATTACTGAGTAAAACAATATTCTGACGCGTGAATGTTTTCTTTATTTTGCTCTTATTTGTCCGTCTCCTTCTATGATCCACTTGTATGTGGTTATTTCTTCGAGTGCCATCGGTCCGCGTGCGCCCAGCTTCTGTGTGCTGATGCCTATCTCAGCTCCCAGTCCGAATTGTGCTCCGTCGGTGAAGCTTGTTGGGGCGTTCCAGTATACGCAGGCTGCGTCTACTTGGCTCTGGAAGGCACGGGCGGTGCTTTCGTTATCGGTGATGATGCACTCGCTGTGTCCGGAACCGTAGAGGTCGATGTGTTGTAAGGCTTCTTCTACCGAAGAAACTGTGCGGATGGCCATCTTGTAGTCCATGAATTCCGTTCCGAAACTGTCGTCGGTGGCGTGTTGCAGTAGCTCGATGGGGTAGTGCCCTCTGAGCGATTGGTATGCAGGCTCGTCGGCGTAGATAATTACGTGGCTCTCAGATAGCGGTTGGCATAGCTTGGGCAAGTCGCTTAGGCGGTCTTTGTTAATCAAGAGGCAATCGAGGGCATTGCAAACGCTCACTCTTCTTGTCTTAGCATTGTTTATGATGCGTTTGCCCATTTCGGTATCTCCGTCTTTATCGAAATATGTATTCACCACTCCGGCTCCGGTTTCGATGACTGGGATGCGGGCTGTATCTCTTACAAAATCAATCAGTTTACGTCCGCCACGGGGGATGCAGAGGTCTACGTATCCTTTGGCGTTTAGCAGTTGCATGGCGGCTTCGTGAGTAGCTGGAAGTAATGCCACCGCATCGGTAGGAATATCGTGCTGTTTCAGTACGTCATGAATCAGACTGACGGCGGCTTGGTTTGAGAAGTCTGCATCTCGTCCTCCCTTCAGTACGCAGGCGTTTCCGCTTTTAAAGCAGAGCGAGAACACGTCGAACGTTACGTTGGGGCGTGCTTCGTATATTATGCCTATCACTCCGAAGGGTACGCTTACGCGATGCAGGTGCAGTCCGTTGGGCAGAGTTCTCTCTTTGCTGACATGTCCCAGAGGGGATGGCAGTGTGCTTACGTTGCGTATGTCCGAGGCGATGCCTTCCAAGCGCTTGGTGGTGAGCTGCAGACGATCGTAAAGAGGATTCTCCGGGCTCATCCGCTCCAAGTCTTTGGCGTTAGCTTGCAACAGCGATTCCTGGCTGGTGATGATGGCGTCGGCTACAGCTCTTAACACTTCGTTTCTTTTGTCGTCGGAAAGCAGGGCTATCTTTCTGCTGGCAGTCTTTACTGCCGAAAATATCTCGTTCATAGGCTTTCGGTATTTATTGGTCGTTTTTGATTGTAATTTGTTACGGATTGATTACAAGATAATCGTAATGTACTATAGGCTTCTGGTCGTGCTGTCCGATGCATTTCCGTGCCTCGTCGCTGCTGTATCCGCTTCTTCCTATGCCGATGGGTTCTCCATTGTCGGAAATAATGCTCACGATGTCTCCTTCTTCGAAATCTCCTTCTATGGCGGTTACTCCCACAGGCAGAAGACTTACCGCTCTGTCGCCGCATAGTGCTTCTGTAGCCTTACGGTTTATGTGGATGCTTCCTTTTGTGAAGCTTCCGCTGTGGGCTATCCATTTCTTCATGGTAGAAGCCGTAGCGTTTGGGTTAGGCGTGAATTCGGTGTGCGGCGTGTCGGGCGCATTACTGATAAGGCGCATCAGTATGTCGTCGCTCTTGCCGTTGGCTATTATTACCTTGATGCCTTCGTCGGCTATCAGGCGTGCTATGTTGCACTTGGCTGTCATTCCGCCTCGTCCGAATCCGCTTTTCTCCTGCTGAATGTAGTCGCTCAGGTTGCGGTCGGGTGTTACGATAGGTATTATTTCAGAGCGTGGGTCTTTAGGCGAGCCGTTGTATATGCCGTCTATATTACTCAGGATAATCAGCTCGTCGGCGTCGAGCATGGATGCTATTAGTCCCGACAGCTCGTCGTTATCGGTAAACATCAGCTCGGTTACGCTCACCGTATCGTTCTCGTTGACTATCGGAATCACCCCGTTGTCGAGCATCACCTCCATGCATGCCCTCTGGTTGAGGTATTCGCGCCGGGTAGAGAAGCTCTCTTTCATGGTGAGCACCTGTCCCACGTGGATGTGGTACTCGCGGAACAAATCGTAATATAGGTTGATTAGTTTGGCTTGTCCTAAAGCCGAGAACAGTTGGCGCTGTGCCACATTATCCAGTTTGCGGCTTACGGCGAGTTCGCCTCGTCCGCTGGCCACCGCTCCGCTCGATACCAATATCACCTCGTGTCCCTGCTGGCGGAGCCATGCTATCTGGTCCACCAACGCCGACATGCGTGTAATGTCGAGCTTCCCGTCGTCGCGTGTCAGCACGTTGCTGCCTACTTTGATAACTATTCGCATTGTCTAATTGTTTTTGGTATTTGGCAAAAATACAAATAGTTTTCACAAAAAGAAAAGAATGCTGTCTTTTTGCAAATTTCATGAAAATAAAATGCTATGCTAACTAAATGATTTTTATATTTATATATATTTGCAATCGGTAAATTCAAAAAGAATTTAGTAAGATAAGAAAAGAAGGTCTGAATTATGGAAGAAGACGATAAAAAGAAAGAATTTCAATCGCGGCGCGAATTCTTTAAAAACGCCGCGAAGGGTATATTGCCTATACTGGGTGTGCTTTTGGTCCCTGGCTTTACGATGAAGACCAAGGCAAATGCACCTCAAGGATGTAATTATGGGTGCATGTATTCTTGCTATAATTCTTGCTATGGTACATGCCTTAATAATTGTATGGGTTCGTGCGTAACTACATGTTATACGAGCTGTCAGGGTTCTTGCTATATGCAGTGTACTAATACGTGTAAGGCATCGTGCCAGAATTTTTGCCTTGGGGGGTGTAACAATACTTGTAATACCACTTGTCAAAACGCTTGTTATAGTTCTTGTAAGAGTGGGTGCTATAATACATGTAAGAATGGTTGTAATACCACATGCCGCTCGGGGTGTAAGGGTACGAGTAAGGCGACTAGTTCGTCTGGAAATTCCGGAAATACAGGAAATTCCGGAAATGGTGGCTATAATGGCGGAAACAATGGAGGTTATGGAGGCTGTGCGAATTGTGCGTCATCTTGCTCGGCAAGTTGTGCTGCATCTTGCTCAACCTCTTGCTCTGGGCATTGTTATGGTGCGTGTGGTTCTTCATGTTCTAATTCATGCTCTATGTCTTGTCGTGGAACATGTAGTGGTAGTTGTAAATCGGCGTGCACTAGCGGTTGCTCTCTTGCTTGCACAGGATATTCGGGTTGATAATGGATGAGCTAATTAAAAATAACCAAGGCGTTTGGCAAGAGGAACTAAGCAAAAATATTACGTTTATTGTTACTAAAGATTGCCAACTTGCTTGCAAATATTGTTACCTTGTGGGTAAAAACACAAAGGAGAGAATGTCCTTTGATGTGGCTCGCAAGGCTATTGATTATATTCTTTCAAGCCGTGAGATATTTAATGAGCAATCGGTAGTGTGGGATTTTATCGGTGGCGAACCTTTTTTGGAAATTGATCTTATTGATAGCATTTGCGACTATATAAAGACGGAAATGTATAAGCTGAATCATCCGTGGTTTAATTCCTATAGATTCAGTTTCTCTACAAATGGCATAAACTATAATTCGGAGAAAGTTCAGCAATTTGTCAGCAAGAATCTTACGCATCTTAGTGTAGGTGTCACAATCGATGGTACGCGTCGTAAGCATGATCTCAATCGTATATATAAAGGCAACGATAAGGGTAGTTACGATGATGTGGTGAAGAATATTCCGTTGTGGTTAAGCCAATTTCCAAATGGTGGAACAAAGGTTACCATATCTAGTGCCGATATTCCATATATCAAGGAGAGTGTGATGCATTTGTTTTCGCTTGGTATCCATCAGGTGAATATTAATTGTGTGTTTGAAAGTGTATGGCGTGATGGTGATGATGTTTTGTTTGAAGATCAATTGTTGCAACTTGCCGATGAGATTATCGATGGCGAATGGTATAAGGATTATGCTTGCTCTTTTTTCTCGGAAACAATAGGTAAACCCATTGATCTTGAATGTGAAAACCAAAATTGGTGTGGGGCAGGGCGCATGCTTTCAATAGATGCGGCAGGTAATTATTATCCTTGTACAAGGTTTGCTGCTTATTCGTTGCGTAGCAAAAAGCCTATTATAATAGGTAATGTTGACGATGGTATAAATAAGAATCTCTTGCGTCCGTTTCTAACGCTTGATTTGGTTACTCAGTCACCTCGTGAGTGCCTTGAATGTGATGTCGCGAGTGGATGTGCGTGGTGTCAAGGTGAAAATTATGATGCGGCAGATACTGACACGATATATCAGCGAAGTACAGCTATTTGTAGAATGCATAAAGCGCGTGTAAGGGCTAATAATTATTATTGGCGTCGTCTTTACCGTAAGATTGATATGCAGGGTGGCGACATTCATTGTAGGGGATGTTGTGATTGCTAATATATAAAGAGATGGAGTAAGTATGATAAAATATTTGATAATATTACTTGACCGTACATCGGTATCTTTTTGTCACTATTCGGAACCAAGTGGCGAGCGTAGGCTTATTGATAGCGATACGTTGCGAAAGGCAATACGATATGCGATGATGCAAAATTTATCGGTGCAGGTGGTATATCCGCATTACGAAGTGCCTGATGAAATAAAGGCATTGATAGAGACTGTGGATAGTTGTCGTATTGTGCCTGTGGATATTGCTGATGGCAGTGCTGATGTGGTAGTGGTAGATGGTTGGGACTTTAGTAAGGCAAGATTGCTTGGTAAGCCCACTACGGTTAGGGTGATGAAGAATGATTTTTTTACTCGCAGTGCAGAACTGATTTCTTTGCTTGGGGCGACCCCTAGAGTTAATGTAGTAATTACTGATGTGCAAACATTTAGTGATGATGATTTCGTGGCGTATGGGCAAGCTCTTGACGTGCTTGGGACATTAGTAGCGGAGTCGTTCTTAAGAGGCGTACATGTGTCGTGTAATCTGCTTACCGATAGAATGATGCTTGAACAGATGAATAATTGTGGGGCGGGTGATGAATCAATTACTCTCTCGCCCGAAGGTAAGCTATACGTGTGTCCGGCATATTATTATGACGATGATAGTAATAGTATAGGCTGCATTTCAAAAGGTGGACTGAATGTGAAAAATTCCTATCTTTATACACTTAAACATGCGCCCATATGTAGGCATTGTGATGCTTGGCATTGTAAGCGTTGTATATGGCTTAATCAAAAAACAACAAGAGAAGTAAATACTCCCAGTCATGAGCAGTGTGTAGCTTCGCATATTGAACGTGAGGCTTCGCGCCGACTATTGGCGGTGCTTAATAATCAGGGTAACTTCTCGTTTAAAAGCGAGATTCCGAAATTAGATTATAATGATCCTTTTGATAATAGAGAAACATGGTAACAAAGAAGAAAGTGGGCACAGTAACGCCCGAAGAATGTAATGAGATAAAGTGTTTGTTTGAGCGTCGTAATGGCTTGATAGAATTGTCGAAGATACTCACTGCTGATAACAAAGAGCTTTATGATAGATTAGTGATGGATTTAGGAGATACTGGTACGAAGTTCCAAAACTGGTGGTCTGAGAAGTCGGCAAAATACGGGTGGGAGTCTGCGATGAATGGCAATTGGGAGATAAATTTCGATACTTGCGATATATTCCTTGTGCAGGAGGCGTAGGTGGGAGTTGAAATAGGCGTTCTGCGGATGGTATAAAACAAAAGTCAGATAGTATCGAAAGATTCTATCTGACTTTTATGAGAGCGGAAGACGGGGCTCAAACCCGCGACCCTCAGCTTGGAAGGCTAATGCTCTATCGACTGAGCTACTTCCGCATCTAATTTGTATTTTATGTTGTGGGCAAAGATGGATTCGAACCACCGAAGGCGAAAGCCAGCAGATTTACAGTCTGCCCCATTTGGCCACTCTGGTATTTGCCCTTACGCAGTGTTGAGAACTTGTTTTTCTCAATTGCGATGCAAAGGTACGATTATTTTTTTAATCTGCAAGCGAAATCCAACATTTTTATTGCAGTAATTGCGCATTCGTCGCCTTTGTTGCCCAGTTTTCCGCCGGCACGATCTTCGGCTTGTTGCATATTATTTGTGGTGATGAGGCCGTAAATCACTGGAGTGTCGGTTGTTGCATTAAGATGTGCTATACCTTGTGTAGCTCCGGCGCATACATAGTCAAAATGTGGGGTATCTCCTCTTACTACGCAGCCTAAAGCGATAACTGCGTCTACTTTTCCGCTCTTTATCATCTGTGCTGCACCGAAAGTGAGTTCAAAACTGCCGGGAACTGACTCGATGAGTATGTTTTCGTCTTTCGCTCCGTGGCGTTTCAGGGTCTTTACAGCACCGTCAAGCAAGGCTCCGGTGATATTGTCGTTCCATTCAGATACTACTATACCAAATCGCATGTTGGTAGCGTCGGGCACTGAGTTGAAGTCGTATTCAGACAGGTTGTGATAGATTGTTGCCATATTCTTCTGTTTTTATGTTTACGGTTTCTTGTTTGCTTATGTTGTTATAAAAGAAAAGCTCCACAGACTGCACAGACCATTGACACCCACAATAGGGAAGAGTGTCGGTATCCGTGAACTCTGTGGAGCTTTATATGTAGGCTTATGTAAGCCTCGTTTTTTCGGGTTTACTCCTTATTTAATAGAAGCGCGGTCGATATATTTATCGATGTCCATTGCCTGCATAGAGTTGCCGTACTTGTTTTTGATCTGCTTGTATGCTTCTACAGCTTCAGAGTTCTTGCCTTGTTTTTCAAGAATCTGACCAGCTTCGAGCAAGTAAACAGGGCTAAGCACTACGCTGTTTGCTTTTTCAGCAGCTTTCAGCAGAGTAGCGGCGGCTTTGTCCAGCTGACCCAACTGAGCGTAGCAGTTACCGATTGTGCCCAGCATTGCAGGAGCTACCATGAAGTCGCTTGCGCTGAATTTATCCAAATACTTAGCTGCGTCTTCGTACTGAGCGAGCTTAGCGTAGCATACACCTGCGTATGCGTTAGCCAACTTACCTGCTTTAGTACCGCTGAATTCATCGGCAATTTTCAAGAATCCCATGTTGCCCAGGCTGTCGCCCTTCAATGCAGCTTCGAATTCGTCGTTACCGAAATATCTTTCGGCCATGAAACTTGCTTCCGATGCTTTCAGTTCATTGGGTTCGCTGATGAAATGCTTGTATCCCAATGTTCCGCAAACTATTACTACAATTGCTACTACAACACCTACGATGATGTTTTTGTACTTAAAGAGGAATGCTTCTGAAGTCATCAACGCTTCTTCTACATCCAACGGATCCTGATTGTTTTTCTGATCTGCCATTTTTATTTTAATTATTATTTATTATTCAGTTTTCTCAAAAACGGCACAAATATAATCAATTTCTTTTTTATCGCCTTATAAAAGCATAAAAACTTTAGGCCCTATTTGTGGTGCTTGCCTATATTATAATAGGTGTATGAAAAGCGTCGCTGGTGGCTTCTTGGCTTGTTTTTATGCTGGGGATATGAGAGAAATGGGTGATGCGTTATATAGAGTTGCATTGATTCTATAATAAAGTCGTCTTACTTCGACCGATACGAGCGCTTACTTCGACCGATGTGAGCGTTCACTTCGAGTCGGTCAACGTGCTTACTTCGG
>ENA-OOXM01002977-OOXM01002977.1-human-gut-metagenome-genome-assembly--contig:-NODE-2977-length-10120-cov-6.236960_pt1 | contig 10120 bp, 16 predicted proteins | sample MGYA00241589_ERZ501347 | MGnify/ENA primary metagenome ERZ501347 (study PRJEB25962, sample SAMEA2042832) | human gut metagenome | biome: human gut; feature: human-associated habitat; material: faeces...
GCCGCAGCACGTCGTCCCTCAGCTTTATCAGCTCTTTATTCCTTCCTTTTTTCATAGTCTGCAAAATTAAACTTTTTCCTTAAACCGCAATCAAAAAGCCACCTAAATCGCTCATATTTAGGTGGCTTTATTCATCTTGCGCCCTCCAAAGGCTCAGAAAGGCTCAAAAAGGCCCAGCACATCATCACAATCGGCAGAAGCTCGGCTCTATGCGGCTCCACACACCGTTCTCAGAATTGCGCTTAGAGAAGTAGTAGTTCGTCGCCGTGGCCTGAACCACATTGGCTTCTTTAAACAGACGCATGATTTCTGCATACTCCTCGTCAAAGCGGTCTTCCAGCTCATAAAGCTTCGAGATGCTCTTGTAGTCCAGGTCGCCCGTCTTGTTGCGTTCCAGAAGCGTCATCGCCATCTGGTACATCGGGTCCTCCACGCCCTTCTCGCTCGCTTCCATGTAGCGCTTCAGGTAGTCCACAAGACGCTCGGCCGCAAGGTCTGCACGCTCGTCAAAACCCTTCACCTTGTTAAACTTCACCTCAAGCTTGAAGTCCCCGTCAGTGATCGTGTAGCTCTGCTGGCTCTCGTTCTTCACAGCGCCATACTCGCGCATGAGTTTCGTGAAAGCTGTCACCTCGTCGTCAAGCCATTTCTTGAAGCCCGAAACCTCACTCTCCAAGTTCTCCACTCTGCCCAGCACGTCATGCATAAACTGCCCACGCAGCGCCTCGTAGCTCTCGCGCTTCGCCATGCGGTCGTTCTTTACCTCGGTCTGCAGCCGTGCTAACAGTTCGGCACGCTGTTCCTTCGTCATACCCTTCAAGGGGTCCACTGTCTCGTTCTTTGTTTCCATTGTCTTACTGTTTTTAATTGTTTTTATTTTTCCTCTCGGCTTTCAACATAATCTTTTATCATGTCAAAATCACACTCATCAAGCAAGTCAAAGATGTAAGGTTTTGCACGTTCTACTATTGCATGCATACTCGCATACTCAATATTACTCGAAATAAACTTGCATTTCTCTGTTCTGCCAAGGCAGGCGAACATCTGTTCCATTTTTTCTTTTGTGGTCATAATTGTTTTTTAGTTATCTTTCTTACGATTCATTGCACGCAACTTAGTGTTGAGGATGCTCAGCTCTTCTGTGTCCAGGAAGCGGAATGCCTTGCCCGCTATCCGTTTGTCCTCGCAGAAGCGGTCCACGGCTTTCCAGTCTGCCGTGTTCACACCCCACAACTGCATCTGATGCAGCACGCCACTACGCGCCTTGCGCTTCGCCTTCAGCAGAGCGGCACGCCGTTCGTCGTAGCCCGCCACACGTTCCATTTCCTTGCACATCAGTTCATACTCCGTCTGGGTCATCTGCCGCAGGTGCTCGGTTCTCTCGTTGGTAAACTGCCGCACCAAGGTCTCCTTGTCTGCGCCGGGAAGCAGCTTCAGCAGCTTGTAGAACTTCCCGTAGTTATCGACGTGGTTCATGCTCTGCCTCCTTCTCTTTCCATTTCAGCCACGCCTCTCTCGCCACGGCAAGTGCCGTAGGAACCTCCCATGTCAAGCCGTCAGCAGGAAGCAACGGCACATTGTTAAAACAAATGTACACCTCACCGCTGAACTCGCGTGCCTGAACTATCGTTTCGCTCTCTCTAACCAAAGCTGCTGCTTTCTTCGCAGCCTTTTTCTCGTTGCGGGCCTTGCGCTCTGCGTTCAGCCACATTTTAATGTTTGTCAGTATTTCCATTTTCATTGATGTTTATTGGATTTACAGTTGCTTCATCTTCAAAAAATGCAAAGTCTATACCTGCAAGCAGTGTCGTTTCAAACCTAAAAGACAATTTGCAAGCCGATGCTGGAAGACCGACTTCCTGCATCTTTTCCTCAAACTTCTTGCGGTACGTCTCTTTTATTTTATCCTCTATGCCTTTCCGCTTCTTGTCAAGAACAATGCCGAAGCGTAAAGTCCTGCGCGAACCATAGACATTCGTTGTTACGGTCAATATCCCAATATATATCATTTCTTTTCCGTTTTACTTGGTTTCCACTTGATGGTCACTTTGGCGTCCATCTTGCCGCTGCCCTCACACACGGGGCAGATTTTCCATTCGCTGTCGTTCGGGCTGCTACGGTCGCCTAAAAAACCACCCTGACCATGACAGTATTCGCAAGTATATCCTCGGCTCTCAATCCGTTCTTCCTTGCTTCCGTAAACTGGTGGCGTCAGCCATATCATTCGGTGCTTACTGCTCATCGTTCACCACCTCCTCTCCTAAATATTCCACCATAAGGGCGGTGTGTCCTTCTTCCTGCAGACGGCGGCTCACCTCTTCCAAAATCATGTACTGGTCGTCACCGCCATAGCACTTCACGGCTTCCTTTGCCGCCTTCACTATTTGCTCTATCGTATCGTCCATCATGCTCATCGTTTTTCGTTGCTTGGTCGCTTATACGTTACTCTCTCATAAGTGTGCCACTGGATAATCCGTGCCGCAAACATCAGGTCGGTAGTTTCCAGCACCACACACCCTTTGTTCTTCTGGCTGCGGTGTGCCGTCAGGTCACATTGCCAGTTACCCTCCAGCCATTCGTCCATCACGCTCTCCGCCTGGCTCTTCTTCAGCAGGATGTATATCGTGTCACCCTGCCGGTAGTCGTTCATGTCCTTACTCATTGCTTCTTGTCGTTATTGGTCCAATTTTCGTGCAAGCGAGTGCAAAGCCAAACTCGTTTGGTTTTGCCGAGTGCCGCCGAAAATCGGGCTAATCCTTAGCCCAATATTCTTCAGCTCGCTCCGCCCAGATGGTGTAGTAGCCCTTGTCCCCGAAATATCGACCCTTCGATATGGCTCTATATCCTTCCACCCATATCTTCAGCGAGGCATCAAACATCACGCTCACCGCTGTACGCCCCTTCGGGCGTGTGCCTTCGGCTTGGCTGATGATGACGAGCAGCTTGTTCGGATGCCTGGCCTTGAAAGCCAGATAGTCCTCAAAGCTCATGCCCGTATACTGGTAGGAGTCTATCACCACCGTGTCGGGGCTTTTCCTTTTAGACAGCCGCTTGTCAAGGTCCTCCATGCTCTCGGCATCCAGCAGCACCATTCGGCGTGCCACGTCCTGCATCCCGGCTCGTATAAAGGCATTCTTCATCGTCAGGCTCGAACCTTCCTCCAGACTGTCATAAGCCACTCGCCCGAATCGGCATAGTTCCTTGCACAGCTTCAGCACGAAACTCGTCTTGCCGCTTCCGCTTCGACCCCACACGAACCACACACCGTTCCGCTCAGGCTCGCCAAACGCCTCGCGCCACTCGTCGCTCAGCTTGTAGGTCTGCTTCTTCATCGCAAGCAGCTCGCTCACGCTTATCGCTCTTTTCATATCGTTTGAATGTTATTTGAACACCGTTCAAGCGTCCATCTGCTTCACTCTGTGTACACCTTTCTTCACCCTCCGCAGGTCGAAGTCATACTGCTCAGCGTCCTTCACCACCTCAGCTATCTTCTTGCGGTCGGTCAGTCCGTTCGCCACGCAGATCGCATAAACATCGTTCGGACTTGTCTGCTCCAGCTCGAAGAACTTGCGTCCTATCCTGGAGTGTATCTCGTTATAGCCTTTCTTGTCATATCTCAATCCCATCTTCATTCTGCGCTTGATATAAGAGGTCGAGAAAAACACGATGCCGCATTTGTCCTCAAGCCTGTTATACAGGTCTATGAAGTAGTGGAACACCCTTTCCGTCAGCTTGTCAGCTTCATCGAACAGCAGCACCGGGTTCTCCGTCTGTATCAGCGCGCCGATGATTGCGTCAAGCATGTCTCTTATCGTCATGCCGTCAGTCCTCAAGCCTATCTTCTTCGCAATGTCGCGGATAAAGTCGCTCCGCTTCATGTCTTCCGAGCACAGAACGTAGTACGCACCGCTGTGCTCACGCTCGTAAAGCCGCGCTGCCGTGGTCTTGCCGCATCCGGCTTCGCCCACCACCCAGGTCACGTTCTTCCATTCCTGGGCGTCAGTCATCGCATAGGCCATCTCCTTTGCTGCCGTGGTCTCCACCATCTGCCAGGCACCAGGGGTGGCGGTTCCCACCTGCGAGGCTATCTTTCGCCACATGTCGTCGCTGATGTTCTCCCACTTGCCGCTCAGCACCGAGCTTACCGTGCCCGCACTCGTACCGTCCAGACTGGCTGCAGCCTTGTTTTGGCTCGGATATTTCATCACATAGAGGCGCAGGGCCTCGCGTATCTGTTCTTTCTGTTTCTCGTTCATATCGTTTGTTTTTATTGATTCTACAGTTTTGATGCAATCTTCTTCTCCATCGGAAGCGGTATTCTCGGCGTGTCGCCATCATCACCGCCCTCCATCACGTCCAGCCAGTCGTCAAGGCTCAGCGATTTCGTGTGTCTTCCCAGCTGGTACTGCTCAGGAGGCTGCGAGTAACGCTCCATGCGGTGGTCTATCTGCCGCTGCACGGCAGCGTTCGTGCCCTTCAGCTTCGGACTGTGCAGACCCTGCTGCTCCGCGTCCGTGCCATGCTCGGCGGCTATCGTCCTGCCGGCCACCGTCCGCTCTATGCGGTCCTGAAGGTTGGCTTCCTGCTCCTGGCGGATAAACTTTGCATCGTCCGTCCCCTGCTGGTCTTGCAGGGCGCGGTGTATCAGTATGTAGGGCTCTGCCGTCCGCTCAAAGCGCAGCGAGCCGTCTGTGCCTTTTGTATAGAGTCTGATGCTTGCAAAGTCGTAAGGGTCGTAAGCCACGATGAAACGCTCGTAGGTGTGCTTCCTTCGCCACTCGTGGTCGGGTACGCCGGGCGATGAGCACACTTCGTACTGCCGCTTCTCGCCCTTCACCGTCACCTGCAGGCCCTGGTCCGTGAACGTAGCCATGCGTTTCGTAAACACCCAGAACATATCCACCATGTCGTGCAGCGTCACTTCCTGGGTCTCCTCGTTCACGCTCTTCTCATACATGTCTATCCTACGCTCGCCCGTCGCAGGGTGCACACCCTCGTTCCATTCCTTACGGGCTGCGGCATAGGCGTCTTTCAGCTCCTCCAGAGTGTACAGACTGTCCTTGTTGGCTTCGATAAACTCTACGTTCGGGCGGCTCGACACCTTCTTCGCCGTCACGTTCTGACCCGTGAAGCGCCAGTCCTTGTGCAGCACCTGAGCCTGAAACCGGCCGAACACGCTCTCTATCGTCTTCGACTCGCCGTTGTAGGGCTGTGTCGGTCTGTGTACGCGGCAGATTTTACCGATAAAGCCATCCGAGTCCAGTTTCTTGTGGCCGCCCTGGTTGTCATAAACAATCTCATAAGGCTTGTGTCCGCTCTTCTGGATTGCCATGCGGTAGGCGTGGTATTGGGCCTCATAGTCCTCTGTGTCGCTGATGCAGTAGCCCAGAAGCACCTCGCTCATTGCGTCGATCACTTCATACACCTGGGTAGTCCGCACCTTGCCCTGCTCGTCCCTATAGTAAAGGTTCAGCTTCGTGCCGTCACCATACCATAGCGTGTCCCTGCGTGTCGGAAGTGCCGTCTTGTGCTTTCTGCCGTAACGCTGACGGGCTGCCTGCTCGCCATATACGGCGTCATACCATAAAGGCTCAACCGACGGGCTGTTCAACCATTTCTTCATACCGCTCAGGCTTCTTATCGGCTTCCAGCCTCTTTCCTCGGCTATCTCGTTTGCCTTCTCAAACAGCTGCGCGTCGGTGTACACAGGAACCTTGCTACGCTTCAAAGCCACAATCAGTTTCAGAAAGTCACCGGTTATCTTCAGTGCCGAAGAGTTGCCCAGCTTGCCGCTCACCACGCTCTGGTAGCCATCGGACTTCCAAGCCTTCAGTCGCGTCTTCAGTCGCGCCAAGGTGCCGGGCAGCGTGTGGCCGTAGCTCTCACGCATACGCTCCGAGCTGTCTAATATCAGGTCCCATGCTCCAGCCATCGGTGCATTCAGACTGCTGCGGATGGCCTGGCGTCTCGCAGCCATCTTCTCCAGCTCGCCAAGCACCGAGGCGTTGATGGTATATTCCTCTATCATCTTCTCCGTCAGGTGCCGCTCCTGCCTGTCCTTGTCCATGTAGGTGTAGGCCTCGTAAAACTCACGCGCCTTCGCGTCTATTCGTATGCTCGCCTTCGTCATTGCCTCCCGCATCTTTTCTTCGGGGTCGCCGTACACGGCCACAAACCGCCGTCTGTACTTCTCCGGAATACTGCTCCACACATACAGTGCCTGAGTCCCCTCGCCGCCGCCACGCCTCGCACAAGCAATGTTGCTCCTGCATACGTTCTGACGCAAGGTGCTCGCCTTCATCACCGGCTCAACACCACCGGTCAGCTCGGCAAACGTCACGCACAATATCTTGTTGTAGTACTCCATTTCCTTTTATCTTTGTTTTCCTTCTTGCGGTTCTCTCCTTACATAGTGGCGCAGCACATGGCTTCCACCTTCTCCTGCACGGTCTTGATGTCTGTAAACCCGGCGTGCTCGATGCGTTCCATCACGTCGCCTTTCTCGTCCTTCAACTCCAGTACGCCCGTGTTCTTGTCGCCTTCCCACATCCAACCGTTCTCGAAGTGCTGGCGCATCATGTTGTCTGCGTCATGCACCACCTCGCTCGCAGGAGCCGTCACCAACTCAAAACCGCCACGCTGAACAGCAAGGCAGCGTATCTTCTTTGCCAGGTCGCTCTGACCCTTCACCGGGTGAAAGTTCAATGCGTAGCTCACCATCTCCTTCGTCACGCCGAAGGCCTTTGCCAAAAACTCCCGCTGTGAGCGGGTTACTGTTATCACTCTTTTCATTGTCCTCTGTTTTTTAGTTCGTTATTATTTTTGTTCGTGGAGTGTAGGGGAGTCGAACCCCACATGGCTATCCAGCGCATGGCAAACCTGCCACTCCTGCGGTCTTTCCCGCCGTCATCCGAGGCCGCCCCTGCCGACTATCCAGTGCGGCGGCTGACTATCCAGTGCAGCACCCAGGGTCTCCGTGTTATCCTGCAATCATTTTACCTCGTTTATCTCATCCGTATAGCTAAATTCGCCGAACAATAACAATACCGGTTCTCCTACACCCATGACCCATTCACCCCGGCTATTCTTTTCACCATCTGGGGATGGAACAACCTTGTGAATACTACCAGGGGTCAAATTCGCGAAAGCTTTACCACAAGCCTCGCATCGAATCACCTTCACATAACTTTTAGCAAACTTTCGAGCCCCTTTACACATAGCCGCTTTCTTCCTGTCGCGCTCAGCTATCTCCAACAAGCCGAGAGTATAACTTTTGCCTCTAAGCCCACAGTGCTTGCACCTAAATTCATCGTAGATCCCCCTACGGTTTTTCTTTCCAACTTGGTTCACTTTTTCCCAGTCGTGACCATTTTGTAATAAATTCAATAGAAACATACTCCTTATTTTAATTGCTAAAATTTGTAATTCTCGGCCTTTTTCACTATCTTTGGCCGCGCGTTTAATCTTAAACACGCTGCAAAGATATAGATAATTTTCTACACAGCAAACTTTTTGTGCTAAAATTTTTCTACAATGGGGAATATTTCCGACAGAATAGCCCTAATAATAAAGGAAGAGGGCATCAGTATAAGGGCATTTGAACAGCATATAGGCTGCTCTAATGGAGTAATTTCCAAGTGTATAAACAAGGGAACAGATATATCGAGCCTATGGGTGTCGAAAATTATCGAAACTTTTCCCAAAATTGACCCTAAATGGCTACTCACTGGTGAGGGCACTATGCTCTCGCCATCTAGTGCCGCCAGTAATTCTATAACACCTAGTAAGTCTAGTCCATCTATACCCACAGCACACCATGCACCGCAAGAATCTAAAACTGGCATTCCACTCATACCGCTCGATGCAGTCGCCGGTTTCCCTGCCGAAAGTGGCGGTGGGGTACGTCTGGAGGACTGCGAGCGCTATGTCATACCGGAGTTCGAGAACAAAGGGGCAAATTTCCTTATCCGGGTGTCTGGCGACTCCATGGTGCCGCTATATTATAGTGGCGACCTCCTCGCTTGTCGTAAAATCACAGACATCCGATTCTTCCAATGGGGTACCGTCTATGTCCTCGAAACGAGCCAGGGGGTACTCGTCAAACGCGTGCAGGAAAGCGTAGATCATGCCGACAGCATTCTATGCGTGTCGGAAAACAGCAGTGTTCATCACCCTTTTCTCCTCCCACGCGACGACATACGCAGCCTGAGCATCATCGTCGGACTCGTCCGCCTCGTCTGATACTCACGTCACACGCATCACGCACACGCTCCACACTGCAAAACGTGTCGCGCACGCACATACATAGGTATAATAGGGTAGCAAAGCAGCCAAAACCCCGATAAACAGGGCGTTCCCGACATTCCACAAAGGTTTATAACATGTCAAAACGTGGGATTATCCCCACCACCTAAACGCCCGAAAATGACATCAATCACAATTTATTCGGAGTTATATAGGGGGTCAATCACTTGTTTTCAATGTTAAAACTGTCACTCCAAATGTCACACCAAGTAGAACATTTCGTTTTTCCTTGTCACACCAAACGTCACCCCAAGTGTCACCCCAAACCCGAAAAACGCCATTTTTCGCCCCTCTCAGGAGCAGTCAGAACGCAAAAACGGCTTGACCACTGTTCAAATCAGTGTTCAAGCCGTTCAAATGCCGTTATATCAACGTTTTAGCCGTTTAAGCCATCCTTATTCCTTCTCTTTGTCCGTCCTGGGTCCTCTTATCAGCTCTCCCTGCCGGATCATAGCCTTTTTATTGAGAATAACACCTCCGTCAGCCAGTCCGGCGTGTAGCAGAGAGCTTTTCTTTATACCCACCTCATCCTCTGTCAAAACCGTATAAATCGCCGATATTGAGCCGAAGTAGTAGTTCTTCCGCCCATGTATCAAATGCACGTGTATAACCTTTGTCATAACCGTTCCTTTCTGTTTCTCAAAATGTTAGTTTTCGCTTGCAAATATACCAAATAATAACTATTTGGAAGAATTTACAAGCATAAAAAGCAAGAAGCAAGCAAAATAAAAGGCATAGCCACAGCCACGCCCTCCTTCATTCAATCACCACCTAAACAAGCCGTTTTAAGCCCCACCAGCGTCCATTTCTATGTCCAGACGATAAAGCACCCACATGAGCAGCCATACGCGCCCAGAAGCCCACGAAATGCCCCATACAGCCGTCAAGACAGCCCAAAACATAACATTCTCAGCCCCGATGTAAAGCAATACCCTTCAAACACCGTTCAAATCGAGCTCAAACGTAAAGCAAATGTAAAGCGAATGTAACGTTTCGTTTTTCCCTCTCATTTCGTTCATCATTCCCAAACTCTTTGTAAATCAACACTTTCACCGATTTTTCTCTCACTCCACTTTTATACGTTTCGTTTTATCCCCCTTAAAAGTGATAGGGCTATGTGACTGAACGTAAAGGAAAAGACCGCGCCTGAGAGAGCTTTTGATAGAAACTAATTTTGAACACCTACTTATAAAACTAAATTTTGAACACCTACTTATAGCACTTTATTTGTACCTTAGCTGAGCTTTTCAGTTCAAGCACTGAAAAACTGGAAAAAGTGAAACAATAATCAGAAGAAAACGTAATGGAATATATGTCGCAAGAGGGCTACGACAAACTCGTGGCCGAACTAAAAGAGTTAGAAGCACAGGTGCCTAAGGTGAAAGATGCGATAGCAGAGGCGCGCGCCATGGGCGATTTGAGCGAGAACTTTGAATATCATGCTGCAAAGCGCGAACAGGGCAAACTACTGAGTCGCATACGTTTTAAGCAACGTGTGTTGCAGTTTGCGAGGGTGATTGACACGTCACGCCTCAGTGATGATGTGGTGGGACTGCTCTCGCGTGTGACGATTACGAATATGACCAATAATATGCACATGGACTATACCATAGTGAGTCCGCACGAGGCCAATCTACGTGAACGTAAAATTTCAATCAAGTCGCCCATAGCGCAAGCCCTTTTGGGCAAGAAGGCGGGCGATGTAGTAGAAGTACGCGTACCGGCAGGCATGCAAAAGTTTCGCATTGACGAGGTCGTACTTGGAGTAGAGAGGTAAACAGCCGTTAAACAATGCGCGTTTGGTTGTCGTCCACTG
>ENA-OOXM01002979-OOXM01002979.1-human-gut-metagenome-genome-assembly--contig:-NODE-2979-length-10115-cov-7.311332_pt1 | contig 10115 bp, 9 predicted proteins | sample MGYA00241589_ERZ501347 | MGnify/ENA primary metagenome ERZ501347 (study PRJEB25962, sample SAMEA2042832) | human gut metagenome | biome: human gut; feature: human-associated habitat; material: faeces...
TGTTATGACAGAGGCCACCGCCGCGCAGTTTTTTGTCCAGTCCCCTGCTGGGATGGATGCGGAGAATCAGCTGGCAAGCTGAAAAAAAACATCAGTGCCTCGTAAACAGTGTTTGTATATACAGGATAAGAATGTAAAACGGAATGGCGGCGGCTTTCTTCCGAATGCGTCGCGCGGCATCGTTCACGGTGCTGCGCTCCACGCCTAACACAGCTGCGGCTTCTTCGGCGGTTTTGTCATTTTGGTAGTATTCCACATACACGCTGTGCTCCAACGGTGTCAGGCGATTTTGCAGTTCATCAAGAAATTCGACTGCTTCCGTCTGACTAAGCCAGCGCAGCAGGCTGTCTTGAACAGGCGTGGCGACGATATTCTCGTTCAGTTCAACCGCATGGCCGACGTTGCGATGCTCCGTGTAGGCACGGCGATAAAGAGCCTTGCATTCCTTGGAACAGGCGACGACAAACCAACCGATGAGATTCTCATGGTACTCCAACTTTTCTTTTTTCTCCCATGCCTGCAGCATAACACGTTGGACAATATCCTCCGGCCCCAGACCGTGAATTGTCTGACCGTGCAGGAGGACATTGCATAGGAGAACAAAATCTTTCATGTTATTTTCATAAATTGTTTCGACACGGTATTTCTGCATGATTCCTCACCTTCTCCCCCAGCAAGTCGTGGATTCAGGGGAAATTCGCACTGTGATGTGTCAATCATCCTGTTCTGATTGCAGAACAAAACACACCATTATATTCTATTATATTGTAAATGAAAATCCCACATCGTAAAGATGCTTATAAGTCAGAGTTAATGCCATTGGATTGCTTTTGAGCAAATTTATTTATATGTCCGAACGATCACAAGAAAACAATGCGACAAAGTTCGCTATACTGATACAAAAAAGGAGGTCACATGCCAAACATTTCATCCTCCGAGCTGATTGCGCAGTTCCAAACGGCGCTGCGCGATGGCTGGGGGTACATCTACGGCGCGTCGGGCGAAATCTGGACGCAGGCACAGCAGAACGCCGCGAGCCGTGAACAGACAAAGAAATATGGTCAAAAGTGGGTCGGACACCGCGTGACGGACTGTTCCGGCCTTTTTGCGTGGGCGTTTCGGCAGCTCGGCGGGTACTGCTATCACGGCAGCAACACCATGTTCCGTCGTTACAGCAGCGCATCCGGCAGCCTGTCTGCCGGAAAACGAACCGATGGCGAGCCGCTCAAACCCGGCACAGCCGTCTACAAATTCAATGCCTCGGAGGGGTATCACCACGTCGGATTGTATATTGGCAAGGGCGTAGTCATCGAAGCCAAAGGCACGGCGTATGGCGTGGTCAAGTCGAAAATCGGCAGCGGGTGGACGCACTGGGGCGAACTGAAAGGCGTGGATTACGCCGAGAAAGGAGAACAAATTGCAATGAGTGAAACGAAATTGGCGGTCGTGACGACGGCCTCCGGCAGCCTGAACATGCGAAAAACGGCGAGCAAGTCCGCCGAAGTGATTGCGAAAATCCCGCAGGGCGCGACCGTAACTGTTCTTATGGAAGCGGATGAGTGGTGGCGCGTGCAGTACAAAAACAGCACCGGCTGGTGCGCGGCGGAGTTCCTCACGAAGCAGGAAAACGCGGATAATCAGGCGCGGATGAGCATCCAAATCGTCGATAGTGCCGGCAACGTGTTTGAACCTGTGGGTGATTTTACGGTGAAGGTGGCGAACGCAGATGTGGGCGATTCTTGAACAGATGCGCGACCACGCAACAACCATCGTTGGACTTGTGACGGCGCTGACGCTGATGTACAGCTGGTTTCGCAAGCCGATGAAGCAGCTGATTGCAAGGGAACAGCAGCAGGAGGAAGATCTTGCGATTCTGACGTGGGCGTTTTTGCAGAATGCGCATGACAATTATACGCGGCAGGGTTGGTGTACTGCCGCGGAAAAAGAGCAGGTGCTGAATATGCACAAAAGTTACGCGGCGAAAGGACGCAATCACCTGTCCGCAAGCTACGAGCAGGATATTCTTGCTCTGCCGGAAACGCCGCCAGAGGGGAGGCGGGGCAAATGACGAAGCAGAAAGCATATGTCCAGTTCAGCAAGCAAATTGTTCTTTTGGTCACTATCGCGGTGACTGTGATTTCGCTGCTGGCGGTGGTGCTGTGCTTTTTCCGCAGCGACACGGACGCGCTGATTAGTACGGTTCGGACGTACATCAACTACGCGACGATTGTTTTTGCAGCGTACAGCGGAAACTCGGTGTTCGAGAAGTGGCTGACGCAGGGGAAGAGCGCTGATGCGGCTGAGAATCCGGCGGAAGCGTAAGGCAATATTCCTTGCAGTAATTCTTGTAAAATATCAAAAGTGCCCATCAGCAGTCGTGCTATTCGCCGCCTGCTGATGGGCATTTTTGTTTATTCCTTTTTGTACTTTTCAATCAGGCACTGATGCTGCTTGCTGTCCCTGTCATAATTGATACCAACCAGCAAAATCTCGCCCGTGTAATCCAATATCGAAGCTGGATAATTCTTCTCCCGGATTTGCTGCAAAGCAGTCCGGGCATTCTGATTCCATTTCAGTTCTACAATCAATGCCGGATAGTCATTCCTGTATTCAGGCTTCGGTACGAACACGAAATCAGCAAAACCTCGACCTGTTGGCAGTTCCCGGATGGGCTTGAAGTAATACTGCATTGCGCTCAAATACGCAATTGTCAGCACACTGCTCAGCGAATTTTCGTTATGATACTGGATAACAGACGTGTACTCGTGGTGGATTTTTTCAATCTGTGCGGCAACGGCTGCACCGTCCATGTCCAGCGTCGCATCCAGCAAGCGCTCGGATTCCTGCTGAAAGGTTATCATTTCATTCCAACGTTTGCTTTCAACCGCCATCGTCAGCTCCTGACGAATTTCTTCGTTCGGGACAAACGCTGTTTTTCGATTCTGATTATATCCAAGATAGCCCAAGTGAATCATGTAGGTCAGCACATCGTCCTTGCTTGCGATACTGGATGGATCATTCGTGAAAACTGCCGTATCCACCTTGACCTCTGCACCCGAAATTATCTCAATAATGGCGAATTGAAGCCCGTCATAATTCATGCTGATTAGCGGCACGATGGCATCGTTGGAAGATGTTTCTGCCCAATAGTTCTTGAAATCTCCATGCAGCATCGCGCTGACGATTGCTCTTGGATTATAAACCCGAGTATCTTTCAGCAGATAGCCGTCGTACCAGCTTTTTACTTCACTAAGGTTTTGATGATATTTTTCGGTCAGCTTCTTGACTTCAACTTCAGTAAATCCCATGTATGGTGCCAATCTGCTCGCGCTGAGCATGGTAAACTCATCAAAGTTATTCAGCTCAGATTGTGACTTTTCCTTCCTGAGGGGAAGAATACCTGTCAGATAAGCCAGCAGAATGTACTTTGTCGGTTCGGTGCCTTTGAACATGCTTCGCAAAAAAGTAATATAGCTGTCCTGCACTTGGCTGTTTGCAGCTGGGTCTCGAATCAAGGCATCCCACTCGTCGATTATAATGATGAATTTCTGCCCTGTTTTCTCTCTGATTCTCGAAAGCGCATCTGATAAATGAGACACTTCAGAAGGCAAAGCGGTCGGATAGATTTCTCGTAGTTCAGCCAGCACGCTGCTCGTAATGTACGCTACAACATGAGCCGCGTCACCGCAGTTTGCCAGAAACCACTGAACGTCAATGTGAATCACGTCGTATTTGTTCAAATGCTTCTTGAAGTCGGCTGACTTGCTGATTTCCAATCCGGCGAACATTGCTTCCGAGTCGCAGCCGCGGCTGTAATAAGCTGTGAGCATATTTGCTGCATATGATTTCCCGAACCTCCGCGGGCGGCTGTTACAAATATAACCTTGCATTGTAGCAAGAACACTATTGGTGTACGCAATCAGTCCGGTCTTGTCAACATAAATGGGCGAATTTAGTGCAACCTGAAAAGAGTTGTTATTTGGATTCACAAAGCGTCCCATTGCCTCTGCTCCTTTCCGAAGGATGTTTGCTGAGGTTTTGATTTCCGCGACTGCTCAAATGAAATCATCTCTTAGCCTGCTCTTATTTTACCATTGATTTTGGGAAATAGCAAGGCAATCAGACGACGGGCGGCAGCTTAATTTTTCGTTCTTCACAGAGGAAAGGTGGTCTGCGTTCCTGCGTCTCCTTTTTCCGCTGCGCTCCCTGATTTTCTGTCAGATGCAATGCTAAACAGACCGAAAAACATTTGTAATGCGGAAGGCTTTTCTGGAATTTCAGCAAAAACTATTGACTATAAAGTCAGTGATGCTTATACTAATAGTAGGAGGCGATAACATGATTATTAGACCCCACTATTTGGATATACTGCGAACCTACCGGGATGTTCCTCTGGTGAAGATTCTTGCCGGAATCCGCCGCTGTGGAAAATCGACGATTCTGGATATGCTGAGAAATGACCTAATCAGCAGTGACGTTCCAGCAGATCATATCATTCAGCTGCGTTATACTTCGGAAGAACTGGATGACAGCATGAACGATAAGCAGATGTACCGGAACATCAAAGCGAAAATGACCGACAATAGCCGCTATTATCTTCTGCTGGACGAGGTGCAGGAGATAGACGGCTGGGAAAAGGCAGTCAATAGTCTCTTGGAGGATTCCAATACCGATATTTATGTGACTGGTTCCAACTCCAAGCTGATGTCCAGCGAAATCTCTACTTATTTGACGGGGCGATACATTTCTATTCCCGTATTTACGCTTTCCTTTTCTGAATATCTGGACTTCAAAAAGGAAAACGGGCGTACATCAAAGGAACTTTTAAGTGAATACATCCGTATGGGCGGTTTCCCTATCGTTGCTTTCGGAAACTTCGACGAGCGTTCAGCCTATCAAATCGTCGAGGGAATTTACCATTCCGTTATTAGCAGTGACATCACCAAGCGGCACAATATTACGAATTTTGACCTGTTCAACCGAGTGGTAAAGTATGTCATAGAGAATGTCGGCAAAACTTTTTCAGCCAACGCAATCGTGAAGTTTATGAAAACCGAAGGACGTTCGCTCTCGGTGGAAGCAGTCTACAATTATCTGGAATGGCTGGAAAAAGCCTTCGTAATTTACCGCTGCCAACGGTATGATATGCAGGGCAAAACTGTTCTGAAAACGCAGGAGAAGTTTTACCTTGCGGATGCTTCCCTCAAATACTGCATGATGGGCTTTAACCCGAAATCCGTTGCGGCTATGCTGGAAAACATCGTGTATTTTGAGCTTCGTCGGAAAGGGTATGAGGTGTATATTGGGAAAAATGCCACGAAGGAAATTGACTTTGTGGCCGTGCGGCGTGACGAACGGATTTATGTGCAGGTGTGCCGCAACCTGCCGGAAGAATCCGACCGAGAGGTTGCGAATCTGCTGGAAATCAAAGACCACTATCCTAAATATGTGGTGACGCTGGATGAACTGGCCGATGGAAACGTCAACGGCGTTAAGATGGTGCATCTGGCGGATTTTCTGCTGAGCAAGGAATACTAAGAAGCTGACCTACAAGGCGAAGAGGGAGACCAATGGTGAGTGCTTTCCTTGAGGAAGCCTTTATGATGCCATTTGCGAGTTTACTATTCAGAAATGAGTGTGAAGAAAATGATTATTTCCGAATTGAAAGTTTACAACTTCCGCCGATTTGAATCTATGAATGGAATTCCTGGCTTGAAGATCACTTTTCACAAGGGATTAAATGCGCTGATTGGTGAAAATGATTCAGGAAAAACCGCTGTAATCGACGCATTAAAATTAGTTCTATTGACACAGAGTAATGAGTATATCAGACCGTCAGATGAGGACTTTTATAAGCCTGTTGGCGGAGAAGCCTGTTCAGAGTTTAAAATTGATTGCACGATTTCAGAATTTACACAGAATGAAGCAAAAAATTTTATCGAACATCTTTCATTTCGTAAAAATGAAAACGGGATGGAATATACGCTTGAGCTTCATTATCGCGCGTGGAAAGAGGGGCACAAGATTTATCAGGAATTGCGAGTAGGTGATATAGATGATGGAATTTCGATTGACGGAAAAGCAAGAGAATTGCTGAAAGCCGTTTATTTGAAACCGCTCCGTGATGCCGAACGGGAAATGAGTTCCGGACGTGGTTCCAGAATCTCACAGATACTTCTCAATCACCCTGTTTTCAAAGGTAAAAAAGAACATACAGTTCTCGATATTTTCCGAGATGCGAATCAACGCATTGAGGATTATTTTACAGATGATACAGATGGGAAACGCATACTCCAGACGATCCGCAGTAATTTAGAGTCATTTAGTGATAAAGGTCAAGCCAGCAATGCAGAATTGAAAACCTCGGATATTCAGCTTAAAGCTATACTGGAGTCCCTGTCATTAAATGCTCCCGAGATCAACCCTGGGCTTGGGGAATTGAATCTGCTATTTATTGCGGCGGAGTTGTTGCTCCTTAAGGATGATACCGATGGTGGCTTGAAACTGGCTCTAATCGAAGAATTGGAAGCCCATCTGCATCCGCAAGCGCAGCTTCGACTAATCAGTTATCTCCAGAACGAGTATAACGAGAATGATGTCCAAATTATCATATCCACGCATAGCCCCATTTTGGCATCAAAAATCAACCTCAAGAATTTGATTTTAATGAAGAATGGCACCGGATATGATTTGGCCGAAGGGCAAACTGGATTACAAAAGGGCGATTACCTGTTCCTCCAGCGTTTTCTCGACTCAACAAAGGCCAATCTGTTTTTTGCTAAGGGTATCATAATGGTCGAGGAAGATGCAGAGAATATTTTGATACCTGTTGTTGCAGATATTCTCGGCTATCCATTGGAGAAATACGGAATATCCGTTGTAAATGTTGGGAGCACAGCTTTTCTTCGATATAGCGGAATTATGGTAAGAAAAGACGGCACCGATATAGGAATACCTGTTTCTGTAATAACAGATTGTGATGTAAGACCATACGATGTCGAGCCAACGACTAAGGAGAAAACATTCAACGAGAAGAAAGCTGAATCTTTGCAGGCTAAAGAAAAAGGAGACAGAAAATATACAAATGGCTCCGTGCACAGCTTTACTTCACCACGATGGACGCTCGAGTATTGCATTGCTATGAGTTGCCTTTCGGATGAATTCCATAAGGCGGTTCATTACGGAAAGAAAATCCTGAATGCGCAAAAGCATATTTCACTGACTGATGCCAAGATTGATGAAGCAAATCGTGACGCCGAAGCAGAAGCAAAGGCGTGGAATGGGTTCTCCTCTGCTGAAAAGGCATACCATATTTATGATTTAATGCTTAACGGAGATGGAAAAAGCAGCCTGAAAGCGATCGTTGCCCAGTGTTTAGCTTCGCTTTTGCGTTGGAAAGTATCCATAATTCCAGATGGACAGACACAGGAAAAGATGTTTGATCTCGACTTGTATAGATTTAAAACCGACGAAGGAAAGAAAACAGAATTAAAATCTAAAATTGAAAATGATCCATTTTTAAGCTATATTGTGAATGCCATTAAATATGCAGCAGGAGAAACGCTGTAGAGCAGGAGGATTCTATGGAGGAATGGCAAACGTCAAATCAAGATATCCAAAGTGTAGAGAAACTTCTTTTACCACATGGTGCACACTTTCAGGAAGATGCAAGAAATGTTATACGATGCTGGCATTCAACAGATGTGGCAGCATGCCCTGGTAGTGGGAAAACGACGGTTCTTCTCGCAAAATTAAAACTGTTGGCGGATAGAATGCAACTTGAAAACGGTGCGGGAATTTGCGTACTCTCTCATACAAATGTTGCCGTCAATGAAATCAAAAATCGTCTTTCTGATTATGCAGATAAGCTTCTCAACTATCCAAATTACATAGGCACAATTCAGTCTTTTATTGATAGATTTGTGACGATACCATACTTGAGAAATATCGCTGGACAGAATGTACAAGTGGTTGATAGCCTGACTTATGCACAGCATGTGCTTAGTAAAATGCAGCATGATGTAAAGTACAGAGCACTTAACTATGCGACAAAGAATAATTTTGCAACTGGAAGGCAATTTACAGATCGAATCAATCATACACAGGCATTACACATACGTAAAGATGGAGCACTTTATATAGGAAAGCAAGAAAGACCATTGGCTGGTGTAAGAAGCGAGTCCACAAAGGAATATAAAGAATTATTAGTCGAACTTCTTAAAGATGAAGGAATAATACAGTATCAAGACGCTTATGCATATGCAAATGCTGCTATTGATAAATTACCAGCGGAGTATACCGACTGCTTTTCGTCACGATTTCAGTATGTGTTCATCGATGAATATCAGGATTGCGATATCCTTCAGCGCCAAGTCATAGATGCGATATTTGACCCACAAAAATGTGCGGTGTTCAAAATTGGAGATTCCGATCAGGCCATCTATAATTCGGCGGAAGATACAACCCCTGACTGGACACCACAACCTGACTTCCTTCCAATCATGACTTCTTGCAGATTTAACCAAGAAATTGCCAATGTGCTCTGCAAGCTGAAAAAAGGTGAGAAGAATATTGTAACGCTTGCTGGAGAGACAGGTGTTAAACCAGTATTGATTGTTTTTCCGCCGGAGAGAATAGGAAACGTTATTGATGCATTTATTTCCGAATTGGAAAGGCACGAACTCTACGATGTTAATGGCATATATAAGGCTATTGGAGCAGTAAAAAGAGAGGATTTGTCCGGCTTGAAAATCGGAAGCTATTGGACGGAATTTGATGGTTCAGCAAATAAGAAAAGCGAGTATAGCTACTGGGCTTTAGTAGACGAGATCGCCCAGTATTTGCTGGAGGGGAAATTGTATAAGGCCGAGCAAAGTGTTCGTAGGCTCTTGTGTCGAGTATTCCACTACATTCCAATAAAGCATTCGGTGTCAGGTAAAGACTATAACACAGCAACAATAAAAAATACTCTCGATGAAAAATACAGAGAATACTATCGTCAATGGATATACGAAATGTCAAGAATGCAAGAAATTGATAGATACTCAATAAATCAAATAATGCAACAGAAAATAAATGGATTATTAAGAATCTGCAATCCGAATCTAAATGATATATTTGCTGTCCTTCCAAAGTTTTTCCTTGAAGAGAATAATGATACTAACCTTGTAGATATGCCAGAAAGGAACGTGCTAATTGAGCCAATCAGAGGGCGCAGAATTGCATTTGACACTATTCACGGCGTTAAAGGTGAAACGCACGATGCGACTCTATATCTTGAAACTAATAGACAGGGCGCGTCAGATTTGAAGAGGATTCTTCCGTACTTTGGTGCTGGTCCTTGTGGCAGCTCAAATCTATATGATTCCAGCCGTAAACTTGCGTATGTTGGTATGAGTAGACCTAAAAAATTATTATGTGTAGCAATGCAGGCAGCAACTTATGAAAAAAGCAAAGGTGTATTCGATACAGATTGGGAAGTTGTTGACTTGAGAGAATAAATGCATATGCTGTTGCGTACGCAAGTTTCAGAGCGCTCGTATACTCCTACGTGCGCCATGCTTTTCCAGACCATCCGTCAGCTTGCTGCAGTTATAGATTGTCAAGAGCCGCTGGTGAATCCAGCCTAATTTGGTTTTCGCTACAATCCTCATAAAGCAATCATCCCAAATTCCTTCGCAAGCTCTTCGTTCATGACGGCCGCTTGAATACCCCAAAGTTTGTTTATCTTATATAGCTGTTTACTTAATTCATTTTGTATTGGCGCAAGCCAGTCAGGTTCATGGCGTGGAAGGACAAGAATAAACTTCATTGGTAATTCCTTCATATTGGCAAGTTGAATCGCATTTCCAAATTCCGTTTCCTCACGCCTTTGCAGAAACACTGTCAAAAAAAGCTGAAGGGAATCACAGAATTTTGCAACAATTTCTGATACCCACTCTTCAAATCGTTCGGGATTATGTTGCTGGATTGGTGAAGATGATTTTGCTTCCACAAAGCAGAGCTGATTTTTCCGGTTCATATAGATGAATTCGACTGTCGAAAAGCCTTCACCTAATGCGGTGTAAATGGTAAACTGTACTTGAGCCACTTAGGCAAAAAAGGGAACGAATACT
>ENA-OOXM01002983-OOXM01002983.1-human-gut-metagenome-genome-assembly--contig:-NODE-2983-length-10101-cov-1.813657_pt1 | contig 10101 bp, 8 predicted proteins | sample MGYA00241589_ERZ501347 | MGnify/ENA primary metagenome ERZ501347 (study PRJEB25962, sample SAMEA2042832) | human gut metagenome | biome: human gut; feature: human-associated habitat; material: faeces...
ACCCTTTAATCATATTATCATATTTTTTCCATATTTCAAGAAAAGCTATACAAGACTTGACACAAATGTTGTCACAAGCATCGCTGCTATAACCACTATTATCACTATAGCAACCACCTTCTGATTTCTTTTTTTATTAAAATCGTACATACTATTCACCTCTGTTCAAAAATGAGTTATACTATTTTCATATATGAGAAAAGATTTTCCAACATATGATTCCAATTTGTCTAATTTTGTTCATTTTATTTATTGCAGTGATTACTTTTGCCATAAAGAGGGCTGATTCAGCCCAGGCAAAGGTCACCGAGGAGTTCTGGGAAAAGGAGCGCAAAGCCAACTCAACCCTCCGCGGAGATACCACTGACCTGTGTTATATTACCATACCGGAAAAGTTTTTTCCATTAAATAATGATAAAATAAATGATTTAAGGGATAAAACCCTTGTCAATCTCACCTGAATGACAAACACTGATTTAATGCTTAAATATGGCATTCTCAATTTTAAAAAGCTGTCTGAATATGATGATAATTTCACGAAATTTGTTTCAATGCTTGAGAGCTTACAGGCTGATGCCGCCTCGGCCGGTAATTACTCACACCTATTAATGTACTTACTGCGATATTCATCGTACAGCCTTGAGGCCTGACTTCTGGTCAGGTTGTCCCACGATATGACATCTGCTATCCCATACTCAGTCATCAGCTCCTTTAGCTGTCTGACCTGATGTGCTGTGGCGGGTGTCTGTTTTTTTGCCTTGTATACAAGTGGCTTTGACTCCACCGGCTCACCTTTTTCATCCATCAGTGCAAGCAGCTTTTCAAATATCTGCTTTGTCTCTATCGCATCATCGAGCGCCCTGTGGGCATTTTCCCTGCTCACACCAAAATACTCACACAAATCCTCCAGCTTCTTCGACTGCTCAGCAGGCAGACATTTTCTGGCTATTTTCAGCGTATCATATGCATTCAGCGAGAGGGTTCGCTTGTGATTTACCGCCCACTGCTTTAAAAAGCTGTAATCAAAGGTCACATTCTGCCCGAGTATGATATCATCTCCGATAAAATCAAGCAGGTTATCCACGGCCGCGTCCATATCTGCCGCGTTTTCCACATCACTGTCGGTAATTCCCGTTAATTCCTGCACACGCTGTGGAATATGCTGCTTCGGATTTACCAGTGTGGATATCGTATCCACTATCTCGCCGCACCTCACACGTGCCGCACCTATCTCTATTATCTTGTCATTTTTAGCTGAAAGCCCTGTCATTTCAAGGTCAATCACCGTGTAATTTTTTATATTATCTATGTTGCTCATTTTTCTTAGTCCGTAAACCTTTCCGGCTTTTACCGCTATAGTCATTTCACGTTACTGTTATTCTATATACTCCACCAGCGCCTGGTGGTCAAGCGGGTCTCTCATGTCGTAGTGGAAAAGCGCCCACACCGGCTCCTTATGATACTTTGGCAGTTCATCCAGCTTGCGCGTGTGCTTGTCCGGAAAAATATAGTGGAACGGCTCCACATGCGACAGCTTTCCATTCTTACAGTATGCATGTGTCATATGCTTGAATTTGCCTATATCTGTGGCCCACACCGGGCGGCTCTTGCAGTTCTCACGATAGTACAAATCAAAGATGAGTGACTCCTGAATCATGTTGTAAAGCTGCGCATTTTCATCAGAATCAGTATTATCTCTATCTATGGCATTTTCGTCAAAATCAGTATTATTTCTATCTCCGGCATTTTCGGATAATACCACAGAAGTCATAGCATCGCTGTCACAGCCATGCAGGTATAAAGCCAGAAATTCAAGCAGTATCTCACACCTTCTTATGCGCGAATGGCTCATTCCAAAATAGCCGTTTGCCTCATAAAAATCTCCAAGCTCCTGAAAAAACTCAAACGCACTGTCAAAGATACACTCCATGAGCTTCATCGTAATCTCAAACTGTCCGCTGTTGTAATACACCTCAAGCATATCCTCGACGCGCTTAATCTTTATCACATCATCAAACGAAAGCCATTTTGTGGACATTACCTCATACGGTGGCTTGTCATGGTAGACAATACCATATTCCGCGGCATGCTCAAACATATACGAGCCCTTGAGTACCTTTAAAAATCCAAGCTGCAGCTGGTTTGGCTTAAGCTCATAAATCTCATCAAAGGAACGCCCAAAGCTGTCATAGTCCTCGTATGGCAGCCCTGCAATCAGGTCCAGATGCTCATGGATATTGTTGCCGCTTTGAATGAGCTTCACAACCTCCTTAAGCCTCTCAAGCTTCATAGTCCTATGAATCTCCTTAATCGTGACCTCATTAGTGGATTGCACACCGATTTCAAGCTGTATAAGCCCTGGTCTCATATCAGAAATCAGCTCAAGCTCCTCCTGATTCAGCAGATCCGCCGATATCTCAAAGTGAAAGTTTGTCACACCATTGTCATTTGCCTTTATAAAGCGCCACAGCTCCATGGCATGAGCATGATTGCAGTTGAAGGTTCTGTCCACAAACTTAATCTGTGGCACCTTCTGGTCTATAAAAAACTTAAGCTCTCTTTTGACAATCTCAGTATCCCTGAAACGCAGTGTCTTATCCACCGATGACAGACAGTAGCTGCACGAAAACGGGCATCCCCTGCTGCTCTCGTAGTAGATGATGCGGTTTGAAAAATCATCGAGAGTATCATAGCAGAATGGGATTTCACTCATGTTTTTGATTGGGCGTGGACTTGTGAATACTATTTCACCGGCTTTATTGCCTCCTATGTTGTTCACACTTGTACTATTACCTGTGCTGTTTTTTCTGAAAGCAATGCCTGCAATATCACTAAGCTTTCTTTTATGCGCATAGTAACCGCACAGCTCTCTAAAGGTATCCTCTCCCTCGCCAATCATCACACCGTCTATGTATGGATTTTCCCGCAGAAATGCCTCCACCTCGTAAGACACCTCAGGGCCTCCAACCCATATCGGCACTGACGGACAAAGCTTTTTATACTCGCGTGCAATATCAGTCACATAATCAATATTCCATATATAGCACGAAAAACAAAGTACGTCGGGCTTTCTCTTATAAAGCTCCTCAAGAATGTAATCCTTTTGATTGTTTATCGTGTATTCTGCAAGCTCCACAGCATCCCTGTACTCCCCGGCACAGGCGCGCAGTGAATAAACTGCGAGGTTTGAATGTATATATTTTGCATTTATTGCTGTCAGTAAAATATTCATGGTTTCTCCTTAAAAAATGACCCTTGAATGTAGACTTTATGCCACATTCAAAGGTCTGCTTCGTATTATTGCAGCATCGACATATTAACAAGTCTGTCGTACATGCCGCTTGCAAACAGCACCATCATGCCAATCGTGCAGATTACCGACAGCACAAATCCTATTATCGATGTAATCATACCGGCAGTTGCTATTGCATTGTTATACTGCTTTGCCCTTTTTGACATTTTGGAAGCAAGCATGCCGACAATTCCAAGTCCCATCAGATATCCAAAAAACGAGAAAATAATACTGCAAATACCAAGCACCAGTGAAACAACTGCAAGCTTAGCGCCCTCCCTCTCGTCATCTATGATAGTCTCATTATTGTAGAGCATCTCAAGACGGATACGCCTTGATTTACGCAGCATAACAAGCATAGGAATACCGAGCACGATAAAAGCGACACAGTTCATTGCCGAAAACTCATTAATCCTGTCGGCCACTCCTCCTCCCTCAAATATTCCCGATGATAAAAGTCCTCCCATATCTACAACAGTATGGAAAATGGCAAGTATCCAGAAATTACGTGTAGACGCGTATATCATGCAAAACAGCACGCCCATGAGACCTGCTGAAATAACCTGTATCAGACAACTGCTGAACTTAACCCCTGCGCCCATATTGGAAAAATGCATCAATCCAAACAGTACGCCTCCCAAAACTACGGCTCCTGTGATTCCACCTTTCGTCTTTGGAAAAGCTCTCAGCAGCAGATTGAACACCACGCCTCTGAACACCAGCTCCTCAACGAGCCCTACAAGGCAGACCGCAATAAAGAAAAAGAGTATGTTGTAAAATGCCTTCACATCACCATGCTCGCTCAAAAAGCACATATAAATACCTGAAACAACAGCATACAGACAATAAACTATGAAAAAACCACCTGTGTATAAACTTCTTGTCCATCCTGCTACATTTTCCTTAAAGATATCCCACAGCCCAAATAAATATGTGATGCCAAGAAAAATAACTAAAACAACTGTCTCCACAATAGCCTGCAGCAGATAGTCATCCGCCTTTTCCATGCCCGGAATCAGTCCCAGAACTTTTCCGCTCCACTGCAAGAGTGCAATGAAAATAAAAACTGCAAGAATGGCAAATATTATATTTGCCGGTGCCGAAAGATTTCTCAATTTCTGTTTCATAACTTTAAATCTCCTCATTTGCGTGTTATTAAGTATGAAAATATTCTATAGCATTTACTTTGACATTGCAAGCGAAGTATTTCATACTGCAATGGGCAGCAAAAAAGCCCTGTCCTTACGAACAGAGCCCTATGCATTATGTTGCACTTACAAGCCTTACTATCACATCAATTCCAGCCGCCCAAAAGAGTATCGCCCCCACGATATATACCTTTGTCTTCTGCTCAAAACCGAAGTGATATCCTGTGTAAATGCCTGCCACTATACAGATGATAGTTAGCAGCGCCACCATTATCATAATGGTGAAAAGTCCGGTACCGAGGAAGCCGAATGCTATTCCTGCAAGAACCGTATAAAATGCGGTGATTCCTGCTATCCTTAACACTCTTTTCATGTCAAGCTGTGCCTGACAGTGCTCCTCAATCCTTTCATTTCTTATAGCCTTTCCTATAAGCCTGATCCCCAGTCCTATCAGTATTCCGATAGAAATTATCTCTCCTAAAAGTGCTTCATCCTTCACCGAGTATTTCCCATTAAGGAAGCTTGACAGGAAATACCCGATGTACATTGCTAACAACTGGCAAACTGCAACTATGAAGCAAATGGCTGTAAGCTGTTTCTTATTTACTTTCTGGATCAGGGATCCCTGACATTCCATCGCAACGAAAATCTCCAGTGAGCTTCCCGCCACGATTAACAGATATTCTATCCAGCCCATTTTTGCCTCCCATAATCTTTAAACATCCTTTAATTAATTATTTGTCGCTATCTGCCTTAGCATCTATTGATGCTAATTTATATATGAACTTAACGCTGCCCGTCTGTCCATCAGCGATTGCTGAGTATGTCTGATATTCCTCACCTGCATCAATTACTGCCTGAAGCTTGTCGGTGAATGGCTTTAAGTCACCGTTGTATGCGTCGAGAATCTTGTTGATTCCTTCCTCATTGAACTGTACCATACCATCTGCTAGTGTGTGTGCACCCTCTGAAAGTGTCTTTGAGCCTGTTGTGAGCTGGTCAACACCTGAAACTATCTGATTTGTTCCATCTGCAAGCTGTGATGCTCCGCTGTTGAGCTGTGCATTGTTTGCTACAAGTGTATTTGAACCATCCACAAGCTGCTTGATTCCACTTGTAAGCGTCGGTACTGAGTTCATAAGTGATTGTGTTCCGGCTGAAAGCTGGCTTGCTCCGGCATTGAGTGCTGTTGCTCCGACATTAAGTGTATCATTGTTTTTAACTAACTCGTTTGAACCATTTACAAGGCTGGTGATTCCTTTTGTCAGCTCTGGTAATTTATCTGCAAGACTTTGTGTGCCTGTCTGAAGCTCTGTAGCTCCTGTTGCAAGCTGTGTAGTTCCTTTTGCTAAATCAGAAGCTCCGCTTGACAACTCAGATGCTCCATCTGACAACTGTCCTAAACCAGCATCTAATGATGACGCACCATCTGATACCTTTGCTGAGCCATCCTTTAAAGCTTGCACTGTGGAAGCACTGTCTGTTACACTTTGGTTCACGGCAGAATATACTGATACAGCACCTTTTCCCTGAGATAGACCAACAAGTATCTGATTATAAGTTGCAGATGGATTCTGATTCTGCATATTAGTCAAAGCATCTATTATATCTCCTGCATTGTTTACTGCTGCATCCGCTGCTGCTGATACATTGTCTGCTGTAATCTTATCTGTATCAATATATCCAAGAGTTTTAAATAATGTTCCGACATTTAATTCATTCAGTGGTTCCAGAGATTTATTTATATTGGTTTTGATTGTTTCAGGCATATCTGATAAAGATTGTGTCAACTGACCAACTCCTTCATCAACCTGCTTTGCTCCTGCTGCAAGAGAATCAGCTCCTGTTTTTGCCGTATCAATACTTGTCTTTAGCTGTGCTGCACCTGCAGATACTCCTGCTGCGCCCTTGTTTGCAGCATTAATACCATCCGAAAGCGTTTTTGCCCCATCATTAAGACTGGTCACACCTGTTGCAAGACTTCCTGTGTTGTCATTAAGCTGGTTCAAGCCTGTATTTAACTGACTTGCTCCATCCGTATATGATTTCAAACCATCCTTAAGTGTTGCACTTCCACTTGCCAGTTGGCCTGCTCCGCTATTAAGCTTATCTGCTCCATCAACTAATGCACCTGTACTGTTTTCAAGTGTATTCAGTCCACCATTGAGTGTGCTTGCTCCATCTGTATACGTCTTAAGTCCATCCTTAAGTGTTGCACTTCCACTTGCAAGCTGACCTGCTCCACTATTAAGCTTATCTGCTCCTGACACAAGGGCACCTGTACTGTTTCCAAGTGTATTCAATCCACCACTTAATGTACTTACACCATCAGTATATGTCTTAAGTCCACTCTGCAGTGTGCCAACTCCTGATGCGAATGTGCCGAGCTTGCTCTGCAATGTTGAAAGTCCGTCAGCAAGTGTGTCAGTACCCTCTGCCAGTGTTTTTGAACCATCCTGAAGCTGTGTTGAGGCATCCTTTAAGTCATTTATCATGTCATCGAGGTCTGATGTGTCAATTCCGTCTGTGCTTACATAATCAGATGCGTTTACCACGAAGGTCATGGCTGCAGGCATTGAGAAATTCTCCACATCTGCTGTCATTTCCATGTATTCAGGGATATTTACATCGCCATCGAGATCTCCGTCCTTGATTCCGAGGCTGTCCTTTAAGCCCGGAAGAACATAGCCGAGCACTACGCTTGATGAGTTGCTTACCTCAGCCTTGCCGTTTGTCACTTCGATATTCTCGAAGCCATCACCGAGTACAAGTCCTGTTATTGCTGCAAATGGTACGGAAACTGTCTGCTTCTCGCCGTTTACTGTCTCTGTATATGATGTGGTATTTGTGTAGTCAAAACGGATTTTGACCTTTCCTGATTTTCCTGCAAGGTCCTCAGGTGAGATTTCTTTTCCATCGAGGTAATATGTAACCTTCTGTGTTACAGGCGGTTCCTCTGTTGCTGTGCCCTGATAGTAAATGTCCTTGCCACCGGCCTGCCAGGTGAGCTTATCACCGCTTTGTGTGAATTTTTCCTTGCCCTTTACGTTCTCGATATCTGAAAGGTTTGAAGCATCCTCCAAGGTATCCTTTTTGTCTTTATTTTTAAGGTGATCTACTACGATTGTTTTGTTTACGTTGCCGTTTGCATCTGAGATGAGGTATACACTCTCGTCCTTGTCTGCATCGTTATCCTTTAATGATACGCTGTCCATGAGCTTATCTGCTATGTCATCAGCATCCTTGCTGCTTCCTGTTGTGCTGTCTGCCTCGGCTGTGACTGCGGTGCTGTTCTTCTCTGCAAAAACTGCTGTTGCTCCGATTCCTGTACCTACAAGTGCTATTGTGAGGACTCCGGCTACAACACGGACAATATATTTACTTTTTAACTTTTCTTTCAATTCTGGTAATTTCATGTCTTATTCCTCCTGATTTTGTTTTTGAGGTCATATTTTTATGTTATGAGGGCCAAAAAGTATTTTATCCCTCATTTATGATTAATCAGATTACTAAGCTGTCAGGTTCTTGTTTTTAAAGCCTGCGCTTGTGGCACATATTACTTTGTCAAAAATCATAAACATTGACGGAAGTATAAATACTACTACAAACATACTGATGATTGCGCCTCGTGCAAGCAGTATACAGATAGAACTGATCATATCAATGTTTGAATAAAGTCCTACACCAAAGGTTGCGGCGAAGAAACAGAGTGCACTGACGATAACTGAGTTTGTCGAATCTGCAAGTGCCTTTGTGATTGCCGGCTTTTTGTCCATTCCGGTGTATCTGTTCTTTCTGTACTTTGTGGTCATAAGTATCGCATAGTCAACCGTTGCACCAAGCTGTATGGTTCCGATTACGATGCTCGCGATAAACGGAAGCTTTGTTCCTGTAAATCCCGGAATTCCCATGTTTACAAAGATTGCAAACTCGATGACCGCTACAAGTATGATTGGAAGCGATGCTGATTTGAATACTACGAGGATGATAAGGAATATCAATACGATTGATACTGCACTTACACGCTTAAAGTCTGTATCTGTGATAGTGATAAGATCCTTTGTACAAGGTGCCTCACCGATAAGCATTGCGTCCTCGCTGTAATTCTTTACTATCTTTTTAATCTCTGTAATCTGGTTGTTTACCTCATCAGATGCTGTCGCATATTTTGATGAAACAAGCATCATCTGGTAATCACCGTTTTTGAATATCTCCTTTGCCTCATCCGGCACCATATCATCCGGTATTGTAGGTCCAAGTATTGAGTCAAGTGATACTGCAAGCTTTACTCCATCGACCTTCTTGATATCATCTATCATGCTTATGCTGTCTGCCTTTGACATATCGCTCGGCGCGATGATGATATGTGTGGCACCCATAGCATACTCCTTGTCGAGTCTTTCATTGGCCTGCTTACTGTATGCACTGTCAGGCATGGTTCCTGCAAGGTCATAGTAGACCTGATCATGAGTGTATCCGTATATTGCCGGGATGAGCACTACGATGAAAATCACTGCAAGTATCTTATAATGATTTGTTACCCAGCTTGCAATCCTGGAAACATCAGGCATGAGAATCTTGTGCTTTGTCTTCTCGATTGCCTTATCACATGCAAGAATCAGTGCAGGGAGAATTGTTACACATCCGATAACTCCGAATACAACGCCCTTTGCCATTACGATTCCCAGGTCAAGTCCAAGTGTAAAGCTCATGAAGCAGAGGGCTACGAAGCCTGCGATTGTTGTGATTGAGCTTCCTGTTACTGAGACAATTGTGTGGGAAATGGCATGTGCCATGGCTCGCTTCTTGTCTCCGTCATATCTGTCTATCTGCTCCTGATAGCTGTGCCACAGGAAAATCGAATAATCCATTGTTACGGCGAGCTGCAATACTGCTGTCAGTGCCAGTGTCAGGTATGAAATCTGTCCCTGTATAAAGTTTGTTCCCAGGTTATAGATAATAGCCATTCCTATGCTTAGGAGGAATAACATCGGAACAATTATTGAATCCATTGTAATTCCCATGACAAGCATTGAAAGCAATGCTGCTATGATGACATATATAGGAGCCTGCTGCATAACAAGTGTCTTTGTATCTGCGTTGACCGCTGCCATTCCTGCTACGAAGCAGTGGTTTTTCACCATCTTATCCATCTTGTTGACGGCTTCCATTGTCTCATCCGAACCCATTGTGTCACTGTAGGTGACGAGCATGAGCTGGCTGTTTGCATCCTTGTTGTTAAATGCATCGTACACCTCATCCGGAATTGCCTCTCTTGGCAATGTGGAATCAGCGATTGTTCCGTACCAGATGACATCCTTAACACCCTCAAGGTCCTCAATGTCATCAGCCAGAGTCTCTATGTCCTGATCCTTCATATCCTCCAAGATCACAAAAGACAACGCTCCGGTTCCAAACTCATCTACCATGATATCCTGACCCTTCATAGTCTCTATCTGGCTTGGCAGATAAGAAAGGATATCAAAGTTGATTCTCGTGTTGATAAAGCTGATGCCCGACGGTATAAGCAGTGCAAATGCAACTATCAGTATCAGCACATGATATTTTACGACTCCTTTTCCAAATTTAATCATTAGATTCACCACTCTTTCTTTTTTTCGTATTGAAGTATAAAAAAAAAGACCGAATAAATAAATATTC
>ENA-OOXM01002986-OOXM01002986.1-human-gut-metagenome-genome-assembly--contig:-NODE-2986-length-10094-cov-4.373344_pt1 | contig 10094 bp, 8 predicted proteins | sample MGYA00241589_ERZ501347 | MGnify/ENA primary metagenome ERZ501347 (study PRJEB25962, sample SAMEA2042832) | human gut metagenome | biome: human gut; feature: human-associated habitat; material: faeces...
ACCGATCCTGCACTCGGATCAGGGCTGGCAGTACCAGCACAAGCACTACCGGAAGCTGCTTAATGACAATGGGATCATTCAAAGCATGAGCAGAAAAGGTAACTGCCTTGATAATGCTGTGATGGAAAATTTCTTTGGGATTCTCAAGAGTGAACTGCTCTATCTGAAAGAGTTTGACTCTATAGAGCAGTTCAAGCAAGAACTGATCGAGTACCTTGATTACTACAACAACTGTAGAATCAAGGCAAAGCTTAAGGGCTTACCTCCTGCTGTTCACAGAAAGCAAGCCCTTGATGCCGCTTGATATCGATTTCGTGTCTAACTTTTTGGGTTCAGATCAATCGCGTCCCCTCAACTTTACGATCTCTCACGCTCACCCGCCGTCAGGTGGATTTCGCCCTGCGTAAGCAGGATTTCACTGCGGGCGTAAGCCCGCTTATCCTTCGTACGTAAAGAATCCGAAATGCTCCGTGCCGTTCATAAGGCCGAAGCGGCCGAGCGTGGTGGGTATCTCCCCCGCCTCTCCGCTGAGCTTGTAATAATCGGGCCACCAGCTCAGGAATTCGCTGTTCAGTCCGTCCAGCGCAGTATCGGGCATATAGAACACGAAGTCCGTGCCGTTTTCTATGCCGTGTGCGTCGCTCAAAACAAAGCGTACCTCATCCTCTATCCATTCCGCGCCATTGCTTTCGTCCTTTGTCAGCTCCTCAAGCGTCATGGCATAGGAATTGTCGTCTATCTTGGTTATGTTGGCGAACCTGCCGGAAAATTTGCAGTAATACACTGTTCCCTTGGGGTATTTTTCGCTGTTTTCGATCATTTCGCTGTCGTGGTATTCGCCGGTGAATGTGCCGTCCGCCTCGTACTTCATGAGGCCTCGGTTGACGTTCTGCGCGAGGCAGAAGACGCGTCCGGTTGTGTCGCAGACGAGTTTCGTCGGCAGAAACGCCATCGACTGGTCGAAGGTCGCGTCCGTCGGGCGGGTGAAGACGCTCAGCAGATTCAAATTCCGGTCTGCTTTCAGGATGCGGTTGTTGTTCGTGTCGGCGATGAACAGTGTGCCGTCCGCCATGACGAACACATCCTGCGGGGCGGAGAGCGTATTCGGGGTGATGTCGCCGGAAATTTCGGAAATCACGCGGGTCAGCGTGAAGCTTTCGCCGTCGCGGGCGACTTGCAGAATGCGGTTGTTGCCCGTATCGACGATGTAGATGTCATTGCCGGAGACGGTCAGCCCGCGCGGGGTGCGCATCGGCGTTTCCAGCCCAAGGGAGACGCTGGACAGCATGGCGCTGGTGCGGTAAGCATCCGGCGACTGGCGTTCGTCGCCCCAGTAATCGTAGGTGTAGGTGTAATTGTAGTCAAAGCCGTCTGCGGCGCGCGCGACCATCCCGCCGCAGAGCGCGGCGAAGAGGGAGAACGCAACCAGACAGGCGCAGAGACGGGAAACCATGCGGTTCATCGGCGTCCTCCTCTCTTAATCTTTCAGACCGGATGTCGCCATCGTTTCGAGAATCTGGCTCTGGCTGAGGATGAAAATCAGTATCGGCACAGCCATGACGACGACCGTAACCGCCGCCGCCTGACCCGTGCGGGCAATGCCGCCCGCCTGAATCTGCTGGAGCGCGTAGACGAGCGTCTTCTGCGCCTCGGAGTAGATGACGGCGGACGCCTTGGCGTTCCAGAGGTTCTGGACGGAGAAGATGATGAGCGTCAGCCACGCGGGCTTGACGTTGGGCATGACAATCGTCCAGAAAATGCGGAATTCCTTTGCACCGTCGATTTTCGCGGACTCAATCAGCGACATGGGCAGCCCTTCCATGAACTGCTTCATCAGGAACAGCCCAATCGGCGCGGCGAACGCGGGCAGGATGACCGCCCAGTGCGTATCGACAAGGTTCAGGCGCGTCATGGTCAGGTAGTTCGGAATCGCGGTGACGTAGCCGTTGAACATCAGCGCCGTCACGACGAGGGCGAAAAACTGCTTGCCGAGCGGGAAATCGTACTTCGCCAGCACATACGCCGCGAGGGACGCAATCAGCAGATGCCCCAATGTACCCACGAGGGTGATGACGACGGTGTTGGTGATGTAGCGCGAGAAGGGAACCCAGCTCTGCCCCATCGTGACGAGAAGGTCAGAGAAGTTGTCGATGGTGGGGTGGCGCGGGAAGAGCGTCGGCGGGAAGCGGAACAGCTCATCCAGCGGTTTCAGCGAGGACGAAATGGCGAACACCAGCGGAAACGCCATTGCACACGCGACGAGGAACAGCAGCAGCCCCACCAGAAAGTCGCCCACGCGGGAGCGGTTCGGCTTCTTGTGGCGCATGTTCGACTTCTTCGTCAGCTTCAGTACCTTCTGCGGCAGCTCAATCGGCGTGCCGTCCGGTCTGACTGGACCTTTGTAGCTGCGGACATTGATGGTACTCATGTGCCAATCCTCCTCAGAGCGCTCTGAATCAGCTTGTTGCACAAAATCATCACCAGGAACAGCAAGGTGGCGATGGCGGAGGCATAGCCCATTTCAAAGCGGGTGAAGCCATAGTCGAACAGGTGGGTGACGACGGTGTGCGCGGCGTAATCGGTGGAGGGGAAGCCTGCCAGCGCCATCGGCACATCGCACACGCCGAACGCGGACGTGATGGACATGACCGCGCCGAACATCAGCATCGGCTTCATGTTCGGCAGGGTGATGTAGTACAGCTCCTGCCAGCGGTTGCGGATGCCATCCACATAGCCCGCCTCGTACTGCGAGCGGTCAACGCCCTGCAAACCTGCGACGAAGGAAAGGAAACCCGTGGACATGCTCATCCACAGCGTGACGATGATGATGACCGGCATGATGTAATCCGGCGTCGTCAGCCAGAGAATCGGGGCGTTGAGGATGCCCAGCTTCATCAGGATGGCGTTCAGGTAGCCGTACGCGTCGCCGCGGAAGATGATGGAGAAGATGTAGTAGGCATTGCCCGCAATGGACGGCGCGTAGAAGATGACGACGGCAATCGTGCGCACCCAGCGCGGCAATTCGTTGATGAGCCACGCGAAGCAGAATGACATGATGTAGCCCACAGGCCCTGTAATCACCGCCAGCAGGAACGTGTTTTTCACGGCGGTCAGGAAAACATCATCCTTCAAAATCAGGGTGATGTAGTTGCCCATCCCGATGAAGCGCGCGGGCTCCAGAATGTTGTTGTAGGTGAAGGAGTAGTAGATGGAGATGAGCATCGGGAGGATGTAGAAGGTCAGAAACAGCAGGGCGTAGGGCGCCAGAAACGCATAGCAGAACTTCATGTGCTTCGCTCTGTCCCACGCGATGCGCGCATTGCGCTGTCTCAGCGCAAAGTACTTTTTCCAGAACGCGGTCATGACGAATGCTTCCTCCTTTCGCTCAGGGCGTCTCTTCGTCGATCGGCAGACCGAACTCCAAGCGCTTCTTATTGATTTCCTCGTTGATGGTGCGCGCGTAATCCAGCAGGGTTTCGCGCGGGTCGGTCTTGTCGTTGGTCACTTTGCGCACGGCGTTGGTCATGTGGCGCGTGGTGTAGTAGCCGCCGGCGACTTCGCGGAAGCCGACTGCCCACGTCATCTGTTCGCGGATGACTTTCAGCTGAGCTTCTGACCAGGAAAGCTGCTCGATGGCGGCGATATTCGCGGTGGCGTAGCGTGCGGACGACCCCAAGACGGCTTCAATCTCGCGTCCGAAACGCACCTGCGCGTCGGTGGACGTCCACCACTTCATGAACTGCCACGCATTCTGTTTTGTCGTTTCGCTGTCGGTGGCAATCATCATGCAGCAGGCGCCCTGCGAATGCCCGGAGTGATCCACATAGGTGCTGCCGTCCTCTGCCGTGCGGGAAGTGCCGGGGAGAATCGCAATGTCCCACAGGCCGCGGATTTCCGGCGCGGAGACGGTCAGGGTGTTGAACGTCGTGTAATCGAAGATGCCAAGCGGCATTTCGCCGGAGCGGAAGCGGCTCACGAAGTCGAAGATGGTCGGCAGACCGTAGTCATTGTAGAGGCTGGTGTAGCGCTCAAACGCCTGCACACCCGCTTCGCTGTTGATGGTGGTGTGGGTCGCCGAATCGTTGTAGAGCGCGCCGCCAAGCTGGTAGAGCATGGCGTAATAAGAAGAGAGATTCGGGGCGGTAATGTCGGGGTAGGGGATGCCGACGGACATGTTCGCCCCCTGAATGGTGGGCAGCATGGCAATCAAATCATCCCACGTTTCCGGGACGGACAGCCCGTATTCTTCCAGAATGTCGCTGCGGTAGAAGAGAATCGAGCACAGCTGCGTCTCCGGCAGCGCGTACAGACCGCCGTTGAAGCTGAACGCGGCGTAGGCGCTGGGGTAGAATTGGTCGAGGACTTCCTGCAAATCATCGAACTGCGTCAAATCCTCCACCGCGTGGCGAAGCGCGTAGTTGACGGGGTTCCAGCTGTCGGTTGAAATGACGACATCCGGGCCGTTGCCCGCGACGACGGCGTTCAGCAGCGCGTTCGGGTCAACCAGCATGACGTTGACGGGAATGCCGGTAGACGGGGTGAAGGTGTCATCAACCATGGTTTTGAGGACGGTGGACTGGTCGCGGCCGGTCAGAATCCACACTTCCAGCACGTCCTCGCTGGCATCGTACACATCGCCCAAGGCATTGTAATCCACGAAATACGACGTGACGCAGGATTTCAGCTCATGCAGCGCGCGGTCGAGGAAATTTTCCGACGGCTGCGGCACGGTCACGCCGTCCGCGGTGATGGCAATCAGGTCAATATCCAGCTTGACCTGCCGCATGTTCTGCATTGACGTGCCGAGGGAGGTGATGTTGTCCTTGAAATTCGTGAAGGCTTCGGTAATCTTCGCCGGATCTTCGACGAAGGATTCCAGCTGCACCGCCAGCGTCTGCGCGACGGCAATGCGGTCGGATTTCTGTCCGGTGATGGCAACGGTCTCATCGACGAGCTTATAGAGCAGGCGGCTTTCCTGCGCCATCGCTTCGATGACCTCCGGATACACCTGCTCCAAGTGGTAATCGCGGTAGCGGTCGGGGTTCACGCCTGTCAGCACCAGCACACGGCGGTACATCTGGTTCAGGCGGTAGATGCTTTCCTCCATGTCGGAGAGAATCTGCCCCATGTCGCCCAGCGTCGCTTCCAGACGAAGCGTGTGATGCCCAGCGGAAAGGTAGAAGCGGTAGGGCGTGCCGGAATCATCCGACAATGTGTTCATTTCCCATGCCGTGGTGTAGGGGAAGGAGACGTTCTCCATACCGGAGAAGGGAATTTTGCCGTCCAGATAGAGGATACGGCTGGACACGCTGCCGCGGTTGTAGGTCTGACGGCCTTTGATGGTGATGTTGTACCAGCCGCTTTCCGGCACGTCGAAATCCCACTCAATCCACTGCCCCGCGTCGCGCCAGGCATCGCCGCCGATGTAGTTCAGCACCGTCCGGCGCACGTCGCAGGGAGAGGTGGCGGGGGAAGAACGGTCATAACGCGCGTACAGCGACGGGGAAGAACGCAGGGTACTGCTTTCGCCTTCCAGCACGAGGGCAAAGTCAGCAGGAACGCTGTTCTCCTGCGGCTGCGCGGAGGCATAAGCGGCGTAATCCGGCATTTTTTCGGGTGCGGTGAGCGAAAGCGCGGTCAGGAGCATCGGCTCGCTGGTCGCAATCAGGGTGACGGTGCTTTCCCCCGCCTCGAAATAAAAGCGGTACGGCTCGGTGATGTAGCCCATCGAATCGCGGCAGCAGGCGGTCTGCTCGCCGAACGCCTCCACCTGCGTCGGACGGATGTCATTGCCCTGCGAGTCCTGCCGCACTTCGCCGCCGTCGTGCCACAGGCGGGTGAAGGTCAGCGTATCCGCGCCATCGAAGGGTACTTCGCCGTTGATGCGCAGTTCGCGCTCCAAGTCCACGCCGCGTGCCGCCTCAGTGCGGTAGGTCAGGCGGATGTTGTAGAAACCGGTTTCCGGTACGGTGACGGCGAACGTTGCGGAAGAGCCGCTTTGCATCAGCAGACCATCCTTCTGTGCAGTCACGCCGTCCGAATCCACCGTCACCAGCGGAATGGAAACGTCCGAAGATGCGTCCGGAGCGCCCTCATGCGCGCGCAAATACAGCGAATAGGTGCTGCTGCGCCCGATGTCGCCAATCTGCTGCGAGAGGTCATAACCCTCGTATTTTGCCCGGTAGTTCTCCACGCCGCCGGACAGAACGAACCACAGCACCAGCGCCAGAACGACCGCCGTCAGGGCAATCCACTTCCCGTACTTGCTGCCAAAGGAACGCTCCATGTTTCCGTGCCTCCTTCAAACTGGAATTGAACCAATTTCGATGCGTTGCAAATGAATAAAAACGGTTTGCTTTCAACCATATTATAAATTCAACGAGAGAAAAAAACTTCTTAAAATTTGCCCGTCTTTGGTTATAATTTGCTTGAAATGTGTTGCGCTTTGTGGTATGATGGAAAAAAAGACAAGGCAAAATGCGCAAATTTGCACGAAAGGTTTGTGAAGAAATTATGAATAACCGAAGGCTCATTACGGAACACGAACGATCATTGACGGCATCCGGCTTCCGCGTGATGAAGGGCGAGCGGGAGTTTATCACCTACCAGCGGGACGTAACCATCCGCGTATGGCATCAGCCGAACCCGGACAGCTATGCGCCGCACTTTCATTCGGCCATAGAAGTCTGCGTGCCGCTGCTGGGCGGATGCGAGGTGGCGGTAAAGGGGAAGGTATATCATGTGCAGGCGGGGGAGGTGCTGTTTGTTCCCTCCGACGCGACGCACGCCCTGCGCATGGCGGCGGGCAGCGAGCGCTACCTCATCATCTTTGAACACAATGCTGCATTTACAATGAAGGAGTTTGCTGCGCTGCGCCCGATGCTGCGCCAGCCGATTTATCTCACGGCGGAAAGTGAAGCGACGCCCATCGTTCGCAAAACGCTGATGCAGCTGGTGGATGCTTACGAGGCGTACACGCCGCTGCGGAATTTGCGGTGCTATGCGCTGCTGATGGACGTATTCGCCACGCTGGGGGAATTGTATCTGCCCAATGTCGCCAACAGCGCGGAGATGAATGACATCCACCGGCGATTATCCGGCGAGGACGCTTTCAACCGTGCGCTGGATTACCTGAATAAAAACTACGCCGAAAACATCACGCTGGATGTGCTGGCGGACTACGCGGGGTTCAGCCGCTACACGCTCAGCCGCATGTTCAGCCGGCACACAGGCGCGACGTTCATCCAGTACCTGAATGCGCGGCGGGTGGATATGGCGGCGGAGATGCTCAGCCAGAGCGACCTGCCCGTGACGCAGGTTGCGCTGCGCGTTGGCTTTGGGTCGATTGCGACATTCAACCGCGTGTTCCGGACGCAGAAAGGGTGTACGCCAAGCCAGTATCGAAATGTGTATCTGGAGCTGAAAAAATAGCAGACATCAAATCACGATTTCATAATATAGGTAGGAGGAAAATATCATGATTGCACAGACGCCCCCGATGGGATGGAACAGCTGGGACTGCTACGGCGCGGCGGTGGACGAGCCGACCGTGCGGCAAAACGCGGCGTACATGGCGGAGCACTTGCAGGTGTTCGGCTGGGAGTACGTCGTTGTGGATATTCAGTGGTATCAGCCGACCGCGACGAGCCACGCCTACGAGCCGTTTGCCGAACTGACGATGGATGAATACGGGCGCTTGCAGCCCGCGCCGGGTGAACCGCTTCCCCTCGGCAGAGGGCGGCAAGGGCTTTGGGCCGCTGGCGGAATACGTCCATTCGCTGGGGCTGAAATTCGGCATCCACATCATGCGCGGGATGCCGCGGATGGCGGCGCATCGGCACTTGCCGATTCTGGGGTGCGGGAAGGGCTGCCACGAGGTCGCGAATCCAAACAGCATCTGCGCGTGGAATCCGGATATGTACGGCTTGCGGTGCGACATGCCCGAAGCGCGCGCGTACTATGACAGCATCTTCCGCATGTACGCCGAATGGGGCGTGGATTTCGTCAAGTGCGACGACATCGCGCGCGAATATCCGCACTGCAAGCGGGAAATCGAGGTCATTTCCGACGCCTGCCGCGCCTGCGGGCGGGACATTGTGCTGTCTTTGTCGCCCGGCCCTGCGCCGCTGGAACAGGCGGAGCATTTGAAGAAATACGCGAACATGTGGCGCATCACGGACGACTTCTGGGACGAGTGGCGGCTGCTCAAGGGGATGTTTGAGCGGGCGGAGAAATGGTGCGTCCATGCCGCGCCGGGGCATTGGCCGGATGCGGATATGCTGCCCGTCGGCGCGCTGCGGCAGTGCTATGACCCGAACGGCTGGACCAACTTCACACAGGCGGAGCAGCGGACGATGATGACGCTGTGGTGCATGATGCGTTCGCCGCTGATGATGGGCGGCGAGCTGACGAAAAATGACGACTTCACGCTGAAGCTGCTGACGAACCGGGATGTGCTGGCGATTGAAAAGACGAGCGCGTGCGCCCATCCGCTGTGGACGACGGAGGACGAAAGCGTGTGGATTGCGCCGCGCAGGGACGGCACGGGGCTGTATGTTGCGCTGTTCAACCTGTCGGAAGAGACGCGGACGGTTCGCGTGACAGGCGAAATGCTGGAAGGGACGTACTCGGAAGCAAGCGAATTGTGGACGGGGGAGAAACTGCATTTGGCGGACGGGGTGACGGCAACGCTGGGGAAGCACGATGCGGCGGTGTTTTGGGTGGAGTAATCAGGCAATGGACAAATTGAAGCAAACGATGACGGACAAAGGCTGTGTCGGTTCGGTCGAATTTTCCGACGCGGACGGCGTGCTCTTTGGCAAGGTGCAGGCGTTCGCAGCCTGATTTCGTATGAAGGAGAGACACGCGAAGCACTGCAAGCGGATTTTCGGGAGGCGATGGATGCGTATCTCGAACTGTGTCAAGAAATCTAACGCAAGGAGGGAGCAAAAGAAGTGAAACGCACACGCATACTGGCCGCCGCGCTGCTGTTTCTGGTGCTTCTGCTGATTGGCATCGCCTGCACGCAGAGCAGAACGTTCAGCTATCAGCCTATGAGGGGGAGTTGGAAGACGGTCAGTATGTTCCGAATAATTTCCAGCAGGAAGCTGCCATTTGGCTCGGCGTAAATAATGGGCAGCTCTATATTTGGCCGCGGTGCAGCCGTTCGACGAGTGAAACGGAATACAACGGCTGGCTGTGCGCACTGACGCCGGAAGGAATCGTCAAGATAAGAAAACTTGACCGCTCCGACAATGCTCATGAGAAAATTGCTGGTTTTGACGGTCGATTCCTCTATTATTGGCACGTTTCAGATAACGAACTTTACAGCTACGATATAGAGACGGATCAGGAAGAAATGATTGCCACGGCGAACAGCAGCCTGTCCTATGCGGTTGTGTTTGCAGAAGACGGCTCACTCTATATTCCGTCAGATAGACCGCAGGATTTTGTTCATGTGCGCGACGGAAAGCTCGTTTCCTACACGGACGAACAGGCACAGTACAGCAGCGGCGAAGTCAGCTATTATCTGCGTAAGCAAGATTCTGCTGGTGCTGTGGAACTCATCGTGTCAGACGCGAATGCGCAGGAGCAGAAAATCGAACTGCCGTATATGCGGAACAGATCGGTATTCCCTTGCAGTCAGGGCATTCTTGTGCATGATGACAGGTTTTCCAAGCTGCTGTATCTTGTTCGTTCAGCCGATGAGGTTGTCTGCCTGATGGACGTGCCGTGTGAGTTTTCTCATAGCGCAGCGACGGTTGTGGGGGATGATGCGTTCCTCTCTGTGAAGCGCTATCAGGGATACAAGTACAATATTCTTCCGCAGCGGTATGAGAATGATGAAATTGAAGGAACGTACCGCATCAATTTAGCAACCCAAACGACTGAAAAAGTGAGTGACAGCATTTTTTCGGGGCTGTATTACTTTTGCGGCGAACACATCTTTGCAACGGATGAGCATTGCAATATCACGGTGCTGGATTTGGAAGGCAATGTGGTGCAGAAGGTGCTGGAATTGAAGTGATACTCGCCTGTTCATCCATCAATTGCATAAAAAACCGCGGGTCGTGCCTCCCATATCAGGAAGCACG
>ENA-OOXM01002992-OOXM01002992.1-human-gut-metagenome-genome-assembly--contig:-NODE-2992-length-10088-cov-2.638294_pt1 | contig 10088 bp, 7 predicted proteins | sample MGYA00241589_ERZ501347 | MGnify/ENA primary metagenome ERZ501347 (study PRJEB25962, sample SAMEA2042832) | human gut metagenome | biome: human gut; feature: human-associated habitat; material: faeces...
CGCCGTACAAACACGGCAGCTGTTTTTATTATCGCTATCTGATATTTTATTTATCGATAATGCTTGCATGGAACTCCTGCAGAGACTGCACCGGAAGCTTGCCGTCACGTTTTGCGGAACGGATGCCTTCTACAGTTGCCTTTGCAGCAGCCATGGTTGTAATATACGGAATACGGTTCTTAATGGCAGCCTTACGAATGTAGCTGTCGTCGGTTGTACCCTTCTTGCCGCGGGGAGTATTGACAATCAGCTGGATCTGGTCATTCGTGATCTTATCCAGGATGTTCGGACGTCCCTCGTTGAGCTTGCATACCTTCAGGGCAGGAATACCGGCCTGTTCGATCAGGTCACAGGTTCTGCCGGTTGCCATAATTTCAAAGCCAAGCTGATAGAAGCCTCTTGCAACGTCAACTACCTCTGCCTTATCTCTGTCATTAACAGAAATCAGCACGCAGCCGGAAGTGGGCAGCTTGGTCTTTGTCGCTTCTTCTGCCTTGAAGAATGCATCACCAAAGTCTGTAGACAGTCCAAGAACCTCACCGGTGGAACGCATTTCAGGTCCGAGTACCGGGTCAACCTCCGGGAACATATTGAAGGGGAATACCGCTTCTTTTACACCGTAATGAGCGAATTTCTTTTCTTTCAGCTCCGGCACCGGGCTCTTGCGTCCGGTATAAGGCAGGGTAACGATATCCGTTGCAATCTGAACCATGTTGATGCCGCAGACCTTGGATACAAGCGGAACGGTTCTGGATGCACGGGGATTTGCCTCGATGACAAATACCTTGCCGTCCTCAATCGCATACTGCATATTCATCAGGCCAACAACATGCAGCTCCTTTGCGATCTTTCTGGTGTAGTCTTTCAGAGTTTCGATCTGCTCTTCTGTCAGTCCTCTCGGGGGAATGATACAAGCAGAGTCACCGGAGTGAATACCAGCCAGCTCGATATGCTCCATAACAGAAGGAACGAATACATGCTCGCCATCGCTGATTGCGTCCGCTTCACACTCGGTTGCATGATGCAGGAATCGGTCAATCAGGATCGGTCTGTCCGGTGTTACACCCACTGCCTGCTGCATGTAGAAGGTCAGCGCTTCATCGTCATAAACGACCTCCATGCCGCGTCCACCAAGGACGTAGGAAGGACGTACCATAACCGGATAGCCGATTCTGTGAGCAGTTTCCAATGCTTCTTCCACATTGACAGCCATGCCTGCTTCCGGCATCGGAATCTCCAGCTTCTCCATCATTTCACGGAACTGGTCACGGTCTTCTGCAAGGTCGATGGCTTCCGGAGTGGTTCCGAGAATATTGACACCGTATTTCTTCAGGTCTGCTGCCAGATTCAGCGGAGTCTGTCCACCGAACTGTGCGATAACGCCAACCGGCTGTTCTTTTTCATAAATTGCAAGGACATCTTCCAGAGTCAGAGGCTCGAAATACAGCTTGTCGGAAGTGTCGTAGTCTGTGGATACCGTCTCAGGGTTACAGTTTACAATGATCGTGGAGAATCCGAGCTTACGCAGTGCTTTTGCAGCATGTACGCAGCAGTAATCGAATTCGATACCCTGACCGATTCTGTTAGGACCGCCGCCGAGGATCATTACCTTCTGTTTGCTGTTGTCTACCGGGCTTTCGTCCTTGATATGATAGCTGGAGTAATAGTATGCGGAATCCTCAGTACCACTTACATGAACACCTTCCCAGCCTTCCACAACACCAAGCTCTGTTCTGCGTGTCCGAATTGCTTCCTCGGATACACCCAGGATCTGGCTTAAATATTTATCAGAGAAGCCATCCAGCTTCGCCTGTTTCAAATCAGCATCTGCAGGAACCTGTCCGTGATAAGCAGCAACGAGCTTCTCTTCTTCCTCAACCAGCTCCTTCATCTGCTCGATAAAGTAATCCTTAACTTTGGTCAGTTTGTTGATTTCTTCTACAGATGCACCCTTACGCAGTGCTTCATACATGATGAAATAGCGCTCGCTGCTGGGAGTTGCAAGCATGGTCAGAAGCTCCTTTTTGGACTTCTGATCAAAATCCTTTACATGACCAAGACCATAACGGCTCTTTTCCAGAGAACGGATCGCTTTCTGGAATGCTTCCTTATAAGTCTTGCCGATGCTCATGACTTCGCCGACTGCTCTCATCTGAGTTCCGAGCTTATCCTCTACGCCCTTGAACTTTTCAAATGCCCAGCGCGCGAATTTCAGAACGATATAATCGCCGTCCGGAACGTATTTATCCAGTGTGCCATATTTACCGCAAGGAATTTCATCCAGAGTCAGACCGCTTGCCAGCATTGCAGAAACAAGAGCGATCGGGAAACCGGTTGCCTTACTTGCAAGTGCAGAAGATCTGGAAGTTCTGGGGTTGATTTCAATAACAACAACACGACCGGAAATCGGATCATGTGCAAACTGTACATTCGTACCGCCGATCACCTCAATTGCGTCTACGATACGATATGCCTGATCCTGCAGCTTCTTCTGTACCTCCTCGGAAATCGTCAGCATTGGAGCGGAACAGAAGGAATCACCGGTATGCACGCCAACGGGATCAATGTTTTCAATAAAGCATACGGTAATCATATTTCCTTTTGCATCGCGGACAACTTCCAGCTCCAGCTCTTCCCATCCAAGAATGGACTCTTCTACCAGAACCTGACCCACGAGGCTCGCCTGCAGACCTCTTGCGCAGACTGTCTTTAATTCTTCTTTATTATAAACAAGACCGCCGCCGGCGCCGCCCATGGTGTATGCAGGACGCAGGACAACCGGATATCCCAGCTTGTCCGCAATCGCAAGTGCCTCGTCTACGGAGTAGGCGACGTCGCTTCTTGCCATCTCAACACCAAGCGCATTCATGGTATTCTTAAACTCAATACGATCTTCGCCGCGCTCAATTGCATCTACCTGAACGCCGATTACCTTTACATTGTATTTGTCCAGCACGCCTGCTGCCTGCAGCTCGGAGCAAAGATTCAGTCCGGACTGTCCGCCCAGGTTCGGAAGCAGTGCATCCGGGCGTTCCTTTTCAATAATCTGCTCGAGACGTTCCACATTCAGCGGTTCAATATATGTGATATCCGCTGTGTCCGGATCTGTCATGATCGTTGCCGGATTCGAGTTTACCAGTACGATTTCGTAGCCCAGCTTTTTCAGTGCCTTGCAAGCCTGTGTGCCGGAGTAATCGAACTCACATGCCTGTCCGATAATGATCGGTCCTGAGCCAATAATCAGTACCTTATGAATGTCTTGTCTTTTCATAAATCCACCCATATTATCCTTTCTGTAAACGTATTCCCTAAAAACCCATTGTATATTCTAGCACAATTTGCAAAGGACAACAAGATTTTTTTCGATTAGTTGAAGCCAAAAAACTTCTGGCAGATTTTGTAGCCTTCCACGGAAATCCATCTTCCGGTTTTTCCAGGCAGATTCATACAGTTTCCTAAAAGACCGTAACGCAGCTTTCTGTAAACCTTCTTGTCCTTTTGGCTGATGTAGTTTAACAGCTCACGCTTTTTCTCGAGAGATTCCGGTGTGTTGATGCGGATCAGCAGGATGGAGGAGATCGTCGTAATGATGTCCAGATAGCTTAGCATATACTTTGCAAGGGGCTTATTGCCCATAATCTCGCTCTTCTTTTCCACAAAGTAGTCTGTCATGATCTGGTTGACCTTGATCTGCTGGTCGATTCGTCCGGTCATGACCTTTTCGTTGACGGACTGATCTGACCTGCCGATAAAATAGCGGTAGAAATTCACATCCAGATAGTACATGTTGCGGACATACGGCAGAGGCTCAAAGACATAAATATTGTCCACATAAAACGTATGCTCCGGAAGCTTTAAACCGCATTCCCGCAAAAGCTTCGTCCGGTAAATAACGGAATGCATCAGGATATACTGACCGACATGGAAACGTCCGACATCTTCCCAGCCAAACATACGGTATTCCGGCAGAACATGTTTATAACGCATCACCTTTTTGCGGCGTTCCCCCTCTTTTTCGTAAACAAAGTTGCTGATCAGAAGATCAAGTGTATCCACACCGCCGGTCAGCTCTCTCAGCTTTTCCAGAATGGCGAGATAGGCATCTTCTTTTACCCAGTCGTCACTGTCTACCACTTTAAAATAAATTCCGGTCGCATTTTCAATTCCGGTGTTGACCGCAGAGCCGTGTCCGCCGTTTTCCTTATGGATCGCCTTTACGATCGTAGGATATTTTGCCGCATATTCGTCTGCGATTTTGGCGGTGTCATCCTTCGAACCGTCGTTGACAATCAAAATTTCAACATCCTCTCCCCCCGGAAGCAGAGATTCGATGCAATGTGCCATATAATCCTGCGAATTATAGCAGGGAATTGCAATAGAAAGCAGTTTCATAGTGTTGTTCCTTTCATCTTCTGGATACCTGTCTGAATTTTCAGATAGGCGCTGTAGGCTGCAAATGCGGACGGAATCGGGTAATTTCTTTCGATTTCCTGTGTCTCAACAAAAAGGAGGGATTCATCCTGACCCATGGGCTCCAGTTCATCCACCAGAACCTGATAGCCGGTCATGTGCCACTCCTTATGGGTGAAAATATGTTTTGATTCCGGAAGCTTCTCTATCCGGACAGCTTCCACACCCTGTTTTTTCAGCCATTCCCTGACCTCTTCCAACGATGCCTTTTTGTCCATCGCCGGAAATTCATACAGTCCTGCCAGCAGTCCCCTTTTCGGGCGCTTACGCAAAACAACCTGTCTACTCGTTCGAATCACTAGAATCGTCTTATCTTCGATCGTCCTTGCCTTTTTGGCTGCCTTTTGCGGATACTGCTGCCAGGTGCCATGCAATCCAACCAGGCAGAATTCCTGCCACGGACAGTTGCTGCACTTCGGTGCACCGTTTGGCAGACAGACGGTTGCGCCAAGCTCCATCAACGCCTGATTAAAGTCACCGGGGCGATCCTTTGGCATGACAGGACGCAGATCATCCTCTACTCTTTTTTTTACCGACTGATCGGAAATATCGCTGTTATCCTCCAAAAGCCGGGCAATGACGCGCAGCACGTTTCCGTCCACTGCGGGATTGGGCTGTTTAAAGGCAATCGAAGAAACCGCGCCAGCTGTGTAGCTTCCGATTCCTTTTAGCTTTAAAAGCTCCCTGTAATCCGACGGCATCTCTCCGCCGTATTCTGTCACAATCTGCTGTGCCGCAGCCTTTAAATTCCGTGCCCTGCTGTAATAGCCGAGCCCTTCCCAAAGTTTTAATAATTCATCATCATCCACTTCGGCGAGCGCTTCGATATCCGGCAGTCGTTCCATAAAGCGCGCAAAATACGGTTTTACCGCCTCGACCCGCGTCTGCTGCAACATGATCTCCGATACCCAGACCCGATACGGCGTCGGTTCTTCCCGCCAGGGTAAGCTCCGTCTGCTTTTATCATACCATGTTAATAGTCCCGGCGCAATCCGGTTTAACAGTTCCTGTTTTCTCTGTACTTCAATATTCCTTGAGGTTTGTTGCTTCAATCCAGTTCTCCGTTTTTCTTTTTTTGCTCACCGCAGGCGATTGCACTCATAGCGCTCCAGTGTCATCAGGCAGCTTTTCAGCGTGTCGTACTGCTCCTCCAAACTGCCCTCCGAAAGCTCCAGATCCAGGGAAGCAGCAATGGCATTCAACATATGAAGATCGACTTTGCCCTCCAGCGATGCAAATACTTCCAGCTTTTCTTCGTAGCTGTCCGCATCTAAAAAAGCGAGCAGACCGGGATCGGGCTGGGGCTCAACAGAGTTCTCAGAGGATGCTGCAACGGCCCGGGACTCAACAGTGCTCTCTGACGGCATTGCAGCGGGCCGGGGCTCAACAGGGTTTTCTGACGGCGCTGGAACGGGCTGGGGCACTGCCGCTGCTTCTGCCATCGGGATCCGCATAAAACGGTCTTTTCCCGCTGCATCAGGATATTTTTTTGCATCCACCTTTTCCAGAAACATGGAAAGCGGTCTTGCAAAAACCTGGAACTCTCCATAAAGTGCCTGATAGATCACGAGCTGCTCACCGGTCTCCGTGTGGGTTGCCAGTGCCACAATCCGATAAAGCTTTCCTTTAAAATGCTGATAAATTTCTCCTGCCTGGGGAATCTGATTCATCAATTTGCCTCCTGTCCCTTTCTGCAGTCGTTTCATCCATACGACTCTCTGATATCACAGTATACTCTAAATTCCAAAAGCTGTCATGCGAAAAGTTTTCCTCTTTACGAGCCTTTCATTTGGTTGTATGATGTCTTTGAAATCTAAAGACCGCATCATTCAGAAAAGAGGCATCTTCTATGTCAGACAAGGACACGCACACTTACCTTGAAGTCAACGGTGATTTCCGCATGCGTGAGCTCGATCACAACGATCTGGAACAGTTCAACGCACTTTTACAGTATGCTTTTCAGGTAACCTCCTACGAGCTCTTCCAGACCGGCTGGGAGCAGGAGGAGATCAAATATGCCAAACGTCCGATTCTCGAGGACGCTTATGTACTCGGTTGGTTTTATAAAGAAAAGCTGGCATCCATGATCGTTGTTTATTCCATGCAGATCAACATTCAGGATAACATTATGGCGATGGGCGGCATCACCGGAGTCACTACTTATCCGGAATACACCGGACGCGGACTGATTCATTCCCTGATGCGCTATGTCATCGACTATATGCACAAAAAGAAGCTTCCCATTTCCTTTCTATATCCATATTCCATTCCATTTTATCGGAAAATGGGATGGGAGATTGTGTCCGACAAGCTCACCTTCACAGTCAAGGATACGCAGCTTCCAAAGGCCTTTCCCGTCCGGGGCATGGTCGAACGTGTCAGCCTGGATTCCGAGGATTTTCATAACGTGTATTCCTATTTTGCCATGCAGCACCACGGTGCACTCATCCGAGACAGGCTGGCCTGGGATGAATACTGGCGCTGGGAAAATGATGATATGATCGTAGCCCTTTATTATAATGAAGAGCACAAGCCCCTTGGTTATCTGGTTTATTACATTGCAAATGAAATTTTTCATATTAAGGAAATGGTTTATTTAACCAGCGAAGCCAGACACGGTCTATGGAACTACATCAGCGCACATTTTTCTATGATCACACAGGTACGGGGGGATAATTATTCCGGCGAACCCATGGCATATCTGTTTGAAGACAGTGAGATTGAAGAAACGATAGCTCCCTATATTATGGCACGAATCGTGGATGTTGAAAGCTTTTTACAGGAGTATCCCTGGCAGATCCAGCCGGAGGATTTCAAAATCCATTTCCGGGTTACAGACGGCCTTGCTTCCTGGAATCAGGGAGATTTTCTCGTTTCCTGGCACGAGGGTGGAACAACCTGTGAGCGTGTCGAGGACAATCAGTCCATTAACGTCGTAGAACTCGACATTAACACGCTCACCGCCTTGATGATGGGCTACAAGCGCCCGACTTATCTTTACGACCATGAAAAAATTTCAACGGAATACTACATGCTAACCTGGCTGGAGCGGCTGATTCCGGTCAAGAAACCGTATTTTTCGGATTATTTCTAAACTTCGCGACAGAAACCCCGCCCTGCAGGAATGCGATGCCGGCACGATTCTTGCCGGTGCCCTGCTGGGCGAAAGCCTGAACCTCAGCCCGTCCCCTCAGCTGGGGCAGTACTTGTTTCCGATAGTTCACTCTTTCTTTGCCGCCTGAATCTGATCAAACAGCTCCGCGCAGGCAATTGTCGTCGCATGCGGAACAACCGGGCTTTCCGTCTTCTTTGCGCGCACGCAGCGGATCGTCTCTTCGATCTCGTAGGTAAAGCCCTTCTGCGTCGTCGTATCTGTGAATTCTTCCTTCAGCATTCCATCCGCCCCATATAAAAAGCATTTGGATGCATAATGGGGATCGGGCAGCTCAATGCGCCCTTCCCGACCGTAGATCACCATGCTGTTGCCCATAGGCGCTGCAAAGCTCGTCACAAGATCTGCCAGCACATGTTCGAACTTCACCGTAACCTGATCGGTTAAGTCCACACCGGTCTGATCAAGGTTCGCAGCCGCATAAGTTTTGCGGACAGGCTCATTGACCAACCAGGTCGCGATTTCATAGGCATAAACCGTGATATCCGTCGCAGCTCCGCCGCACAGCAGAGGGCTGTGATACCGATTGTCTGCTCCCTCCGGCGCGAGAAAACCGATTCTTCCCTGTAAGGCTTCCAATCTGCCGATTTTTCCTTCTGCCGCCCATTTTTTTGCCTGGTTGACCGCGGGCAAAAACCGGCTCCACATCGCTTCCATTACAAAGGTTTGGTCTTTTTCTGCTTTTTCAAAAACCGCTTTTGCCTCTGCACTGTTTGTAAACATCGCTTTTTCGCACAACACCGGAACGCGATGCTCCAGACAAAGCATCGTCAGACGGAAATGGTCGTTTGGCGTCACTGCAATATAAACACAGTCTGGCTTTTCCTCTATCAGCATCTGCTCATAGTTGTCATACGCATGGGCTACGCTGCATTCCTCCGCAAATTTTTGTGCGCGTCCCAGATCCTTACTGGCGATCGCGCTCACCTCACAGTCCTCCACCAGCGTCACTGCATCGCAAAACTGATGTGCGATATTACCTGCTCCCATAATGGCAAATCGAAATGTGCTCATGTTTTTTACCCCTTTTCTTATATTGTGTTCTTACGCAAAAGCTGCGTATTACTATGCATATTCCTCGGCTGCTGCGTCGCTCAGACCTTTTCCTCGCCCCAGCGCAGCAGCAGACGACTCAAATACCGTACCGCAGGCATCAATGCCGCCGGGTCCACCTGAAAGGTCGGCTGATGGATTGTCGCCCCCTTTCCGATGCCGATTTTAATATAGCAGCCGGGCACTTTCTCCATGTAGAAAGAAAAATCATCTCCGCCGAGCGACTGTTCTTCCGGAACAGTCCAAAAGCCCTCCGCTTCTGCCGTTTCCTTTGCAAAAGCCGCCATTTCTGCATCGTTGCAAACAGCCGGAGGACCGGGAATCCACTCTACCTCTGCGGACGCTCCATAGGCAGATGCGGTCTGCTCTGCAATTGCTTTTAAGCGTTTTTCAAACAGGCAGCGATCCTGCCGATCCATGGTCCGAACAGTTCCCTCCAGCTGTGCTGTCTGCGGAATCACATTCCAGGTATTTCCCGCTTCCAGTCGCGTAACGCTGATGAGTGTAGGATGGAACGGATTGATATTGCGGGTCACGATCGTCTGAAATGCCTGAACCATGGCTGCAGCCGCCGGAATTGGATCAACTCCATCATCCGGGTGTGCGCCGTGGCAGCCGACGCCCGTTATCGTAAACCGATCTACTGCCGCCGCAACTGCGCCCTCCCGGATGCCGATGGCATTGACCAAATTGGTCGGATCAGAATGAAAGCCCCAGACGCGCGTAACCGAATCGAGTGCCGTCGTTTCCAGCACTTTCCGTGCGCCCAGGGAGGACTCTTCACCTGGCTGGAAGAAAAACCGCACTGTCCCGCAGAGCTCGTCCCTATGTTCCTGCAGCCAGATCGCAGTCCCGATTCCCGCCGTGATGTGAAAATCGTGTCCGCAGGCGTGCATCTTTCCCGGACATTCCGACGCATAAGGTAAATCCGTCAGCTCAGTAATCGGCAGCGCGTCAATATCACAGCGAAGCGCCTGCACCGGACCATCCTTTTCTCCCTTTACCTCAGCAATCAGACCGGTTTCCATCGGAATCGGCAGGATCTTTACATCCGCTGCTTTCAACAGCTTTTTAATCTGCGCAGTTGTATCGTATTCCTCATAAGACAGCTCCGGATGTCTGTGAAACCAGTAAAAAATTTCCATTAAATCCATTTCCTGTATCATCGCAAATCCCTCCGATGTCCTCCTGCAGTGTTCCTGCTGCAGTTCTTTCTGCTTTTGCGTGTTCCAGTCTTACTTTCCGCTATTGGGATCCAGCGCATCCCGCAGCGCGTCACCGATAAAGTTAATCGCAATGACCAGCACCACGATCATCAGCCCGGACGGAATCCAGAGCCACGGCTGTTTCGTCAGTACAGTCAGCGACTGCGCGCCGTTTAACATATTTCCAA
>ENA-OOXM01002994-OOXM01002994.1-human-gut-metagenome-genome-assembly--contig:-NODE-2994-length-10076-cov-3.253967_pt1 | contig 10076 bp, 4 predicted proteins | sample MGYA00241589_ERZ501347 | MGnify/ENA primary metagenome ERZ501347 (study PRJEB25962, sample SAMEA2042832) | human gut metagenome | biome: human gut; feature: human-associated habitat; material: faeces...
GCCATTTCTTGCACACGCTCTTTTTCTGTACTATCAATAGGTCGTAATTGTCGTACCCACGAAATAATGCGTCAAAATGTCCTGATAGCCCCAGCCGTTGCGGGCGTAGCCGATGGCACCCCACTGGGACATGCCGCAGCCGTGGCCGTAGCCGTAGACATCAAAGATAAAGCAGTCCAGCTCCGCATTGTAGCTGACGGAAAGGGTGCTGCCGTATTTGGCAGCAATCCTGCGCATTTGAATTAGTCCGTAGCCGTGGTCGGCAGATGCAGTCTTTGTGGTCAGCAAATTGTTCTCCTCGTCGAGGGCAACCACACCGCTGAATGTGTTCTCGCAGCGGATGGCAAGGTAGCCTTGGCGAATTTGCAAGGAACAACGAATTTCCCGCGGCTTGCCCGATGGTGTTCCGGCTGCGCCCTCCGCGGCATTGTCCAGCAGGTTGAAGAGAAAGCTGCACAAGTCATCCTCATCAATAGACAGCTCGGCAGGCAACGGAGCCGTTGCATGGAAGGCAGCGCCAATCTCTTTCGCCTTGGCTACATAGCGCTGCAAAACGGTGTTGACAATGAAGTTCGCCGTATAATGGAGGGGTGAAAGCTGCTCCAACTGGTCATCCAACTGCGCAAGATATTCCGTCAAACCTTCGGTATCCCCCTTGCGCTGCAAGAGCGACAGCACGGAGATGTGGTTTTTCCACTCGTGGCGGAAGGCCGATACATTCCGAAGGGATTCTTGGGCTTGCTTGTATTGCTCCTGTGCCTGTTGGCTGCGGCTTTGCAGGGCTATCATCTGCCGCTGGCGGGAGAAGGCGGTGCGGATGAACTCCGCCACCACCTGTGCCGCGCAGAGAAGGCCTGCCACAGTACACAGCAGGGTATATAGAGCCGTGGGGCTGCCGTAGAGCAGGGAGGTGATGGGATTGCTCAGTGGATAGAGATATTCCACGCCCACGAATCGGCTGACGCACCATGCGGCAAACAGCACGCCTGCAACACCACAGAGGCAGAGGCTTGTCCGGCGGAGCATCCGTTCATGAGAGAGCAGCATCAAAAGAACCGTCAGCAGGAACAGACCAAAGCCAAGCCAGTCCACCAGCCTGCCGGAAAACAGAGTGACCGACGTAAAGCACCGCAGGGCCGAGCACAAAATGTGCGCCGCCGCTCCGATCAACAATATCCGGCGCTTCCAACCATGCAGGGAAATAGCCAGAAAGCAGAACAGCAGGTCAATATAAATGAGACAGATCCAGGCGGTCAGGCTGCCCGTTGTATCCAATCCGGCAGAAAGTGCGAAGAATGAGCCGCATGTCACAGGCACCGCCGCCAGTAGAAAATAGCCGCTCAGCGGCAGCAGTTTCCACAGATACGGCCCCGTCTGGGCGCTGAAAAGGAAAACCAGCAGCAGGAAAAGCGCCAGTATGACCTGTGCTGTGATGGCCGCCATGGGCCAGACAATGCTGGAAACAGCGGTCACAGAGTCGGAAAAGCGACTGACCAGAGATGGGAAAGCAGGGTAAAGTAAACCGTTGAGGGCTGTGCCGTAGGTGACGATCCGCAGCGTCTTCCCGGCGCAGTCTATAGGAAGCGGGATGCGCAGATCGTCATAGGAAATGCTGCTGAAATCCACATCTTCCAAAAAGGCATCCGCACGGTTTTCTTCGTTCGGAAAGTCAGTGTAGAGCAGTTCACCATCCAGAAACACCTGTATCCCCGCACCAAAGCCAAAAAATTGCAGCAGATCCCGTTGACCAGGTTCCTCCATGACCCGCTCCGCCGCCACCGGGCTGTCTCCGTCCACCGGAATACCATCCAGATAGCCGCCTAAGCCAAATACAGGTTCCACCGGACCGCTTTCTGTCTCAAAGGTCCAACCGTTCCGGTTCGTCTGTGTGCAGTTCAAAAGAAGCGATGTCTGCATCCTGTCCGGCTGAGACAGGCGGAACAGGCAGAAGACCGCTGCAGCGGCAGCAAGGATCAACAGAGTGGCTGCGGGCCAGATCTTTCTGTGCTGAGGCTCCATGATACCGCCTCCTTTCCTGTTTGCCATTGTAACAAAGTGTGTTCCTCTGCACAAGCGGCAAAGGCCCCTTTTTCCTAAACGACACGAATTTGCCCCTAAACAACACAACACAGCACGGTATGGGAATGGTAAAATAAAAGTGTAACATCATGCTGTGGAGGGGCTTGCGTGCAAAACCCTCTCAGGCGTGCGCCTGAGAGGGAGGCGTACTTTCCGCACATCCAATTAAAAAATGAGGAGGGGTATTGGATGAGGAGAAAATGGAACCGGTTTGTGGCCGGACTGCTGAGTATCGTCCTGCTGGTAACGATGCTGCCCATGGAGGTACTTGCCGCAGGCAACGGCGGCAGGGCGGAGCAGCCCAGCCAGACAATGCCATTTCAGGATGTAAAGTCCTCGGACTGGTGTGCCAAAGCTGTGGAGTACGTCTATTCCCACGGCATATTCAACGGCACCTCAACTGCCACCTTTAGTCCCAGCGGCACCATGACCCGTGGAATGTTCGTTACGGTGCTTGGGCGTATGGCCGGTGTAAATCCAGATGATTACAGTGGAGAGACGCCGTTTTCTGATGTGCCGCAGACGATGTACTACGCCCCCTATGTGCAGTGGGCGGCGAGGCACGGCATCACAGTAGGCACAGGTGACGGAAAATTCTCTCCCGATGCGTTTATCAACCGGGCACAGATGGCAGCATTCTTCGTGCGGTATTTTGAAGCGTTCCAAGTGGACTATGCGACCGGCGCAAATGTCACCACTACGCCTGCGGATCTGGAGCGTACCCCCGCCTACGCACAGGATGCTGTGCTGAAGCTCTGGAAACAGGGACTTTTGAACGGTGACGGCACACGCTTTGCCCCCGAAGGCAATGCTACCCGTGCCCAGATGGCGACGCTGTGTATGCGTGCGGACGAGGCGGTGGAGATTTGGTATTCAGCACCCGGCATCGTGGGGCGTAAATCGGGTGAGACACCCCAGAAGGAAGATCAGAGCAAGCCGAATAGCGGCAGCAATTCCTCCGGCAGCAGTTCCTCTGGCGGCAGCTCTGGTGGAAGCGGCTCCGACAGCACAACGCATACCATCACGCTACATCTGCCCGATGGAACAACTTCCACCTTTACACAGTCGACCTCTGCGCTTTCCATTGCCAATCTTCCCACACCTTCGGCAGCGGGGAAAGCCTTCGTCGGCTGGTACTATGATGAAAACTATAACAAGGCCGTTGCCGACGGTGATCCGCTCAGCGAAAATCTGTCCCTTTACGCAAAGATGGTGGACTACGATGCAATCGAGGGCGTGGAAACACCGACTTACGCCGGAGCGACGGACGCAGGGCCGGACTTTAAGATCATCATCAAAAGCAATTCTTCCGAGACCGATTTGACGAACAAAATCAAGCTGATCGGCACGGAGCAAGAAGTGAGCGGCCCAAACGGTGATCCGATCACTGTTGTCGGCAGCGTCAGGAACAATAACGATGGCACCTACACCGTTGCGCCACCCACAGACGGATGGGCAGAGGGCGGCACTTATAAGGTGGTACTGGAGGATAACAGTCTGTACTTTAACGGCGAAGCGTCCTCCGTGCGGGAATACCACTTCACCGTGAAAGTGGGCGATCCGGTGCTGAATTGGCACCTCAGAGAAGAGGTCAAATCCATTCCGGCAGCCGCCATCGGCAATGCTACCCAGAACGGCAGACGGGTCAAGGCACTCAGTATGCCGGTCGCTGCCCTTGACAGCAGCGGCGCGGCTATGGATGCCGTCTCCGACAGCACAGGCAGCTTTGTTTACGACGGCAACTTGGCAGTCGGCGACACCGTGGCCATTTATGAGGGGACCGCGCCCGAAGAGCGTGTGGCGGTCGGAACCACTGACGCCAACACCGGCGATGTTTCCTATGTAAAAATCACGAAGGTCGACAAGACAACCAATACCTATTCTTATCAGTCCGCCGCGGTGGAGGATGTTTTGTTCGTTCCCGATGTGCTGCCGGTGAAGGCAAGCCGTAAAACGGCTAAGGAAGAGAACCCGTCCGACGACTATACCATCCTCGTTCCCGTGGAGGAGCTGACCTTTACCGCTGCATCGGGTGTGGGAAATCTGGACGAAAACACCACCGTTGATGTGGGGGATTTCCTTGCGTTCTATATGGGCGAAAGCTATGAAAACGCAGAGTCCAATGGATACGGCCGCATCACGGCGGTGGACTATACCACGGATGAACTCGGTTCTGACTATTATCAACTCACCTATACCGATGCCGCTAAAGATGATGTGCTCTCCTCCATGGATGTGGACACCACTGACCCCATCAGCGGCGATGCCATGCTGCATGATGTTGACACCCAAAAATTGGAGAAGCAGATCGCCCGTCAAGCCGTAGAAAGTGGCTTTGCCCAGACTGTGGCGGACCGCATTTCCGTGGCGATAGACGAGATGGATCTGAGCGGCCTGACGGCAGGTGATGAGATTGACCTGCGTTCCATCGACATCGACCAGGAGGGCGCTCTCGGCATTTCTACCCTATCCTTGAATGATGCAAGAGGCTCCGGCGCTGTCTCACCGGCGAGAGCAAAAGCCAACGGTGGAGGCAAGACCAGTGTGAAGGTCAAAAGCGCTCGGATTACAAAGGAACTGCAAAACTTTACGGATGCGTCCGGAAACCCGCTGTCCGGCGTGCGCCTGGAATTGCAACTGGAGGTCACGAAAGAGGTCGAAAAAGACGGCGGCAGCATTGTCATCACCGTCACACCTACCTTTATTCAGGAGCTGAAACTGGATCTGAGCACCCACGGCAAGCTTGTTTGGAAACACAAGTTCATTTTCTACTGGATCAGCGATGTGTATCTGGAGGCTGGTCTGAATGTTTATACCTACACCGCCATCAACCTCGACGCCACCGTTGTTTCTCAGGGCGAAAAGGACACCGTGACGAAGGTGAAGGACTTGGTGGACAAACTGGGAAAGAAACTGGATGCTTTGGAAGGCAAGGACACCGGCGGCGAGCGCGAAGAAATTGACACTTCCAAGCTCAGCTTGCAGGAGCTGTACAACAGTATGCTGGAGTTGGACAGCAACTGGGTGGAGTTGTACCGCAAACAGATTTTCAGCATGAAAAAGACCGTGGCAAAAATCATCAAGTTTGAGCTTACGGTAGACTTTGTGGTCGAGCTGAACATCCGAATGGCCATGGGTATGAACTTCAACTATACCAATGCCAAGCGATATGTGTTCGGCGTTTACATCTTTAAGCACAGGACCACCACCCGCACCTACAATCTTGTGAACGAGCAGTACAATCTGCGCCTGTACGCGATGGGTGCGGTGGGTCTGCGAGCCGGTGTGGAAATATGGCCCAGCGTCAGCCTCATATCGCGGAAGGTGGCCACGGTGGGCATTGTGGCCAAATTGGGCGCATACTTAAAAGGCTACGGGTATGTGCTGTATGCGCTCCACTATGAGGTAGGGAAACCAAAAACCTCCAACGCCTCGGGCGCGCTGTATGTGGAAGTCGGCATGTTCATGGACATCAGCGCCAACCTCTCCGCGTTTAAGGGCAAGGTTTCGTGGACGCCGGAGATATACACCGATGAAACGCCTCTGTGGTCGGCGGGCAGCACCCACGCCATCACGGCATTTGAGATGAAAGATGCGGACGGCGAGGGAGACACACCGACGGTTTATCTGAAAAACGGCGGCCTTGATGTCGTTTTGCCCCAAACGGTGCAAGCGCTGACCGGCTTTGACCTCACAACGGGCAAAGACCGCACCGAGACGTATGATTGGAACAAGTTTGACATCAGCTTTGACGATCCCCGCTTTACTACCTATCACACCGGCCCCAACAGCGGCAATTATAGTCAGCAGTATGTGAAACTGAATCTCTCCGACTGGCAGAACTGCAACGAGCCGGAGATCGACTGCGTGATGACGCTCACCTACAAAGGCTCCGACCTGAGCTTTTCCACCACCCCGGTGCAGCTCAAGGTCAAGGTCCATTGGGACCGCCTGAAGGACGGCTATCCCATCCACGAGCTGAGTAGCACCGGCGGTTACATCGGTTGGGAGCAGCGGAAATTCCGCGAGCCGCTCAATCTGAAAACGCCCGACCGCACCGGCTATGAGTTTACGGGCTGGACGTATTATCTGCTGAAAAACGAGAGCAACATCTTCTCTTATACCGAGGCAGATCGGTATGACGGCACCACCATGCCGGAGAGCGCATTGGTAGCGGTGGCAACGTTGGAGCCCCAAACCAACATTCCGTACACCCTCAATTTCTATTTGCAAAACGAGGACGGAACCTATCCCGAAACGCCGACCAAGAGCGTGGTTCATTATGGCACCGCCGACAACTACTTTGTGCCGGATAAGGCCCTTGTGCCGGACGAAATCGGCTACCGCCACCCCGGCTATGCGGGCATCCACATCCGTCCGGACGGAACGGGCGGGCAGCACTACTATTACAGCCGCACACCCTTCACGCTCACATTAAGAAACGATGGTCAGGTAAGCACTGTGCCCTATCGCTATGGCGATCAACTTGACCGGCTGAACGATGCCCCTACCCGCCTTGGCTATACCTTCGGCGGTTGGTATGAAGATGCAGCATACAAAACTCCGTGGAGTGGAACGACCATGCCTGCCGCAGATATCACCCTCTACGCCAAGTGGGTGCCGGATAACATCAACTATTTCCTTGTGCTCCGCAAGGAGGGCGCAGACGGCAAGTGGTCGCAAACAACCGAGACCCGAACCGGAGAAACGGACGAAACAGTTACCATCAATCCGGCGGAGTTCCTTACGGAGGCGGAGAACGACACCTATGACATCCCTGAATCGGTGAGCTACACCGTCAGCGCGGAGGACGGCGGAACGGTTTCCATCAGCTACGCCCGCAAGCGGTACAGTCTGACCTATGACTTGAACGCCGAGGACGCAGATTGGGTTTCGAAACCCGGTGTTAAATCCTATCGTCTGGGCGCTGCGCTCAAGCTCCTGACGCAGAGCTATGTGACGAGAGCAGGTTACACCTTTGATGGTTGGTACACGGATGCAAACTGCACGACTGCGTTTACTGCGACCACCATGCCCGACCATGATGTCACCCTCTATGCCAAGTGGACAGCGCAGGGCGGGATCTCCTATACTGTGGAGCATTATCAGCAGAATGTGACGGACGATGAATATACCCTTACGGACACGGAATCCAAGACCGGTGCTACGGGTCAGCCTACTGCCGCCGAAAGTAAGCCCTACCCCGGATTTACCGCGCAGAGCTTTGAGCAGCAGACTGTCAATGGCGACGGCAGCACGGTGGTCAAGGTGTATTACACCCGTAACGAGTATACGCTGACCTATGACCTCAACGGCAACGATGCAAGCTGGACGGATAGCGCAGAAAACAAATTCCACACTGATCGTTATGGCGCGGCTGTCACCGCCCCGAGCGCCAATGACCTGAGCCGAGCGGGTTACGCCTTTGGCGGCTGGTACACGGACAAATCGTGCTCAAGCGAAAATGAGTTTACCGCAGCCACCATGCCTGCGGAGAACATCACCCTGTATGCCAAGTGGAACGCGGGGCAGGTCAACTACACCGTAAACTACTATCTGCAAAACGTGGACGGCACGACCTATCCGGATACGCCTTCTGAAACTGTGACCGGTTCCGACGAGACTGGTCAGACCGTGGATGTGCAGAAGTCTTACGAGGGCTTTACACCGAAATCCGATACACCCTCTTCTATCACCCTCCAAGCCGACAGCGCACAGAATGTGGTGAATCTCTACTATACCCGTAACCGGTACATACTGAGTTTCAGCCTGGGCGACGGAGTAAGTCTGGACGAGGGTAGCGCCCCTACCGGCGGAGACACCTACTACGGCGCGGAAATTTCTGTAGGCATGTCGAATGCCAAGCGCACCGGCTATACCTTTGCCGGTTGGTATGAAGATGTGGAATACACAACTCCGTGGAGCGGGATGACTATGCCTGCCCGTGACCTCACCCTCTACGCCAAGTGGGATACCATGACCTATTTCCTCCGCTTCGACTGGGACGGCAATGTGCCGCTGAGAGACTGGCTGCTTGACAATGGCGGCAAGCTGCTCACGGCTGAGTACGATGAGGCGAATTATGAGTATATCAACGCCAATGACCACGGTATTCCCTATATTGATGTAACTGTGGAGTACGATCAGGTCTTTACCCTGCCCACCGATATTCCCGGCGTCGAATATTTCGGCTATTATCAGGAAGAGCGGAACGAATGGGGGAATCCTACCGAAACTTTTGTAAAAGTGGAAGATACCGAACTAACCCAAATGGCCGCTGAACAGGGAGCCATCGTCAAGGTCGGTGTCCAATGGAAATCCGAAACTGATAGCAATGGCACAGAGCTGCTCTATAATGCCAACGATTTTCTGACTAAGGTCGTGCAGGATTACTCCTCTGAGGCAGCAAGCTACGCACTGGGCGTTGATTTGGATCTCTGCTATGCCGATACGACGCGCACCGGTGACATTGTCGGCGGCATCACATTCGATGGAAACAATCGCACGATCTACCATGCAAAACGCGGCGAGGCGGCTCCCAACCAATCCGTGGGCACCATCTACGGCTACGGAGATAACGTGACGGTGAAGAACCTGACCATCGACGGCATGACGGTGGATTACACGGCTACTGTCAGTAGCCCCAACGCGTATCATGCTTTCGGCGCTCTGGCGGGCTTTGTGGGCGACAGGTTCACGGCGGAAAACGTGACGGTCAAACATGTGACCATGAAACTAAACCTGCTGGGCGAGGAAGGGAATGCTTATATCTCCGCCCACCTGCTGCCTGCGGAGTGCATCGGCGGACTTGTCGGCTATGCCAAGGGCACCGTGACTTTGACTGGCTGCAAGGTGGAGGATATGACCGTTAATGTCACCGATAAGAATGACAACGGCGGAACGCAGTTCCTGATTGGCGGACTCATCGGCTATGCGGATGCGCTCTACACGCCGTATGACGCAGAAGGAAATTGGGCCGACAATGACTATCGCGGCAACGGCAGCGTGACCATCACCGGCTGCAAGGTGGAGGATATGACGGTCAACAAGAATCATGCGGCCGGTGCGTCGGTCGGCGGTTTCCTCGGCGGCATCGGAAAGCGCGTTGTTTCGAAGACCGGAACAGAATACTCTGTGACAACCAACATCGATGCTACCAACACATTCCCCGAAGGATTTGAAAACATCGGTAAAGAACTCACAATAAACGATTCCACTGCCAGCAATTCCGCGGCGCGGTCGCTCGATGCCATGCCCGCTGCTGCTTTCGAGGATGAGTCCGACGAGGAAAACACTGCGGCTTGAGCCACGCATCACGAACGCACGATCACACAGAGGAGGGCAGGCAAGCGTACAATCACTTTACCTACCGCACCTACAAGAAAGATGGAGAAGCCTGCACAGGCCACTACATCCGGGAGTACGTTCTGAATGAGATCGTACTGGAGGACCTGCACCGGGTGACGAGTGCGGCGCGGGAACATCCGGAAAAGTTCGCCGCCTACATTGGCAGCAAGCAGTCCGCCGAGCTTCAGCGAGAGATCCGCAGGCAGGAGAAGAAACTGGCAGATACGGAAGCGGAAAGCTGAACTGGACGCGATTTTCAAAAAGCTGTATGAGGACAGTGTGCTGGGCCGCATTACAACAGAGCAGTTCCAGATGCTGTCCGGCAGTTACACGGAAGAACAGAACCTCATCACTGTCGGCATCTCACAGAAAGAGGACGAGATCCAGCGCCTGCGGGAAACGGCGATTGGAACGGACAGCTTCCTCGACAAAGCGAAGCGGTATACGGATATCACGGAGCTGACGCCGGAACTGCTGCGGCTGTTTATTGAGAAGATCGTGGTGCACGAAAAAGAGGTGAAGTGGTCTAAACACGCGCCGCAGACCGTGGAGATCTACTACAACGGCATCGGCTTCATAGACAAACAGCATCAGGACATGGAAAGCCTGCAACCCCTGAAAACAGAAGAACCCCGACAGGCATCGTAAAC
>ENA-OOXM01002996-OOXM01002996.1-human-gut-metagenome-genome-assembly--contig:-NODE-2996-length-10068-cov-7.878558_pt1 | contig 10068 bp, 11 predicted proteins | sample MGYA00241589_ERZ501347 | MGnify/ENA primary metagenome ERZ501347 (study PRJEB25962, sample SAMEA2042832) | human gut metagenome | biome: human gut; feature: human-associated habitat; material: faeces...
GCCGGCGTGTCTTTTTTATTTATTCTTCCTTTTCCCGAAATCCCCAAGCCTCAAAATCCGTATCGTCATCCTCCGGCTCCACTTCCTCGGCATAATTTGAACACGTAGCTTCTGCCGGGGCGTTGAGCATATAGGGAGCGACCTGTACCGGCGCTTCGCTATGGATCGCCAGCACCCTACGGGCAGCCTTGCCGCAAAACACCATGGCACCGGCAAGGGCGAAATACTGCACACAGCTTGTAAGATAAAGATTCACAATAGCCAGTTCATTTCCCTGCACAGGGACGCCCTGCTCAAGCTGCCGGGAGATATTTTGATGGCAGGCCACCAGAGAGACAAAGGCTGTAATCAGCAGCACCGCCGCAAGAGCATAAAAAACTGCGGAAAGGATTGTTCCCTTTTTCGAGGGTTTCGTGATTGGATTGCTGTCCATCTCCATCATTTTGCCCTCCTTTCACTGCGGGGAGCGTTGTTTCTGCGGGATTGGGGCTGGGCGGCTCCGTCCTGAACGCGCTCCAGCACCTGCAGTTCCCCCTTTTTCAGACGGAACACCACATCGGCCTGCTTCGCCAGTTCGTTGGAGTGGGTAACGACCACCACACACTTGTTCATCTTGTGGGCGCTCTCTTTGAGAATTTCCGTGATGTCCTGGGCGGTGTCCTCGTCCAGATTGCCGGTAGGCTCATCGGCCAGGATCACCGGGGCCTCACTTGCCAGGGCGCGGGCGATAGCCACCCGCTGCTGCTGGCCGCCGGAGAGTTTCAGCACATTGCGCTTCGATTCCTCTTTCGTCAGCCCCAGGCGCTCCAGAATGGGCAGCGGTGGCAGCTTGGAAGTCAGCGACACATTCTCCGTAGGAGTCAAGTAGTCGATGAGGTTGTACGCTTGGAAGATAAACGCCACATGATTTTTCCGGTGGTCGGAAAGGCCAGTCTTGGCAATGTCCTGCCCATCGAAGTAGATCTGGCCGCTGCCGGGGCTGTCCAGGCCGCCGATCAGGGAGAGAAGGGTGGTTTTGCCGCAGCCGGAAGGCCCCAGGATAGCGTAGAGTTTGCCCTGTTCCATTTCGGCGTTGACGCCTTTTAAGACTTTCTTTTTATTATCGTAGGAATATCCCACTTGTTTGATTTCCATGATACTCATAGTGATTACCTCGTTTCGTTATTTTAGGGGTGGATAGTCTTATTCCATCTGCGCCAAAATCTGCTTGGGCTTTAACCGCATGGTCGAAATGCTGGACACCAGCACTGCCGCCACCAGCAAAATGCCGCCCACGATGGCCACCAGCATAAAGTGCTCCGGCGTGACGATGACATTCTCCGCCGCCTTGCCGAACAGCGTACCCAGGGTGCCAGCCACTTGCTTGCTCGATAGATACGCCAGCGGGAAAGCCACCACCGCAATTAGCAGGGTTTCCAACACATACTGGAGAATCACCGCAGGCTTGGCAATCCCCACCGCCAGCAGGATTCCGGTTTCCCGTTTCCGGCTGCGGATGGACATGGAGAGAATGAGGATAATCAGCACCATGCTCACAGCCGTGATGACAACGATGAGGGTAGTAATCAGAGTGCCGGTGTCGGAAAGAGCGCTGGAAATATTTTGATATACCTCGTCATTGGCGGTGATGATAAAGTTATCCCAGTTAATAGAATCAATATGTTGCACGTTCTTTATTACATTGTCTAATTGAGCAGCGTCCTCCACATAGAAAAAGGCTCTTTCAATTCCATCATCTGAGTAATTTACTGCCAATGCCTCCATAACGCTGTTACTACAGAAAGCATATTGATTATAGTCCCAATAGGTAGACGCATCGTACATATTTATTGTGTCGTCCTTGTCCGCCACAATGTCAAATACGCCTATAAGTTCCATCTCAACCTCTGGATCGTTATATTCAGGGTTAATAATACCTGTAATTTTGTCTCCTATTTTTAACCCATTTTTTTCAACGCTCTCCCGGCTGAGAATAACTCCATCTGTAACATCCTCTGTAATGTGAGAACCTTCAACAAGCTCAAATCGCCCGGATACAAATAAACTGTTAAATTCAGAATTATATGCACCATAAGCATAGTAGGCGAATCCGTCTGGGCTAAGGCTAAGATTATTTCCTTCTTCATCGTACAAGGTAGGCACACCGCCATTTGACGCATCGTACCCAGTGATACCTTCCACCGAAGCGATTTTTTGAATCATATCTTTAGTGATGAGTTCTTGCGTACTATAAGTACCATCACTGTCATTTGCCCAACCACCCGTAGATAAATTGCGCTCCACGGTAAAGCTGGCCCCGGTGGTTCCACGGACTTCCTCGGCCTGTTCCTCCTGGGCGTCGGCTATGGCAAGGCCGGACAGCACCAAAGTGGTAATGGCCAGGAGCAGGCAGAACACCAGCAGCGTCTTTTTCCATTTTCTCGCGGTGTGTAAAACCGCCCGTATTCCTAAATTCATATTGCGCCTCCTTTACTCCATCTGCGCCAAAATCTGCTTTGGCTTTAACCGTATGGTCGAGATACTGGACACCAGCACCGCCGCCACCAGCAAAATGCCGCCCACGACAGCCACCAGCATAAAGTGTTCCGGCGTGACAATGACATTCTCTGCGGCTTTGCCGAACAGCGTCCCCAAAGTTCCCGCCACTTGCTTACTGGAGAGGTAGGCCAGCGGGAAGGCTACCACTGCGATCAGCAGGGTTTCCAGCACATATTGGAGAATCACCGCAGGCTTGGCGATCCCCACCGCCAGCAGGATTCCGGTTTCCCGTTTCCGGCTGCGGATGGACATAGAGAGAATGAGAATTATCAAAACCATGCTCACAGCAGTAATGACAATGATGAGGGTGGTAATCAGAGTGCCAGTGTCGGAAAGGGCGCTGGAGATATTCTGATACACCTCGTCATTGGCGGTGATCTTGTAGTTGTTCCAGTTGATAGAGGAAATGCTCTGCACTTCCCGAATCACATTCTCTAATTGGGCGGCGTCCGTGACATAGTAGTAGGCTTCGGAAATGCCCTCGCCATCTTCGCCCCAGCCCTTAATCAAGCCTTCGGCTGCGTCCATGCTACAAAAAACATAGCTGGAATAGGCGTAATAGGACGCATCATCATACATATTTACTTGGTCGTTCTTATCAGCCACCACATCGAAGATACCTACGATCTTCATATCCACTTCCGGGGTGTTATTCTCCGGGTAGTAAATGCCTGTCAAGGTATCCCCAACCTTCAGCCCGTTCCACTCAGCCAGTTCCCTGCTGATAATAATGCTACCCGTCATATCATCGGTAATGTGGGTGCCTTCCACCAGTTCAAACCGGCCCGACAGGAACAGCTCATGGTATTGGGAGTTGTACGAGCCGTAGTTGTAGAAGCTGTAATTCTCATGGGCCAGTTCCTCGTCCTTATCATTGAAGATACGGGGCAGGGTAATCAGGGTGGCGTCATACCCCGCAATGCCATCCACTGCGGCAATCTGCTGAATCATGTCCTCGGACATAAATTCCTGCGTGCTGTAATTGCCGTTCCAGCCGCCCGTAGAGATGTCGCGCTCCACGGTAAAGCTGGCCCCGGTGGTTCCCCGGACTTCCTCAGCCTGTTCCTCCTGGGCGTCGGCTATGGCAAGGCCGGACAGCACCAAAGTGGTAATGGCAAGAAGCAGACAGAACACCAGCAGCGTCTTTTTCCATTTCCGTGCGCTATATAAAATCGCCCGTATTCCTAAATTCATATCGCCTGCACCTCCTTAACTCATTTGCGACAAGATGCTCTTGGGCTTCATCTTCATGATCGGGTAGGCCGCCAGTGCGGTAGAGGCCACACACAGCACCATGCCGAAAGCCCACACCAGTGCGTAATCCTCGGCGGAAACAGCCACCTCGATCTCGGCAAGGCCCAAATCCTCGGTGGGTTCTTCTTCCGCGGCTTCGCTTTCCCCGGTCAAGTCCACCGTTTCATAGGTTTCGCTTGTCACCTGGGAGAGCAGGCTGCTCCCAATCTGATGGGAAATGGCTGTGCTGGTGCCAAAGGAAATCACCAGGGCGATGGCCGCCACAAGGATCACTTCCAGCAGGTATTGCAGCAGCACCGAGCCTTTGGAAATACCCATCGCCAGATAGACGCCGGTTTCATGGATTCGTCCACGGAGCCGCAATGTCAGGAACAGGGCCAGTACCAGGAAACAGATCACCGATACCACCGCAATGGCGATAAAGACGATGTTCTGCAAGCCCTCCAGGGATTCCTTGGCGTTCTGATAGTCGTTGTCGTAGCGGGTCAGGGTGCAGCTCTCCCAATCCACGCCATCCAGTTCCTGCACATCGGTCATAATGCGCTCCAGCTCGTCCGGGTCGTTCACATAGAAATCCCCGTACTGGACATTGGTGGTTCCCTCGGTGCCGTAGAGCAGGAAAGAGGCAGTGGAGAGGTCGGTGAAAATAATGTTGTCGTAAAGGTCATAGGACGGGGCCATGCCGATGGAATCCTGTTCCTCGGTGTTGGTGAAAATCCCGGCCACCGTCACGGGGATGGTCTGGCTCTTACTCTCCACATTCCCCAGCAGCATGGTGTCGCCCACAGACAGGCCGTTGCGTTGGGCGAATTTCTCATGGATCAGCACCTGGCTGCCGGTTTCGGTGGTGATGGGGCTGCCTTCCACCATCTCAAAGCCGCCATCGGTGAAATAGCTGTCCTCCTGGGAATTGGAGTTGGCCACCACCCGTCCGGCGTTCTCGTAGCCCTCCGGCACCTGGGCAGCGCCCTCGGTGTTGATCTCCAGAAGGTTCCCGTCTGCGTCAAAATAAGCAGCGTAGGTGTAGGAGCGCAGGGTGTACCTGCCGCTCAAGCCATCCATAGCAAGGATCTGGCTCACCGTATCCTCCGGGATACCGTTTTCCAGCGTCTTGGCGTTGATGGTGAAATAGCCCAGCAGGGCTTTTTTAATATTGGCGTTGGCTGTTTCCGTGGCCGATTGGATGGAAAGGCAGGTCAGCATCAGCGTGGCCATGACCAGCAGAAACGCCAGCAGTGTGAGGGTCTTGCCCTTTTTGCGGATGGAATACAGGCAGGCCCGTTTGCACAGGTTCATCTCACGGCCACCTCATTTCCTTCGAGTAAAACCAGTGGGTTCACTTGTGTACCTCCTAACGTAGTTTTTCGCCGGGGCTGTTTCTCGCTCCGGTGGTGTCCCGTCTGCCGGGAACACCCTTATGGTACACTACGAAGGTGGAGTTGAGGTGGAGTTGAGATATTTTTTAGGTGGAGTTGGCATTTTTACAAAGTAAAATCAGTGTACTCTCTCCGCATCAGGCATAAAAAGAGCAGGAAATCAGTTTTCAAGATTTCCTGCTGAATGGTGCCGCCGATAGGCGGCTGCTATTCAGTTTTGAAAGTTCGGGTCAAAGTGGTCTGAAAATAGAATATTTTACAACTCAAAAAGAACGCTTTCGTAGTCCTTTACGAAATACTTTATATTTGTTCGCCCTTTCTGAATAATTGTATGGCCTTCTGCTTCCAGCTTTTCCTTTTGTGCTTCTATACCGCCGGGATATTTTGCATTCAATTCCCCATTTGCCTTTAAGGTTCGCCAATACGGGGTTTCATCTTCGGAACGCTGGTAACTCGCCCATGCTGCAATAGATACAAAAATCCCGGCTGTGATAGGCTCTGTGAAATCCGCCCCATTCAATTCAGCAAAATATTCACGGATTTTTCCGACAGTGATTACTTTGCCATAAGGAATTCGTTTCATCACCTTGTCATAGTCGATTGGTGGGGCAAAGTACATTCTGCTTCCACCATATTTTTCAATGCTTTTCTGGTCGGTAATGGTCTGAAATTTAGGCATATCCTTGCTATCGTGCAGCATGGCATTAAAATCCTTTTTATCTTCGTTCGCCATTTCTCAACACCTCCTGCCTTAATTATAGTGGAGCAAACCATTCCATGCAATGAGACGGTTTGAAAATGGTCTTCAAAAACTTGTAACTACGACTGGATTTGAAAAAGCGTGCCAGACTGGTATAACTGACAGCACAAGATATTCCTGAATAGTAAGCAATACATTTCCTTTCAGCGCAGAAACGCCGTAAACTTCATACCGTTTTCCGTATTAACCATGTTGTGGATGATTTCATGGTGATCCAGAATGGTCTTGGTGATATACAGCCCCAGGCCGCTGCCGCCGCTGTTCCGGTTCCGGGATTTGTCCAGGGTGGTCATCCGCTTTGCCACATAGCTGATACTAACCAGTGGCTTGGAGTAGTACCGGGAACAAACCACCGCCCCCATGACGGAGATCAGCAGAATCACAACGGCGATAAAGGGGGCTTGTTTTACAAGTGGTGTTTATTTTATCGTTGAATAGTTCGGCTGGCTTTGCCATTCATTCCTCTATGTTTTGTATTTGATCGGTTATCTCTGGCTGATTGCTCTGAATGCCTTCATTGAGGTTTGGAACGCTGAAAAACACGGCAATGAAAATGTTTATTAAAACGATAGCCGCCAATATAATGGTAACGATTTTCCAGATACGGCGTGAGCGGCGATTTTTGATTGCAAGCTGCTCATTTATCCTTGATAACTGCTCTGCGACATCACTGGCGGTATTTTCATTTTCAATTTTTGCCCCCAGCAATTCGCTGACAGATACTTCCAATATTTCAGCCAATCGGATAAGGGTATCGGCGTCGGGAACAGATAAATTTTTCTCCCACTTAGAAATGGTCTGTCGGACTACATGGAGCCTTGTTGCCAATTCTTCCTGTGAAAAGCCTTTTTGCTTTCTGAGAGTTTTTAAGTTTTCTCCAAACATTGTGCGTTACACTCCTTTGCTTTGATAAATCCAAAGTAACACATTAGCCCTCATACGGCAAGCAACGCAGATTAACAATAACGTAACTTCCCGTAAAAAAAGGCTTACATTCAAAAGGCGCTGCGAGCATAAGAAATTAGGCTGAATGGCACCGGAAAATAAACTTGTTATCCACCCAAAGGCATAGATAATCCATAATAAAGCGCCGGATGTGCCACCCCATGAGATACGCATCCGACGCTTTTGGATAATAATATGGTGCCATCACCATAGGAACGCCGTAAACTTCACACCGTTTTCCGTATTGACCATGTTGTGGATGATTTCGTGGTGGTCGAGGATGGTTTTGGTGATATACAGCCCCAGGCCGCTGCCGCCGCTATTCCGGTTCCGGGATTTGTCCACCCGATAGAAGGGAGTGAAGATACGCTCCAAATCTTCCTCTGCAATGTGGACGCCGGTATTCTCTACGGAAAACACCTCGTCTTTTTGGGTGACAGTAATCACCGCCCCCGCTGACGAATATGCCACGGCATTTCCGATCACATTGGTGAACACTTTCTCCATGAGCCGCCGGTCCCCCTGGTAGTGGTATTCCGGCTGGATGTCCATGCGAAGCTCCATCTGCTTATCCTCCATCCGGCCACGAAACTGCTGGCAGACCTTTCGCAGCATTTGGCTGATGTCCAGGTCGGTGCGCTCCAAGTGGAAATCACTGCCGCCCATCCGGGCCGCCGACAAAATCTCCTTGACCAGCGCCTCCATGTCATTGGTGGTTTTCATACACCGGCGCAGGTAAGTATCCCGGTCTTTGTATTCGCCCACCTGATAGATCATGCCCTCCAGTTGCCCTTTTATGATGGCGATGGGGGTTTTCAGCTCATGGGACACGGCGGTGAAAAATTCCACCCGCTGCTTTTCTTGCTCTCGCTCCCGCTCAATATCTTTCTTCAACTGCCAGTTTGCCGAGCGCAGGCTGGCCAGCGCATTGTTGAGCTGCTCCGCCATTTCATTCAGGCTGGCGGCCAGAACACCGATCTCGTCTTTTCGGTTGACTTCGCACTTCCAGGTCATGTCCAGGGTGGTCATCCGCTTTGCCACGTTGCTGATACTGACCAGCGGCTTAGAGTAGTACCGGGAACAAACCACCGCCCCAATGACGGAGATCAATAGAATCACAACGGCGATAAAGGGGATGAGCTTCAGCAGGATGTCATAAGACTGCGCTACCGCGACCAGGGCGGCATTGGCAAATACATGGTAGGTCTGCCCGCCTTGCTGAAATGTAGCGGAGCAGCTCATAGAGGGAGCGGAAGTGTCCAGGTTCTCCATATCGGCAAAATTCACGGAGAACAGATTATTCCCATAATTATCGTTGACTTTCACCGAAGCGTTGTTCCTCATGGAAAATTCCATCAGACTGTCCGAACTGGCCTCCCAGCCATTCCGCTCCAGAACCTCCACCAAGTCATAAAAATCGGAAGTGACCTGTCCTTCCAGTTCCGTATGGTAATTCCTCGGCAGGAAGATCATCACCATGCCGTAAATGATAATGCAGCAGACCACCAGCAGCGCCAGCATACTAAGGAAGGTCTTGGCCTGAATGCTCCCGCTAATCTTCCTTTTCAATTTTATATCCCGCCCCTCTCATGGTTTCGATGTAGTCCACACCCAGCTTCTTGCGGATATTCTTGATGTGGGTGTTGACGATTTTTTCGTCGCCAATATAGTCGTAGCCCCAAACCGTGTCCAGCAGTCTTTCCCTGGACACCACCCGGCCCTGGTTCTCCAAAAGGAGCTTCAAAATCTCAAATTCCCTGGTGGTCAAGGAAACGCTTTCTGTTCCAACAAGGACGGTAAGGCTGTCCGTATCCACCGTGATTTCCTTATAACGGATCACGGTATTGGGCGCAGTGCCGCCCTGTTCGGCCCGGCGCAGAACCGCTTCAATGTGCTTCATCACCACCGGCATGGAAAAGGGCTTGGTGATATAGTCATCGGCCAGAGCGTCAAAGCCCTTCATCTGGCTGTCGTCATCGTCCAATGCGGTGAGCATGATGATGGGGACATGACTTTCTTTCCGCAGAATTTCGCACACGGCAAAGCCGTCAATTTTCGGGAGCATTAAATCCAGAAGTACCAGATCAGGCTTGTTCGCCCGAAACTGTTCAATTCCTTCCAGGCCATCCGCGGCCAGGACCACCGTGTAGCCTGCGTCCTCCAGGAACGCCCTGATAATATTCTGAATGGATTCTTCATCCTCTATAATCAAAATCATTTTTGACATTGCTTGCACCTCCAAGGGTAGTGTAACATACAAAGGTGGAGTTTAGGTGGAGAAGGGGGCTTTTTTTGAAAAATCCCCTGTTCATATTATACCTGAACTACGTTGCCAGAAAAAGTGTGCGAATTTGAATTTTGTATATCCTCATGGTTCGAAATTGTATGACAGGCTGTTTTTATTTGAGGAAGTCAAAAATGCCCCTCACCCAACAACATCCAGGTGAGGGGCATTAGATTTAACCCTCCAATAAGAGCTTCAACTTCTTAAGGATCTTCGTTTTTCTCTTATAAACGGCGGGCTGAGAAATGCCGAGTTCCATCGCCAACTCGCTCTCTTTGCGCTCATCAAAGAATAATGCCTGGATCAGCGCACGTTCTTCTGGGGTAAGCAGGGAAAGCGCGGTATGTAGCCTGTCCACTTCCAGCTTGTGGAGCACCACGCTCTCCACGCTTTCCTGCTCATCGGAGAATTGCTGGGCATTTTCATCCACCAGCCGGTCCAAAGAATCTTCGCGGCTGGGGATGATCTGCACCACTTGGCCCTCCTTTCCGAGAACGAACCGCTCGGTTTTCAAATCGTTCTCAAAATAGCGCATTTTCCGGTCGCCCTGCATATAGGCCCGGTACACTTCATCCGTGACCTCAACATATTGGCCGCGAATCCATATTCTTTTTTTATCAGCGTCCACGCTGTTTTACCTCCGATCAGTCTGAATTGCGAGAAATTCAGACTGGCCGGGCGGCCCCCTACAACGTGGGAATGGGGTTCCTCTATACAGAAAAACGCACCTGCAGAATGGGGTATTACCCCAAACGGCAAGCGCGTTTCTTTTTAGTTCGTGTAAATCATGGCATGATGGTTCAGTGCGAAGGGCGTAAAGCCAAGATGAACAGCAAGCGACTTTTTTGACAGCCTGTGCTCTGTCGCATTATGTCGAAACGCTTTTTCCTCCATGGCGGCTTCCTCCGTAA
>ENA-OOXM01003006-OOXM01003006.1-human-gut-metagenome-genome-assembly--contig:-NODE-3006-length-10040-cov-2.697947_pt1 | contig 10040 bp, 7 predicted proteins | sample MGYA00241589_ERZ501347 | MGnify/ENA primary metagenome ERZ501347 (study PRJEB25962, sample SAMEA2042832) | human gut metagenome | biome: human gut; feature: human-associated habitat; material: faeces...
AGTAATCTGATTAATCATAAATGAGGGGCAAAATACCTTTTGACCCTCATATCATCTATATAAAATGCAAAAGATATATTTTGATATTATGATGGCGGCACCAAAAAGTTGTTCGTATCTGAACGAAAAGATTTTTATTATAAGGATGGAAAACATATATGAAAATAGCGGTATGCGATGATGACAACAAAGAACTGGATATAATAAAAAATTATCTTAATATCTACCAGACAGACAACAATACCAGCTTTACAGTCAAATACTTTAACAGCAGCGTTGAGCTTGCATCGACTGCGGGATTTGAAAAGTTTGATATATACTTTCTTGATATCATTATGCCTGTTATGGATGGTCTTGCACTTGCCAGAGAGATAAGAACTTTTGACAAGTCTGCACCCATTATATTTTTAACATCATCAAAAGAATTCGCAGTAGACAGCTATACTGTCAGGGCATTTAACTATCTCGTAAAACCCATACATAACGAACGGCTGTATGCAACTCTTGATGATATATTAGAAACATTCCGCATTGAACAGACCAATAACATAATAATAAAGAACAACTCCGGCATACATAGGATTAATATCGCTGATATAATCTATGCTGAAGCCCTTAACAGAAAGGTTATTATATATATCAAAACGGGTGAACAGGTGACATCAACAGATGTATTTTCTTCTGTATGCGATATGCTTTCAGTTCATAAGGAATTCATGCTTGCACACCGCTCTTTTATAGTTAATATGAATTATATCAGCAGTATAAACGCAAGTGAGATACACCTGATTAATAACCACAACATTCCACTTGCACAAAGACGTGTCAGCGATATAAAAAAACAGTATCTCAGTTTCCAGATGGATGACAATACGTAAACACTTACAACTGACACCCACTATATTAATTAATATGCCAGGAGGTGAATATATGGCAGAATTAGCAACTGTACTCAATCTTATCAATTACATTTTCGTGCTTATATTCGGAATTGTTGTATCTTTCTACTTTGCTGATATACCATGGGAAGACAACAAAAAGCTGCAGATATATACTCTTATGGGCTTTATCCTATTGCAGGTTGTATGCTATATGCTTCTTGGTGAGCACACCCTGTACAAAAGTTATCCTTTCCTTATACATATTCCTTTAATTCTTGTTATAAGTTTTATCTGCCATAGGAACATATACATATCCTCAATAGCTGTTCTGTCAGCTTATCTTATGTGTACACCAAGAAAATGGTTCGGTACGGTTGCTGCATACATTTTCAATGACATGCCTATGATATCGGATATCACAACGATTATTGTGACAATTCCGCTTATCTTAGTTGTCATAAAATATCTGTCACCTTATATGATAAGGCTTAAGAATGAGTCCAAAACAATTATTTCCCTGTTTTTTCTTCTGCCTCTTACATATTATATCCTTGAGTATACTTTTACTGTATACACGGACATTTTATATCGTGGAGAACCGGTTGTCATTGAATTTATGGACAGCTTTATTGTCATACTCTACCTTATATTATCAATCGTTACACTCACGCTGTCTAATAAGAAAAATACTGCCGAACGTGAAAATATTATTCTCTTATCCGCAGCCGCGCAGGCAGAAAAAGAAATTGAACAGTTATCTGACTACCAACGTCAGGCAGCTATATACCGTCACGATTTAAGACATCATATGAACTTTATACAGAGCTGCCTTAATGAAAATAACTATACGCAGGCACAGGAATATATCAGTGAAATATGTACTAATCTGGATAACAGCAGAATAACAAAGTACTGTGATAATGAAGCTGTTAATCTCATACTTTCTTCATACATCGGGAAAGCTAATGAACATAACATCACTACACATGTATCCGTTACCGCCGCTAACCTTGCCGACTACAAGCCAACTGACCTTTGCAGTCTTTTTGCAAATGCACTTGAGAATGCTATAAATGCATGCAGACTTGTACAGACTATCTCAAAGAATGATTACAATTCATATAACGGCATGACTGTGAATAACTCCACTGATTATAATTCAGCTAATTCCAACCGCATTATCACGGTAAAGGTGTTTGATAAGAACAATAAATTATGTATCAACATTACAAACACATATGCTGTTGAACCTATATTTGTTAATAACACACCCGTATCGGACAAAGCAGGACATGGCATCGGTGTAAGAAGCATAATATCGGTTATTGAAAAATATAATGGAGTATATGACTTTTTTACTAAAGATGGAGTGTTTTACTTTCAGGCATGTATGTGAAAGTGCGTATTTTACCCTTTCCCTTGCCAAAGAACTAAAAGAAGGACTGCCATACTTATTATTTAGTATGATAGTCCTCTTTTGCCTCTTGTAATTTGCCTTTTACTCCACACCCTTAAATATCACATTTCTTACCGGATTAAGTGCAAATAAAAGTAACATTCCAATAATGCCACACACTATGAATTCACTCGCTCCGATTGTCACAAAGAACATCGCAAATATACCCTCTGAACCATATGCATACTTTAATACAAATGGTACTATAACTGTATTGGCTATGATTGGTGGTAATGGTGCAAGCCACTTATTCTTTCTTAACACATAAGTTCCTATAGCACCGATAAGTGTCGCAATACTTCCAAATATTATATCCCATATTGCCGCACCGCCTAATATATTCGATAACAGACAGCCTACGAAAAGTCCCGGTATGGCTGCTGGTGTAAAATATGGCAGAATTGTAAGCGCTTCTGCTATTCTGAACTGTATTGGTCCGAAGCTGCAATAGTTAAACAGAATAACAAGCACAACATAAAGCGCCGCAATCACAGCCGCCTGGGTAATAAATGCAACCTTAAACTGTGTGCTGTTATTTTTATTATTATTTTCAAGAATACTTCTATCTGTACCCTCTTTATCCTTACCTGATATACTCATTTTCATTCTCCTTTAGTTTTGTTTTATGTGTGGAAGGTTTCGAACACACATTATTATAAGACGGACAGAAATAAAAATCTCCGCCCGCCTTATATTTATATGCAATCTTTTGCTTTTACATTGAACTCAAGCTTAACCCCTGTTAATTAGAGAGTTACACCCTGCTTAAAGATAGCTAAATCGTGGAATCCAGCGATTTCAGCCTTTACATTCTTACCAGAAGCAACATCTAATACAAGCTGGAAGAGTTCCTTAGCTGCATCTTCAAGTGGAAGGTCATCTGTTACAATTCTTCCTGCGTTGAAGTCTATCCAGTTGCTCTTATTGCCAGCAAGTCTTGAGTTAGTAGCAATCTTTACTGTAGGTACTGGTGATGCAAATGGTGTTCCACGTCCTGTTGTGAAAAGAACCATCTGTGCTCCTGCTGCTGCACAAGCTGTTGAAGCAACAAGGTCATTACCAGGTGCGCTAAGAAGGTTAAGTCCCTTATCAGATACTCTCTCGCCATATGCTAATACACCCTTTACAAGTGATGAACCAGACTTCTGTGTACATCCAAGTGACTTATCTTCAAGTGTTGTGATACCGCCATCCTTGTTTCCTGGTGATGGATTTTCATAAATTTCCTGACCATTCTTGATGAAGTATTCCTTAAAGTCATTGATAAGATGAACTGTCTTCTCGAAAAGCTCCTTGTTAGCACATCTGTTCATAAGAATAGTTTCTGCTCCGAACATTTCTGGAACCTCTGTAAGAATAGTTGTACCACCCTTAGATACGAGCATATCTGAGAAAAGACCTACTGTTGGGTTAGCTGTAATACCTGATAAACCATCAGAACCGCCACACTTCATACCAACGATAAGATGCTTAGCGCTAACCTTTTCTCTCTTAAATGTAGCAGCATAATCCATAAGTTCCTTCATGATGCCTTCAGCAGCTTCCTGCTCATTTTCTACATCCTGAACCTGTAAGAACTTAACTCTGTCTGGGTTAACTTCTCCGATATAGTCCTTAAGAACTTCAATACGGCTGTTTTCACATCCAAGACCAAGTACAAGTACTGCACCAGCATTAGGATGATTGATAAGGTCAGCAAGTACGTGTCTTGTATTTTCCTGATCCTCTGTTACCTGTGAACATCCATATGGGTGTGGGAAAGCAACAACTTCATCAACACCTTCCGGCTTATTAGCTCTTGCTGTAGCTTCGATTGCTCTTGCTATAGAATTAACACAGCCAACTGTTGGGATAATCCATACTTCGTTTCTTACACCAACTGTACCATTTTCACGCATATATCCATCGAAAAATGCTTCTTCTGTTGGTTCAACATCCTTGTGTCCTTCTGGATTGTATGTGTATTCAAGAAGTTCACCAAGAGCTGTCTTTAAGTTATGTGTATGAACCCATCCACCAACTTCAATGTCAGCCTGTGCATAACCTATTCTGAAACCATACTTTATAACTGCATCGCCCTTCTTTATAGGCTTGATAACAAACTTATGTCCCTGAGGGATATCTTCTATTGTAGTAACTTCTGTACCAGCAACATTAACTGTTGTGCCCTTAGCGATTGGCTTAAGAGCTACTGCAACATTATCATCTTTATTAATCTTAATAAAATCCTGCATAACTACCTCCTGTAATAAATATTTGTATATATTATTAAACTGCTTAACTGACTTTATATAAACATTTACAACATTCATATTTACTTATATCGGCAACAAAAATACTTTAACGGACTTATGCTGCTGATTACTTAATAGCAGACTGTAATAATATATCTCTTACATAATATAAGGGCGGATGAAATAAAACACCCACCCTTATTAATATTTTAAAATCCAGCATGCATAACAGAAGTCAACAAAAACAGACTTCATCTTATGCCCACGAACTGCTTCACAGCAAACTGCCGATGCAATTATGCTAACTTTTCATCATCAAGAGCTAAATCATTAACTACAGCTCTCATACCTCTTTCTCTGATATCTGTAATATATCCTGTGATAACTTCTTCAAGGTCAAGAACCTTAGTAAGGTCTTCGCCACCGAAGAACTTAGTATTGCTTAAGTAAGCATGTGTGAATTCAGCTGGTGTCTTACCAGAGTTATCTCTGAAGAAATCAAGTACAGCCTTATCATCTGTAATGTTGTACTCTTCACCGTTTCTGTCACCCTTTAATACAATACCACCGTTGAACTCAGCTTCTGTCTGTGATGTATAGAAACTCATAAGTGCTGCGATAGAGAATGTAAGGTACTTAGGAAGCTTGTTAAACTTCTTAACATATCCTAAGAATGAAGGAAAGCATCTTGCTTCCCACTTAGATACAGAGTTAAGTGAAATGCTTAATAATCTGTGATCTACGAATGGGTTAAGGAATCTGTCGATAACAGCCTTAGCGAATTCTTCACAATCTTCCTTAGAAAGTGAAAGTGTAGGAATAACTTCGTTGTAAAGTGTTTCTTCCATGTACTTTCTGATAACTGGATCCTTCATAGAGTTCTCTACGTTATCGTTACCAGCAAGGAATGATGCTAATACGAATGAAGTATGTGAACCATTAAGGATTCTTACCTTTCTTTCCTTATATGGATGATGATCCTTTGTAAATACTACATTAAGTCCAGCTTCCTTGAATGGAAGTTCCTTCTCAAGCTGTTCAAGTGGAAGGTTAGAATCACTTTCTACAACCCAGAGACCGAATACTTCAGCTCTGTCGATAAGCTGATCTTCATAGCCCCACTCTTCGCAAAGCTTAGCAGCATCTTCTCTTGGATAACCTGGAACAATTCTATCAACAAGTGTTGGGCAGAATGAACAATAATTGTTAACCCAGTCCTTGAATCCATCTTCAAGACCCCAGAGTTCGATAAACTTCATAATGCACTTCTTTAATTCGATACCATTATCAGCGATAAGTTCGCATGGAAGTAAGATAAGTCCCTTATCTGCTGCTCCGTTGAACTTCTGATATCTCTTATAGAGAAGCTGTGTAAGCTTACCAGGATATGTCTTAGGAGGACGAGCGTTAGGATCGTTATCTGTTTCATCAAATACGATACCTGCTTCTGTTGTGTTAGAAACGATAAATCTAAGTGTTTCGCTTGTACCATATTCAACATACTTGTCATAATCTTCGATAGCTGCTACAGCATCAACTACAGATGTAATCTGACGTGTGATTTCCTTAGGCTGTCCATCTACGAAACCTCTTAACTGAAGTGTGTACTGACATTCCTGATCATGGAATCTTTCAAGTGTACCAAACTCGATTGGCTTAACGATAACAACGCCACCGTTGAAATCTGTCTTTTCATTAGTAACATCGAAGATATAATCTACGAATGCTCTAAGGAAGTTACCCTCACCAAACTGCATAACCTTTACAGGTCTGTCAACTGCATGTGTAATACTCTTGTTTAATCTCTGCATATATTCCTCCATTCCGCCCACTCTAAGGGCATCTCAGCTCCACGCAAGAGCGCAGATACTGACTATGAAATATCCGTCTGTTAAATAAATGTATTAAGATATTCCATATTAATATTATTGTGGCGCAGTATCACTCAGCTTTGCTGGACTACGCATTCCCAGGCTCATATGTAACTACTCATTAATTTAATAACTACCTCACCTGAGTATGAAAAATCTTATAAAGACTTCTCATATTATAACAGGGACATGCCCTGATTATTAACCAGTAAATGGTATTCAGAAAGCGTATGTAAGCGCTTTCATTATCTTTCACAAACTATGATATACTCAAATACATTTTTAGTCAATACTTATTTTTGTATACATTATGTTCTGTCAAATTTAATTATCAGTTATTGTTCTGCACCCGTCACGAAACATCTGCACAACTCATTAATAACAATAATTAAGTACAACAAAAATACACTAACACACTTGCTTTTATAATAATACCATTGTATAATCAGATTATCAATATGTAAGTGCTTACATTCAGTGTTTTTATGATATTTTACTACTTTTATAATTATACAATTCCGTTAATTATAATTAATGAACCAACGAACAGCTGCACCTATATATCACATTAATGCAAGCGTTGTCCAGAGCTTACAAGAATGAGGTTAATTTATGAATATATATGATGTTTCCAATAAAGCCGGGGTGTCTATTGCTACCGTTTCCCGTGTTCTTAATGGTAACGCAAGAGTATCATTAGCAACAAGGAAAAAGGTATTGGATGCCATGAAAGAGCTTGATTATACACCTAATGTATTTGCAAGGGGACTAGGACTTAATACAATGAAAACCATAGGTATAATGTGTATTGACTCTTCTGATATTTACCTTGCCAATGCTGTATACTATCTTGAACAGGAATTAAGAAAGCATAGTTATGACTCCATACTCTGCTGTACTGGCAAAGATTACACCAATAAGAAGAAGTATCTTGAACTCTTACTAAGTAAAAGAGTTGATGGAATAATACTTGCCGGTTCACAGTTTGTAGAAAATACAGATACTTATAACAATGATTACATAATCAATGCAGCAAAGGATATACCTATCGTTTTAGTGAACGGATATCTTGACGCACCTAATATATATTCAGTTATGTGTAATGATGAAATTGCCATATATAATGCAACTAACCTCTTGATTAATAACGGACATCGTAATATAGTCTACTTATACACAAGCAAGTCATACAGCGGTATGAACAAGTATGCAGGATATATGAGAGCCTTGAAGGAAGCTGGCATTACACTTCCTGAAGATTACAGACATCTGTGTGGCAAAAACATTTCACACGCCAAGGAATATCTTAATTATCTTTATGATAAAGGTATTGAATTTGATGCTGTTGTGACTTCTGATGATTCGCTTGCAGCGGGTTCAGTCAAGTATGCACACTCCCACTCTATCAGTGTACCTGATGAGTTAGAGATTATTGGTTATAATAATTCGGTTCTATCTATATGTACGGAACCGGAACTAACATCTATCGACAGCCATGTTGAACAGTTATGTACATGCGCCGTTGATGTTTTAATGAAGGTATTGTGCGGTGACTCTGCTGATAAACACAGCATTATCACTGCTGATATTATAAAACGCAATACAACACATTTTTAATTCACAGGAGGATTAAGAACAATGAAACAATTCATGGACAAGGACTTTTTACTTTCAACACCTACAGCACAGCATCTTTTCCACGACTATGCTGACCAGATGCCTATCGTTGATTATCACTGTCATATCAACCCTAAGGAAATCGCAGAAGACAGAAAGTTCGAGAATATTACTCAGGTATGGCTCGGCGGTGACCACTATAAGTGGCGTCAGATGAGAACTAACGGTGTTGATGAGAAGTACATCACAGGTGATGCTTCTGACCGTGAAAAGTTCCAGAAGTGGGCTGAAACACTTGAGATGGCTATCGGTAATCCACTTTACCACTGGAGCCACCTTGAACTTCAGAGATACTTCGGTTACAACGGTATCTTAAATGGCGATACAGCCGAAGAAGTATGGAATCTTTGCAACGCTAAGTTACAGGAAGATTCTATGTCAGTTAGAAACCTTATCAAGCAGTCTAACGTTAAGTTAATCTGTACAACAGATGACCCTGTTGATTCACTTGAATGGCACAAGAAGCTTGCTGCTGAAGAAACTGCATTCAAGGTATATCCAGCTTGGAGACCAGACAAGGCTCTTAACATTGATGCTCCAACATATGCTGACTACATCAAGACTCTTGGTGCTACAGAAAATACTGAAATCAAGACTTTTGCTGACTTAAAGGCTGTTCTCGTTAAGAGAGCTGACTTATTCGATTCTCTTGGTTGTAAGGCATCTGACCACGCATTTACTTATGTTCCATTTAGAAAGGCTGACGAAGCTGAAATCGATTCTATTATCGCATCTGCTCTTGCTGGCAACAAGCCAAGTGTAGAAGATTGTGAAAAGTATAGAACTATGCTTATGTTATTCTTAGGCGAAATGTACGCTGATAGAAACTGGGCTATGGAAATTCACTTAAATATCAAGAGAGATAACAACACTAGAAGATTTGAACAGATGGGCCCTGATACTGGTTTCGACTGTATCTCTGACTGGTCAACTGTTGAAGGTTTAACAGGTCTTTTAGATGCTCTTGACTACAACAACAAGTTACCTAAGACTTTATTATTCGCTGGTAACCCTGCTGATAATCAGGTATTTGGTACAATCCTCGGCTGTTTCCAGGGACCTGAAGCTGCATCTAAGATTCAGTTCGGTACTGCTTGGTGGTTCAATGACAACAAGGACGGTATGGAAGCTCAGATTAAGGCACTTGGTAACTTAGGTGTACTCGGTAAGTTCGTTGGTATGCTTACTGACTCAAGAAGTTTCTTATCTTACCCAAGACACGAATACTTCAGAAGAATTCTTTGTAACATCATCGGCGAATGGATTGAAAATGGCGAATATGCTAATGACATCGAATTTGCTGGTAAGTTAGTTTCTGATATTTGCTACGGTAACGCAGCTAAATACTTCAACTTAGATAAGTAATTCTATTTAATCAATAGGGTGGGTTCTTAACCTGCCCTATTTTTTATAATAAATAAAATGCAAATATTTACTATTACTGCCTATAACGCAGATTATATTTTAGCAAAAGAAGAAAACTTTCAAAAACTATAGATATTTTAAATGAAAATGGCTATAAAATAATATGGAGAAAATATGAAATTATTTGCAATTGATTACAGAACCCCTAACCTTGTTAAACAATTAATACATTTATGGGAAAAGACCGTAAAAGCAAGCCATAACTTTTTATCAGACGATGAAATTCAGCAAATAAAAAAATATATTCCAGAAACATTAAACAATATTCCACATTTAGTTGTTGCTAAAGATGATTTTGATACCCCTGTTGGTTTTATGGGAATTGCTGAAAATAAATTGGAAATGTTATTTGTAGCAGATAATGAAAGAGGAAAAGGCATAGGAAAAGCATTAATTAAATATGGCATATCAAATTATAATATTAATGAATTGACTGTAAATGAACAAAACCCTCTTGCCAAAGAATTTTATGAGCATATGGGATTTATGGTTTATA
>ENA-OOXM01003008-OOXM01003008.1-human-gut-metagenome-genome-assembly--contig:-NODE-3008-length-10030-cov-3.764712_pt1 | contig 10030 bp, 7 predicted proteins | sample MGYA00241589_ERZ501347 | MGnify/ENA primary metagenome ERZ501347 (study PRJEB25962, sample SAMEA2042832) | human gut metagenome | biome: human gut; feature: human-associated habitat; material: faeces...
TCTTCCGATTCTCCATCTTCTCCAAGATACTTCCAACGTTTTTCTTTTTGGTAGAGGACTCTGTCAAAACGGAAAGGATGACCATCAGCTTCAAATGGACTCGATGCCAATACACCTGACAATATTGTTCCAAATAAACCATGACTATGAAGCGCCCAATCTTCTTTCTTCTTCCCTCCATAAAGAATAAACAGGATATCACCCTCGCCTACTGCGTCTCCTTCGTTCACCATGGTCTTTAAAATCACATTGTTGGCATAGGTAGGGCATACGGAAGCATCCACGGTGTCCAGACGCTTTGGCCAGGCGGCGGTGTAGGAGGTTTTGATTTTCTTTTCTTCATATGCAATTCCCAGATAGGCCAGTGCCAGGGCAGGCTGGAGTTCCTCCCAGGTTTCCACTGCTTTCTGCAGTCCTTCCCTGTCTCCCTTTTCTATGAAGTCCACGGCGTCAGCAGCTTCGGCAATGAGCTTTTCATCGGCTCCCAGAAGGCCGTAGAGGGAAGAAAGCTGGCGGGTCACTTCGGCCTTGTCCTCTCCCTTTTTCATCTCTCCATAGAGAAGGAGGGAATCGATAAGGAAGGACTGGGCCCCCTGGTTTTTCAAGACGGAGGCAATCACCTTTTCCATGCTCTTCCTATCTATTTCCATCACTTCCGTCATGAGTTCCTCTACGCCCTGCCCGCCAAGCACGTTCTGTACCTGCTCAATGAAAGCCAGCCCTTCATCCAGATGTTCCGTGTAGGGCTGCATCATGAGGGCCGTAAGAATGAGAAGACGGATATAGTCCTCCTTTCCTTCCCGGTCCTTCATGAAATGATTGTCAAAGGAATAATTTCTAAGCCACACGTGAAGGCCGGAAAAATCAATGCCCCTGTTTTTATTTCCGCTTTCTTTCTCTTTTTCCTTTTCATCCATCATGGCCAGCTCTCTTTCCAGGGCTTTCTGCTTTTCCGCCATGCTCTCCAGTTCTTTTCTCAATGCATCCCTTTTATCCATGGTACACACCTTCCTTGTGGTTTCTCAGATTTCACGTTCAAACCGGTTTAAAAGTCCTTCATAGGCTTTCATGCTTTCGATGCTCTTTTCCTTATCCGCCATCTGCCGTGAGATTTCATCAAATTCCTTATTTACCCCTTCCAGCAGGGTATCAACGAAGGAATCCTGCAGGTCCATCATCTGGCTCCTGAATTTCTGTACTTCCTCGGATACCTGGTTTATCAGCGCTTTCACCAGTTCATCCAGGGAACGGCCAAGGAGCCGTTTCAAGCTGTCCCGGTCACCGGCGTCACGGACTTCCCCGGTGAAGGAAGAAGCAATCTCATCGGCAGCGGATTCGATGGACACCTGGAATACCGGAAGCTCTATGCGGTTCAGCGTTTCCTGCACGATAAGTCTCATGTGGTCAGGATTGAAATCGGCGGAGCCGGCATCCAGATTAGACACGATGGCCCGAAGAAGCCGGTTCTTCATCTGCCCCAGGTCCATGCCGTCCTCCATCTTTTCATCAGCCTGCTGCTGGGCTTCAGCAGCAAAGCGGCGCAGGTTTTCCAGTGCATCGGAGGCATCCACATATTTATAGGAGGTGGTATAGGTATAGGTTTCCACATGGGACCTGCCCCAGGAAAGCGGATTAAGCAAGCAACTGTCGCTGACCCGGTAATGTCCCACATGCTCTTCCGTGCCGGTCTTGTCCTGCAAAGAGCCCCATTTGGCAGAAATGGAATGGAGCTCGCCTACCACGGCGATTTTTGCATGCTCCAAATCCGCCAGGGTCTGGCTGAACTGGTCGCCCACATCGCCGCGAACCTTAAGAATCTGGTCTTCCATGGCTTTCTTCTGCTTTGCCAGGTCATTTTTATCCTTATTTTCCAGAATGATAAGGTCCTGGTGCGCCTTCTCCGCCATCCCATGGATCACATTTCTTATATTTCCCTGGAAGGCAGGAATCATGGTCTGCAGAGATTTAGCCAGCTTTTCATCCTTATGGGCAATCACGTTCCGGAAGGCTTTCTCAATGGGCGCCATGTCGCCGATTTTAGCCACCATTTCCGAGGTCATGTCACCATTGGCCTCATCTAAATTTTCAAAAACATGCCTTTCTTCCTCGCTGTACTGGCTTTCTTCCTTCTGTGCCATCCGGTGCATGAGAGACGAGAGAAAAAGCGGCTTCATGCAGGAACGCATGAGTGCGGCCCTTTCCATATGGCCTGCTTCGCTTTCTTCGTCGGCGTAGTGCCCGAAAGTTTTTTCCGCACAGGCAGTGAATTTTTCTTTTTCCTTTTCATAGGCTTCTTCCAGACTGTCATAGTCATAGGAAGCGTCCAGCAGGGCTCCGTCAAATTTGCTGTCCAGCAATATGATTTCCCCCACTCCCTGCCCGGGCAGCTGGGCCTTCAGCAGGTCCACATCTTCTGCATCCAATGCCTGGTCTCCAGTGGTGAGAAAGAAAACCACATCGCACTGGGCCAGGAATTTCTTCGTGGTCTGGGTACGGGAAATGATGGGATCGTTGGTGCCTGGGGTATCCACGATAGACATGCCTTCCAGCTCCGGCCGCCGGATGCAGAGGGTCACGCTTTTCACCAGGGGCGTCACTTTGCCGTTGGCACCTACATACTCATTAAGTACGCTTTCCATGGATGATTCATCGGGAAGGGGTATCTCCTCCATTCCCTTCTCCAGATAGGGAGCCGGGAGGAGACCGCTTTTCTTCACGTCTTCAATGAGCTCCTTGGCGGTTTCCACATCTTCCCTGCCGTTATCGTCCTCTTTGGCCAGCTTTTCCAGTTCCGCCCATTCTTTCGGGGTGTAGTATTCAATGGAAAGATGGGGCTCTTCGTCGTATTCGATTTTCGTTAAAGTCGCTGTTTTGGGACGGAAGGCATGGGGAAGCACGTTCTTTCCCTGAAATATAAGCTCATTCAGGAAGGAGGACTTGCCTGCTTTCACGCGGCCGATGACTGCCAGTGTGAGCTTCCGGTCTTCCTTTTGAAATTTTTCTTCTTTCTTTTCAAAATCTCGGAGAAGATTGTCTATCTTCTCACTGTCCCGAGGCGTCATATAGGGAGACAGGCTCTTTTTGATTTTATGGAGTTTGGCTCCCAGTCCCGCTAACCGTTCTTCCTCTTCTTTTGTTGCTTTAAACTGTATTGCCATGATTATGCTCCTTATTTCTTATGTGAAAGTTTCGACTGAAGCACCTGGAAAAGGCGGTCTTCGTAGGCCCTGCTTCCGGGAAGACCGCAGTTTTCCCTGTCTATGCCACGCAGCTTCAGCTGCAGTTTTTCCGCCATCACCGGGTCTTCTTTCTTTCCCTTTTCTTCCATGAGCTGGGCAAGGATAGAAGCAGGGTCGGTGGCATTTTCCTCGGCAAGCTCCAGTTCACTGGGTTCGGGGATGTCGATATGGACTTCTGCCGCCACTTTCCGTATCTGGTCAAAGAAAGCGCCCCGCTCGGTTTCCAGATTCTGCATCGCTTCTTTCAGACGGCCAATGCGGGAGGTCAGAATGAGTTTGGAATCATTGAGGTTGGCCCGCACGTCTTCGTTGTCGGAGAGAAGCATGGCCTGGTTTACCCTTTTCAGCCTGGATTCTTCATCTGCCAGCTCCCGCCGGTAGTATTTCCTGCATTCCACAAAGAGTTTCATGAAATCATGGCCAAAGCGGGAGGAACCTTTTCCTTCGTTCAGTTCATCCAGCAGATGGTGGATGGCGTCGATGTCGCTTCCGATTTTTTCCTTCCAGCGGGGAGAACGGGTATATCCCCATACCCCCTTCACTGCAATGCCGTTCTTCATGAGCTCTTCCTTAATACCTGCAATGACGCTTTTGTATTCATCCAGCCCATGGGTCAATACTTTATCCGCCTTGTTCAAAATCACCGCCTTAGGAATGGAGGAATCCAGACCTTTCAGAAAATGGATGTCTTGAGCGGTAATGAGAGCCCCGTTTACGAACCAGAGGATGAAATGGCTGTGATTCAGCTGTTCCCGGGCAATCTGCTCATCGGTACGGGCAGAATAGGTTTCCATTTCCGGCTTGGAATAGCCCGGTGTATCCAGAAAGGCGATGTGCTCATATTTTTGGAGGGGCGTGGCGATAAACATACGCTGCAGCAGCTGGCCCAGGGAAACGCCGGGGTTGGACGCTTCAAAGTCATGTCCGATTTCCCGCACGTCGGAGGCGGTCAAATCGGAAATGCGGGAATCGAACATATTGACTGCGTCAATCTTTTCCCCACTGTCCGCATGGAGCAGGTAGGTAGGCACAGCGGTGGATGCGGCGGTGTCCGTCGGGAGGAGGCGCACCTTTTCTTCCGTATTTTCACTGAGCATGCTGTTCAAAAAGGAAGATTTCCCTGTGCTGAACCCGCCTCCCAGGGATACGATGTTTTTCCCGATGAGCTGCCGGAACACCAGAAAATCTTCAAACTGTTCATACACTTCCTCCAAGTCAAAGCAGAGTGCCGGGAGGTTCGGCGGCGCTTCCATTTCCAGCGCCTTCGGCAGCCCTTCTTTAATCATCTTCTTGATTTTGTGGGCCGACGCCATGAGACTGCTGTTGTCTGGCTTCAGCACCACCAGCTTTTTCAGGAGGTCAAACTGGGATTTTACTTTATCATCCTGCTCCATATTCACATCTCCCCTTCGGCCAGAATTTTGTCCACTTTCTCTTCGTCTTCATGAAGTTCTGCCAGATAGGCTTCTTTCTGTGCTTTTTCTTCATTCACCTTCTCGATCAGGTCATCCAGCGCTTTCTGCTCCGACTGTACCTGGGCTTCGATTTCCTTTGTAATGGCATGGTCAATGCTTTCCATCTGTTCATGGATGGTCTTTTCCACGATGCCTGCTGCTTCATCGGCAATACGGGGTACATATTCCTGGCGGAACTGCTGCACCGCCTTTGCCTTTGCTTCTTCCCGGGCATTGGATTTGCCGAAAAGGCTGATAACAAGAGCCGCCACACCTGCCAGGATCTGGACGATGGGGTTTGGTATCTTAAGGCCTATCATAGCTAAAATGCTAACGATTCCCTTCTCCACCACCTTTTCCGAAAAGAGGGCGGTGAAGGCACTGCCGGCGTTGGAGCCGGTGTCCATCCGGATGTCGGGCAAAGCCACATGGACGGCGTCCTTCACCCGGTCCAGGTAGGATGCCACCTCCGGTTCAAAGGTGTTTTTCAGCCCTGCTTTGATTTTTTCGCTGACAATGGAATTCACCCGGGCCCTGGCGTTTTCCTGCCTGTTATCCGCCATGAGTTCTGCAAACTCCGGCGCGAAGTTTTCCAGGGCAATCCTCACATCGCTGTTAATGCTCTGTATGCAGGAGGGAATGCGACTCTGGAAATCAGCCCTTTCTTTCTCCAGCTTTGTTTTCAGTTCTTCCAGATTTTTCTGTTTCTTCTCCTTCTCCGCTTCCAGGTCCGACACGCTGCAGTCCGCTTTATTGACGGCAGTGGTAATGTACTGCTTCAACAGGCCTGCATAATTTCTTTCCTTTGCGGTAACTTCCTTTTTAAACAGCTCCCGGCTCTGGGCCTCCAGTTTCTCCAGTACCGTCTTGAAGCCTTCCACATTAATGATCTTCCCCTTGGCATTGGTGTAGTAGATGGATACGCCAGACATGCCAATGCCCTTCGTGAGCTGTCTTTTCAGGCTGTCCACGCACTGGTCCAGTTCCTCCTTCATCACAGCCTGGGATTTTGTCACAAGAACGTAGACCGGCATGTTAAAGGATTTCAGTTCCTTCAGGAAATCCATGGTATCCTTCTCCATGGTGGAGTTCCTTGCTGCAAAGGTAAGAATATAGGCTTTACTTTCAGGAAGTTACTCATTAATGGCTTTATTATGAAGGGCAATATTGGTACCGAACCCGGGCATATCAACGATGCGCACGGAGGGAACGGTCTTCAGGAATTCATCATGAAGAGTAAGCTGCAGTACGGACCATTCGTCTACCCGGAAATTTCCTTCATGCACTTCATCCCAGGTCACTTCCCTGGTGCGTAGAATTTTCCTCCCGCTTTCATCCTTCTTCACAAGAACTGCCTTTTCTTCGGGCCCATAGGTGATTTCCGTAGGGATGGACGTTTCCGGCCGCGTATCCACTGACAGCAGCTTTCTTCCCAAAAGAGCATTAATGAGGGAACTTTTCCCCGTGCTGAACCGGCCCACCATGGGCGTGGTCACATGAAAATCCTTCATTTCCTCTTCATAGGCAGAAATATCTTCCGTGTCCAGCTCATACTTTTCCATCATGGATTTCAAACTGTCCAGCTGATTTTCGTATTTTTCCATTTCCTGTATTTCCATATCCCTATCCCCCATCTTTATCAGTAAGGAATCTTGCATTCGTACTTGCTGCAGCTCTGCCAGGATTTCTTTTTCATCCGTACGGTCTTCATGCACAGTGCTTTCTTCGACATATCGAAGCGCCAGAATCCGCTGGAGCCGCCTACCGGTTCTATGGCGGAATTGGTGGGATCGTACCAGTATTTGCAGAACGCGCAGAACCGGCAGGTCCGTTCGTGGATATTTGTCAGTTTCATGCTCATGATGTAACCTCCTCACTTTGTAAAACCTTCACCCATTTCTCCTGGCTGCCCAGCCACATGTCCAGTCCCTTGCCGTAGGCTTCGGCGGTCAGGGTATAGACATCATCTTTATGGGAAAGGATCCGGGCAGTAGGCAGGCGGTCAAGGACCGCTTCCACCGAGGGACCGCTGTAGATGAATGTGACCCGGCGCAGGACGCCGGGGTACATGAACTGCACCCGTTTCCGGAATTCTCCGTCCTTGAACCGGTCCTGATAGGGCACCTGGAAATGGTTCCCTGTCTTTTCCATGGTTCCTATACGGTCCACCCGGAAAATGGTGGGAAATTCCGTTTCCTCTTCTTTGTAAGCTACCAGGTAGAAATAGAATTCGGAGAAAAGGAGGGCCACCGGCTTGGCGGTGTGCTCTTTTTCTGCCCCGTCCTGCCGCTTGTAGGAAAAACGGATGATTTCCCTGTTTTTGATGAAAAGGGAAATATCCCACAGAGCATCCAGCAGCTTCTTCCCATGCCGTGGCGGGACGTAGCAGAAGGTTTCGTTCCGTATCATGTCTTCCACTACCTTGCGCCCTTCTTTGGGACAGGCTTCGATAAGTTTGTCCAGAATGGTGTGGAGTTCTTCTTTGGCAAAAGCCCGGCTTTCCAGAAGGATTTTCGCCATGGCCAGGATTTCCTTCCTGGTAAGGCATCTGCTTTCCTCCTCCTCCAGACGGTATCCTTTCGCCTGCCTGTCGTAGCAGATGTCCGCTGCCCCTTCGTCCCTTTCGCCTGCCAGGTAGCTCCGGATGTCATCGATATCCCGCTGGATGGATTTCTCCGTGACTCCGTATTCTCGGGCCAGCACTTCCTTGGAAATCAGTTCGCCCCGGGATAGGCGGTGGTATATTCCTAAAAGCCGCTGGCCTTTGTTTTCTCCTTCTGCCATATTTCCTCCTTTATTCCTTCATTGTAGCCATTCACATGGACAGCTGGTGGGGTTCTGCCAAAAAAGGCGCAAAAAAGCCCATGCACAGAAGACGCACCTCCTGCACACGGACTTTCCATGATTTATATGAAATAGTACCTGCTTTTCCCGTTTCTTCCCACAGATAAGCGGACATGACAGCACCCCCATCAAGGCTTATTAGATAGTAACGTTCAAGAAGTTTTAACTCATAAATATTTTATATGTTCCCATGACTTAATTATAACCCATGAATCACGTACCAGAAAGCCCCAGGTTTGACCTTATTTAACTCATTTTTTAGCATAATGAGGCGCATTGGCAGGAACCGCCCGTTTCCGCCGTCCCTGCAGCTTCCATTTCTCCATGGAAGCCGGCTGTTTCTATTTCTTATCTTGTGAAGCTAAATTTTTAGCTTATTTAGGTGACATGCCTGCCCCGATTTCATCATATAATATAATAAAGAAGTCAAAGACATGAGAGGAACGGTTATGGAAACAAAGCGGGAAATCATCATGCGCCAGATTGGCGCGAAAATTGCGTATCAGAGAAAGATTCACGGCTACAGCCAGGAGCAGCTCTCCCAGAAGCTTCATCTGGGCAAGACCGTAGTGTCCCGGGTGGAACGAGGCAAGTACAACCAGAACATCTCCCTCAATATGCTGCTGGATATTGCCGAGGGCCTGGGCGTGCCGGTGTCGGTGTTCGTATCCTTCACGCCGGGGGAGCAGGCCCTCTGGAACGGCTACGGCCTCCGGGATACGGTGGTGACGGAGGGAGACGTGATGAAATTCGTCCGCCGCCTGCACGAAAAGAATCCGAACTCTCCCCTCTTTCATGATGACAAGTAAGGGAGAATGGTAAATGGTAGAAAAAGGCAGAGCCCTTCTGGAAATCAAGGGTGCTGCCTTTTTTGTGTGGGATAGGAAGCGGTGGTGCTGGAATAAAATAAAACCAGATACATGCCGCTGTGTCCGGTTTTTGATTTCTGAGCTGAGCACCCATAGTGCCACCGGGGCAAAGGTGTTGGCGCCAGCCACCAAAGGGAGATATCGCCATTATCTGATAAATCTCATAAGCATCACAAGGCATAGTGCCGCTAAAACTTCCCCCTCCAGGGGAAGTGGTGCGCAGCACCAAAAGGGGTGTATTTCTATCGCCCGACAGGGCGGTTGCAGGGTTTTATAATAACTATAACTGGCGGCGAAGCCCCCACCACCAGCGGTCAGCCTAATCTCTTCCATCTGGCACCTTTTTAGTACAGATGTCCAAACATTTCCTCATTGTGACGATTTTAATTTCCAAGTATAATAGGAGTAGAGAAAGGCGGTGCTCCAATGAACGAACAGACCTTATCGGATTTGCAGAAACGGCGGCATACGCGTGCTCTGCAGATTATTAAAAGATGGCGTCTTATGGATGATGATTTCATGAAGCGGTGTCTCAAGAATAACATTCCTGCGGTAGAATGCATTCTGCGGATCATTATGGAACAGCCCGATCTTCATGTATTATCGGTAACCATAGAGGACACGATCCCCAGTCTTTTGGGACATGGAATCCGTATGGACGTGCATGCTGTTGACTCTGCCGGAACTGAATACGACATCGAGGTGCAGCGTTCAGACAAAGGAGCCGGCGCCAGAAGGGCTCGTTTCAACAGCAGTCTTCTGGATCTGAACAGCTTGAAAAAAGGAAATACCTATGACCAGCTGCCTGAAAGCTATGTCATTTTTATTACAGAAAATGATATTTTCAAGGCGGGACTGGCCCGTTACCATATCAATCGAATCATCGAAGAATTAAGCCGTCCCTTTAATGATGGAGAACATATCATTTATGTAAATGGAGATTATCGCGGCTCCGATGATATAGGAAAACTGATGAATGATTTTCGTTCATCCAAAGTGGATGATATGATTCTGGAGCCGTTAAAGGAAACAGTCAATCGTTATAAAAATAACCCCAGGGAGGTGGCTGCCATGTGTGCCGATTTGGAAAAATGGAGTATGGATGAACGTTCTGAAGGACGGGCTGAAGGACGCGCTGAAGGACGTGCCGAAGGACGCACTGAAGGCGCTGAACTGCTTGCCCGGCTTTTGAAGCTGCTGCAGGCAGAGGGCCGCACCGATGATGTCTGGCTGGCTTTGGAAGATAAGGAAGCCCGGGAAAAGCTGTATAAGGAATATCATCTGGATTAAAGAGGAACCGGACAAGGTTTGAGCTCTGTCCGGTTTTGATCTTCTTTGTTATTTTTATTCCGCAAAGGTTTGAGATTCATTCAAAGCAGTTTTTCTTCTCCTTCTTGAGACAGTTTTACCGGTTTAATCATAAGAGACGCCTTTTATGGTGAGCAGGAGCAGGCCCCTTCTTTCCTGTTCACCGGTATTTATATAAATGGAGACTATGGCGGATCCGATGATATAGGTAAGCTGATGAATGATTTTCGTTCATCCAAAGTGGATGATATGATTCTGGAACCGTTAAAGGAAACAGTCAATCGTTATAAAAATAACCCCAGGGAGGTGGCTGCCA
>ENA-OOXM01003030-OOXM01003030.1-human-gut-metagenome-genome-assembly--contig:-NODE-3030-length-9953-cov-1.695595_pt1 | contig 9953 bp, 10 predicted proteins | sample MGYA00241589_ERZ501347 | MGnify/ENA primary metagenome ERZ501347 (study PRJEB25962, sample SAMEA2042832) | human gut metagenome | biome: human gut; feature: human-associated habitat; material: faeces...
ATCAGTTTTTCATTACTGATTTTCCGGCTTCTTGTAGTTGTCAAATCAATATCCAAGTGTGTCGTTAACGAGGATCACGTGGATTCTGTCAGTGTGTCTGGAGAATCTGGTAATCAGGAACTGGCAGCAGATAGTATCCATGGATTTGCAGTCAAAGTATTTGGGATACTCCCGATACAAGTTTTGTTTATGCGTTTCCAAGTACAGCTGAGATTTTAATTTCTTTTTCCTCTTCGCAAAGATCAAACGCTTCATTATCCTGTACGGTAAAGTGAACTTCGTATAATATATTGTCAGATAAAGTATCTGGTGTTTCACCAGCTTCTGTCTGAATATGCCACAATTCTGCAGGGACCTCTTTTAAAGAACCATCTGTTTCATAGGAATAAAGTTTAAGACTTCCAGTTTCTCCGGATATACCCTTCATACGCAGAGCAACCGTAGTATTTGGATGAACATTTTCAACTGTGACAGTATTCAGCCATCCTGTTACAGTTCCCTGTCCGCCATCAGCCTCAAACTTATCCTGACTTAAAACGTTTCGGTTAGCCTTGTCCAGATTGACTTTACGATAAGGCATTTCCGGAAGATATACAAATCGATCCTGTAATCTCAGAAGTTCAAGATATCCGGTTGGACAATAGAGGGCATTTCCACTGTTTCCTGCATACATGCCGATCGCCATGTTATTATATCCAGGTTTATTTGATACATTCATCGTGAATACAGTTTCACCGGTCTCAAAATCAAGCATAATATATTGCCACATGCCGGTTTCCATATCCTGAACATAACCGTAGATGTATCCGGTCGCGGTAGAAAGTTTCAGCATAGAAGTGTCAGAGAGATCACTTCTGCACCAGATACTCTTCATTTCATAACCATCATCTGTTTTTATTGTATCTACGCGTTCCACACCAGGAGCAATCATGCTGTTTCCCTGTCTTAACCAGTTTACATCATAAATATTTTCATAGCTCTGTATGGAAGAGTCACTGTCTTCTTTCCCAAGGTTGGCACTTCCTGCACCAAACCAGTTGCACACGATCGTACTTACTGTTCCGGATCCGTTATCGTATACGATTGCTGAGTTTTCAACAGATACCTGTACATCCTCAGGAAGTTCATCGATGACTGGCATGGTTGCCATTGTTTCACCGGTTTTCATGTCCAGTGCAAGCAGATTTACCGGGTTCTGGTTGTCTGTAAACATAACAAGATCTTTTGTCAAAGATGGAGAACATCCACTTCCCCATGCAAGACAGCCACCGGTTGTAGAATCGCCTTCTTTGCTCTCTTTGGCGCCGACACTTTCATAAGCAGTCTGCCATACTTTATTTATTCCATTATCTGCCTGGAACAGATAACAGTTTGTATTTGTAAGGATTACAGCGCCATCTTTTGAAGCAGAAATTCCGTTTTCTGCACCTTCACCAGGAGTTAATTCGTATACAAATACGGCATCTGACAGGTTTATTTCTTCACCGTTTAGAATAGAATCAATGGCTGCCCGGGAAATATAACCAATTGCCCCCTGCTGTTTTCGATCAGGATAAATACGGAATCCACCTGTTGCAAACCATAGATTTCCATCATAATCAAATACGACAGAAAGAAGATTCTGATCCAGTGTTTTTCCAAGTTTTTCTTCGGCAGCTGTTTTTATATCAATATCAAGTACCTTTTCAAATTCAGGAAGGACATTACCTTCGTCATCAGTTGCCTTCAGCATAAGAACATGATTGTTGCTGGTAGGACATACCAGACGGTTGCTCTCATCGACAAAGGAATAGGAACTCTGGATCATATAACCACCACCATCATGCTGTTTTGGAGAAAAGCAGCCCAGTGTCTGAGTTTCATCAGCATTGATGTCGCGAATGGCGAGCCCGCCAAGGAACGGAACTACGGCATGTCCGTAAGTGTCAAAAAAGATTGCAGGAGAAGCATTTGGATTTGTCTTCTCATAAGAAACATTGATTTCTGAATAGATATCAACAGGAAGCACCTCATCTGTAGAGTCAGTATTGTAGCAGTCATGGTGAATATTGGAATCACTTTTTGCCATATAAGGATTTTCATCCACTATTTTGGCTGTCAGAGGTTTTATTGGTAATTCTGTTGATTCAGAGGTTTCGGCTGCTTCTGTTGGTATTTCATCGGCATATACGCCTCCAGATGTCATAGTGATCATTAATGCTGTCATTGCAAGGAATAAAGTTCTTTTCTTCATTCATTTTCCTCCTGAAATTATATTGTTTAAATGATTGTTTTTTTCAATCTGAACCAGGCTCTGAGACCTTCCTGGATTTCATCGTCCCTCACTGGTTCCAGAAAAAAGTATTCTACACGAAGCCTGAAAGCATGAAGTGAAAAATCTAAATTGCTGCACCAGATAATTCCACAGCCAGGAAATAAGGAGCGCAGATGTTCTGCCGCATTAAGTCCATCTACTCCAGGTAGTACAAGAAGTACAATATCTGGTACATGCGTTTGTATCTCTTTAAAAAAAACTTCCTGATTCTGATAAGTTTCAAGTAATGGAAAAAGCTTTTGATTTATGCAGTAATCATTAATTACTTTTGTGTAATGTTCCCCTTCATGTTTTAAATCAGTTAATACTGCAATACGATACACAAATCTCCTCCTTTCACCTATATTTAAAAGCATATTTAGTGGAATCAAGTAAGTTATTGTGAGGGATATTCGTTTGTTTTATTATATGAAAAGTAAGAAGAATTTCAAGAATTCTGTCACGAAACAGCAGAAAATGGCACGAATTGCAAAAACACTTTCATGGATTGGATAAAAAAATTATGCTATACTCTTTATATGTTTCAGAAACATGAAGGGGGAGCGACTATGAGAATTGCGATTGTCGATGATATAAAAGAAGAGCGTGCGGTATTGTATAGATGGCTTTGCAACCAGCTTTCAAAAAGAAATATCCCTGCTGACCTTGTTGAGTTTGAATCAGGAGAAGAATTTTTTCTGGCAGAAAAAGAACACCCTTTTACAGTAGTATTTTTGGATATTTATATGAGTGGTGCAAATGGGATTGAAATTGCAAAAAAACTTAGAAAGACAAATTCAGATTGTTTTCTGATTTTTACTACAACATCTACAGATCATGCATTGGACGGTTTTAGAGTACGAGCACTGCATTATCTTGTAAAGCCATACAATGAAAAGGATATTTCATCACTGCTTGATGAAATACTTTTCAGGATGCCGGATTCAGGAAAATATGTTGATGTAAAAGTGAATGGAAGTAACATACAGATTCCTTTTAAAAATATTATTTTTGCGGAACATTTTTCGCATATGATCCACATTCATACTACCAGTGGGAAAGAATTGATTACTCGTCAGTCTTTTGAAGCATTTACGGTTTCATTGAAAATGGATTCTCGTTTTTATTTGTGCAACAGGGGAATTGTTATTAATCTGGAACATGCGATTGATTTTGATGGAAGTATGTTTCTTATGGAGGATGATAACAATATCCCTGTTAGCCGTAAGCTGCTCAAAAATGCCAGACAGATTTTTATGGAATTTCTGTTTCAGAAAGGGAAATAAAATGATTGAAATGATGCGCCCTATATTGGAAATTGCTGTGATTATTCCGGGTATGCTTCTTGCATATTTGTCGGTAAAGGCCTGCCTTAGATAGACTCCGTTTAAACTTGTGTTGTGGATGTTTCCTCTGCTTCTTGGAATCAGTCTGTCAGGCGGTGTTGTTTGTTATATTTTTCAGATTACTACCAGATGGATTTTAATTCCCATATTGTTACTTCTTATGTTAATCTATCATAAAACTCTTCAGATTTCGATCTGGAAATCCAGTAGCATTTTTCTGGCAGTCTGTGCAGTTTTTGCGTGCGTAAAAAGTCTGTCCAGGGCAGTAAATGCTATTATGATCTTTGAACCTGATATCGCAGAAAAACAATTATGGTTATGTGTGAAAGCAGGGATTTTTTATGATCTCATCTGTCTGAGCTTTGTATTGATTGCATGGTATCCTGCCACGCATATGGTACGGATTCTGATAGCAGATGAAAATTTCGCTCAGACGTGGTATATATTCTGGATCCTGCCGTTGATTTTTATCGGATTAAATCAATTCATGGTCCCAAAATATCAGAGTACTTTATATACAGGGCGGATTTTACAGATTTACATAGTAGTCAGTATTGTTCTTTTAATAATTCTGACTCTCTTTTATGCGATATTTCTTATGATGGCATTAAGTCTGAATAAAAATGCAAGGCTTCAGCAGGAAAATCATTTCCTTTCTCTGCAGCGCTCCAGATATGACAATCTTTGTGCGGCTATTGAAGAGACAAGACAGGTACGTCACGATATCCGGCATCATTATCTTCAGCTGGCTGCATTGGCAGAAAAAGGTGATATGGAAAAAATTAAAGAATATCTTTCCAGTGCCGACAGAAAAATGCCAAGTTTTGATTTCCATTTCTGCGATAATCAGGCTGTGGACAGTATACTTGGATATTATTCGAATCATGCAAAACAAGAAGGTATTCCTTTTCTGGCACAGATTGATATTCCAGATAACTTTTTGGGGGATGAGATGGATATATGTCTGGTGCTCTCAAACCTTCTGGAAAATGCAATAGAGGCAAGTCTGAAGACAGAAGATTCCAGAAGAAAGATTGTTATAAAGATGTATTTGCATCATACACATATTCTTCTGATTCAGGCTGAGAATAATTTCGATGCAAAGATACTGGAAAAGAATGGTGTTTTTCAGTCTACAAAGCATTCGGGAAATGGAATAGGAATTCAATCCATACGCCATGTCACAGAAAGAAATGGTGGTGCTAGCAACTTTACATATAAGGATGGTGAATTTACAGCAAAAATCATGATCCGAATATAAAAGAAAGATTATCGATTGGATTGAGTTTGTGAGTAATGCAAAAAACACAGGAATATATTCATTCTGTTTCACGCATATTTATACCGTTCATCTCTAGACGACACATATGGTGCTTATTGGTGATACATGTAAGGCACGCATCAGCGTAGGTGTTATCGGCAAACATATCGAACCATGTACTGGCTGGAAATTGCGAGATACCTACAGTTGATTTCCTGCCATCCCTGGTATCAAGGACTTCAAAGAGATCCCGGTATTTATCAAGATCGAGTTCCATAAGACCGAAATCATCAATCACAAGCAGCTCCAGTTTGGTCAGAACACTTTCGCATGATGCTCTGCTTATTCTGCTGGATGAACCGACCAGTAATCTGGACAGCCTGAATGAAACAGTGATCCTGAAGGCTCAAAAATCCGACAGAATATGCTCACACAAAGAGGAATTATTTCGGTTGCTTTCGGAAAGTGTAATTATCTCGACATTTGGATGATTTACTATTTCAGGCCAGCAGGCTTCTGCAGGTTCCTGTAAGACGCCAAGAACAGGAATCTGTCCATCAAGAAGATGTAAGATTTCCTCACGGAATAAAGCAGCTTTTGCCTCATGTGGACCAAGCTCATCCATAATGAGCAGGGAACAGTCAGAACACATGGAAAGAATCCTGCAACCAAGACAATTGAAAGTATCTGCAGTATGCTCATTGGCTTTTCCGCACACAAACAGAAGATTCTGTTCATTTGGATCTCTAGATTCTGTCAGATGATACATATGGACAGAATACTGATCTCCCAGATATTCTTTTGTCCGTACGGTCAGAAATCCGTCTGCAGTTCCCTGGTAATTCTTTAATATTTTTTGAAGCAACGTAGATTTACCAATCTGTTTTTTTCCGGTTAAAAATATATGTCGAGCCATATCAGAATTCCTTTTTATTTTGTAGTAATACCGATTATTTTGCCATGCTATCATTTATGACAGTTCTGTAATCAGGTCGAACTGTTTTGTTTCGAACATCCCAGAGAATTCTTCCATAAGCGGAATGTGTGACTTCTTTGATTTGTCCGTCTTCATTTAAATGGGTGTGAACCCAGTCGGTGATCTTATGTACATTTTCCAGTGTGTGTTCCTCAGATGGAAGCATGTGTTCCATAAGAAAGTCAATGTATTGTTCGTCCGGAGTTACCCAGGTTTCGCGGTGAGATTTTTCATAGCTTGTTTCAGGATCATAGCCAAGTAAAAATAATATATTAAAAAGAGAGAAAAACCATCGACCATTCCACTGAGGCGTTAGTTGTCGGCCAAATACATCCTGCATGATCTGTTCCCGGAGTAAGTTCCGTCTTTCAAGATGTGTGGTGTTACAGCACCATGCCCGGCTCATTTCAATGGACTTCATCAGTCCGTTCATACCATGGAGTGCGGGGGTCATTGAACTGAATACAAGATCAAAGGCATGTTTATAACCTGCTTTTTCGATATCTAATTTTTGAAAGTCACATACATAAAGACAGGCATTACTTAATCCTTCTTTTTGAATATGTTCCATTCCGTGTGAGATCATTTTGTCGGAGATATCAAGTCCGACTACTTTATGTACGTGCCTGGCAAAGGCAGCAACAAAACGGCCGGGTCCGCATCCGATATCTGCCACATCATAATTTTTGTCAAGAAGTCCCTTTTGTTCGAGATAATTTATTGCACTGACAACACGTTCATTTCCTTTTTGATTCTTTTTGCGTGCATTTTCCCAAAATTCTGCACGTCTGTTCCACATTTCTACCGACTGCTCATTCATATCTGCAGACTGAGATTCCTGCAGAGAAATAAAGTAATCCAATACAGAATTCATTTAAGCTCCTCCCTGAAAACTGCTTCATGAATTATTTACAGGTAAACAGATGGTCCGTTCACATCCGTAACGGTCATGTGCTGTTATAACATCCATTTCAATATCATATACGGATTGTAGTGTTTCAGATGTAATGACCTCCTTGGGAGTGCCGAATCCAACGACTTTTCCTGTTTTCATGAGGAGAACCTTAGTACCGACAGAAAAAGGGTGCTCAGGGCTGTGTGTCGACATGATAATGCAGTATCCCTGACGGGCAAGTCCTGAAATTACATTCATGAGAAGCTGATGATTTGCATAATCCAGATTTGCTGCCGGCTCATCCATGATAAAGATTTTTGCAGACTGACAGATGGCCCGGGCAATTAAAACCAATTGTCGCTGTCCGCCACTTAAAGATGTATATTTCTTGTTGGCAAGATGCAGTGCATTTACTTTTTCCAATGCAGAGAAAGCAGCCTCACGGTCAGGTTCTTTTGGGGTTTCAAAAGCCGAAAAATGGGAAGCACGTCCCATAATTACGACATCAAGAACGGTATAGGCAAATACGGGGGAATGGTATTGAGGAATATAGGCGATCATATTTGCCAGTGCCTTCGTTGTAAAGTCATGAATGTTTTTTCCGTCAATGGCTATTTTTCCATCAGTAACAGGAAGGGTTCCCAGCATCATGCGGAAGAGAGTTGTTTTTCCGCAGCCATTAGGGCCAAGCAGGCAAAGTACATCACCATAGTCGGCATTGCAGCTGATACCTTTTAAAACATCTCCATTTCCGTAACCGCCAAAAACATTTTCTATTGTCAGAAGCATAAACTATGCACGCTCCCTTCGTTTGATAATAAGATAGATAAAAAATGGAGCACCCATGATGCTTGTAACAACACCAAGTGGAAGTTCCATGGATAAAATGGAGCGGGCAATGTCATCAACCAGTATCAGATATCCGCCGCCAAGCATAGCGCTTGCAGGTATCAGTCGGTTATAATCCACGCCTACCAGATGTGGAATCATTAATCCCACCCATCCGATCAGGCCGCCAAGGCAAACAGCTGCAGCACTGAGTAGGGTTGAAGCAATGATAAAAATCAGACGATATTTACGAATATTTATTCCAAGACTTCTGGCTTCTTCTTCATCTAAAGTGAGCAGATTGATCTGCCAGCGAAAAATAAAGATCATACTTAGTCCAATGATCATTGGAATGACACTCCATACAAAAGAATTCATAGTAGTCTTGGTCAGACTGCCCATGAGCCAGAAGGTGATCTGTTGAAGAACGTCATTGGGATCTGCAATGTATTTGATCATGGTTACGCCCGCATTGCAGAGTGACATGATCATAGTTCCTGTCAGTACAAGACTGAGTGTGTGAGAGTGTGCAGACTTTCGGCTGATGAGGTAGGATGCGGCAACTGCAATCACACCGCCTGCAAAAGCAGAAAGCTGAATCACCCAGTTTGAAGCTCCGTTTAAAATAGCAAAAGCAGCACCAAGACTGGCACCGGATGAAACACCAAGGATGTCCGGAGATACCAGCGGATTGCGAAACATTCCCTGATAAGTGGAACCTGCTACTGAAAGGGAAACTCCAATAAATAAAGCGGAGAGGATACGCGGCAGACGGATATTCCAGAATATGGTAGCTGCCTGCGGCAAAATATCTCCCTTATAACCAAATTTTGATAAAAATGCTTTCAGTACCTGAGAAGGCGTAAGCGGATAATATCCGACTCCAAAGGAAAGTATTATAATTATAAATAAAATTACCAGCATAACTGTCAGTAACAGACGATGATGTTTTCGCTGGGTGGTATTTATTTCTTTAGCGTTATCTGTCAAATTCATGATCACTCACCTTGTATAACTTGACTAACTGAGTTTATAGCGCTATACTCAGAAAAAAGCGAATTGTTTTTGAAAACTATTCGCATATATATTATAATGCGAAAAAGTTGTATAGTCAATTTAATAAACGTCAAATCTGACTGAATATGGAGAAAAGAAGGGAGAGAATTTATGAACAAAAAGCACAGACATCTTTTGGCGTTGCTGTTATGCTTCGTGATGACAGTCAGCCTTTTTGCAGGTTATTCGGAAACAAAAGCGGCTTCGGAAGAGACAACACAGAGTGAGGAGCAGACTGAAACACAGGAAACCGGGGAAACACGTGAGATCACAGATATGGCTGGAAGAAAGGTTACTGTCCCGGCAGCAGAAGATATAGAATCTGTTTTTTCGACAGGCCCGGTTGCTGCAATTTTTATGTATATGGTTGCACCTGATAAACTTCTGGGATGGAATTATGAATTAAATGACGTTGAGAAGTCAATTATTCTGGAAAAATATCATGATCTTCCGAATTTTGGAATGGGAGATGCGATCAATTATGAAGCTGTAATTGCTGCTAATCCTACAATTGCACTTAATTGTGGCAAAATCAATGATGCAATGGTTTCTGACTGTGATGCGTTATCGAAAAGTCTGGGAATCCCGGTTATTGCAGTGGATAACGAACTCAATAATTCGGCAGAGGCGTTTCGATTTATGGGTGAACTTCTTGGCGTAGAGGATCATGCAGAAGAGCTTGCTGAGTATTCAGAGAAGATATTTACAGATATTGCTTCACTTGCGGATATCCCGGAAGACGAGAAGGTCAGTGTATATTTTGGCAATGGAGAGGATTCTCTGGAAACTGCACCTAGAGGATCTCAGCATGCACAGATCCTTGATGCGGTCAATGTAACCAATGTTGCAGATCTGGAACTTGGAGACGGATCTCGCGTTCAGATTTCAGTTGAACAGCTTCTTGCGTGGAATCCAGATGTGATCGTTGTAAATGGTGAACCAAAAGCAGACAAAAGCGGAAACTCTGCAGCAGAAGATATTCTGAGCAATCCAGACTACGCTTCGTTAAAAGCGGTACAGGATAACAAAGTTTATGGAACTCCAAATGCACCGTTCAGCTGGGTGGATCGTCCGGCCGGACCCAATCGTCTGATTGGTATGCGTTGGCTCTCCGCAGTGGTTTATCCAGAATACATCAAATGTGATGTTAATGAAGAAATACGTGAGTTTTTTAATCTTTTCTATCATGTTGATCTATCTGATGAACAGTTGGAAAATGTTCTTAAAGGAACTTTATAAATGTCAGGCAGAGACGTGGAATAAGACTATACAATGAGATAAAAATCTCCGGTTCAGAG
>ENA-OOXM01003031-OOXM01003031.1-human-gut-metagenome-genome-assembly--contig:-NODE-3031-length-9952-cov-1.601192_pt1 | contig 9952 bp, 8 predicted proteins | sample MGYA00241589_ERZ501347 | MGnify/ENA primary metagenome ERZ501347 (study PRJEB25962, sample SAMEA2042832) | human gut metagenome | biome: human gut; feature: human-associated habitat; material: faeces...
TTGATGAAATACCGCAGGTAACTTTGCAGCAGAGCTGCATCCACTGGCTGGCATGCAATGCCGCTGCCTTCGAGCAGCCGGTCGGTATTGGCCGTGGAAAAGTGCGCCTGGTGAACACCGAAGCGGGCAATCATATCCTCGCCGGCGGTGCGCTGGTCAGTAAACAGGCAGGAGAGAATGCGCAGAACATTTTCCTCACTGGTGGTGGCAGTCAGGCGTTGGCACCATTCCCCATAGGGCAGCAGTTCCAGCGGATAGCCTGCTTTTTTCATCAGAGCGGTCATCTGCCGCAGCGGCATCAACCGGTGATTAAGCAGATTGAAGGCATGTCCGCAGCATTCATTCCGGAAGGAAATATGAATAAGCGCATCGGCGACATAGTCTACCGGGGTCAGGTGCAGGTTTACCTCCACATCCGGGGCGGCGCCCAGTTGTACGCAGCCTACCATGGAGCGACTGATAAGGTCCTCCAGCTTCCAAATGCCGGTGGCAAGGGTACCGGTGATATCACCAGGGCGATAGACCGCTGCCCGCAGGCCACGCTGCCTGGCCAATTCCACCAGCTTTTCGGCTACCCATTTGGTCTCGGAATAGCCGAGGAAGTAGCCATCGGGAGATTCTAGCGGATCATCCTCCATTACAGTGCGATCGAAATGACTGGGGTTATCGTATACGCTGTAACTGGAAACATAGTGGAAGTATTTCGGACGGCCTTCGCAGGCCAGACGCAGGCATTCGGCGGTGCCCAGTACATTGGCAGGCTTCATCTGCCGGTAGGGAAATACAAAATTGAGCACAGCGCCATTATGATAAACCGCATCGACCTCTTTGGAGAGGAACTGCCAGTTTTCTTCAGTCATGCCAAGGTGGGGCTGGGTCAGATCGCCCGGCACAGCGTGCAGATAGGCAAGATAGGAATCCTGCCAGCACTCGAACCGCTTCATATTATTGATGATGCGCTCCAGAGCCTTTTCGGGTGTGGCGGCCCGGGCATGGCAATAAATTTTGATCCCATGATCCTTCCGCTGCTCGATGAGAGCCCGAATGAGATAGGCCCCTAAAAAGCCGGTAGAGCCGGTGAGGAATACGGTGTGGCAATCCTGCGGCTGGTAAGCATATTCGCCATGTGGGGCAATTTCTGCGGGCAGGACACACTCTGCACGCAGGTCAGGCTGGAAATCCCGCTCCCGGCCGGAAAGCAATGCGCTGAGATAAGCAGATATGCCGGAAACAGTAGGATCGGCGGCTATGCAGCGGATATCAATATTGATGCCAAGGTCCTGTTCCAGGCCGCATACCAGCTCCATCATGCGCAGGGAATCACCGCCGAGGGTGAGGAAGCTGTCATTGGGACCGAAGGAGACGCCAGGCAGGACTTCCCGGAAAATGGCACTAATAATAGGCTGGATCTGCTCCGGGGTAGCATTGGGTGGCAGCTCGATTTTTTGCCGGGAGACAGTGGGTACGCTCCGCTGGGGATTTGTGGCATTACCGCCGCTTCGGCTACTGTAAAGGAGGGGCAGTCGGCCGCTTTCGTACAGGGTATGGGTCGCCAGTGTTTTGATCTTACGGTTATCGGTGCGGGGAAGACTGCCGGCCGGAGTAAAGGCGACATCCCAGAAGGAGAAACCGAAATTTCGGGCTGTCAGGCGGTTGACCTGGGCGGCAATGGCCGCATAATCCGCATTGGGAGTGGACTCGGCACAGAGGATGGGATGTTCGCCTTCCGGAGAAGGCAGGGAGAATACCGCGATAGCATCGGCGGGGAGCGGAACGCCTTCCTGGCGAAGCAGCAGGGTGATATCACCGGGGAAGATATTTTTGCCGCTGATAATAATCATTTCCTTGATACGGCCGGTGAGATAGAGCTGGCCCTCATACAGAACACCCATATCGCCGGTGCGGTAGAACTGTCCATTATAACCGGCGATGACCGTATGAAATCTCTTGGTTTCTTCAGAATTCTGCCAATAGCCGGCGCATACGCTGCTGCCCTGGATGCAGATCTCGCCGATTTCACCGGGTTCACAGGGGGAACCATCCGGACGGATAGCGACCAGGACCATATTGCCGGCAGGCCGGCCAACGCTGACAATGTTCTTCTCTCCAGTGGGGGAGGGAACGAAGCGGCCTTCCCGATAGGATTCCAGATCGATATGCTGGCAGCGGTAGTCACGGCTGGCCAATGTACCAACACAAACACACTCCGAAAGTCCGTAACCGGGGGCAAAGCAATCCAGTGAAATACCAAACAAATCGCAGAATTTATCCACGGTGGCGGCATTTACAAATTCGGAGCCATTAATGAGGTGGGTGACATGGGAAAGATCATACTTTTTGGCTTCTTCCGGAGAGATGAGCCGGGTACAAACCTCATAGGCGGAATTGGGCGCTGCGGTGATATTTACCTTGTAATCGGCGATGACCCGCAGCCAAATGGTGGGCCGGGCCAGGAACTGCAGGGTGGGAATAAAGTAAGAAATGCCGGTATCGGCAATGACGGGCAGAAAAATGGCCACGATGAGGCCGATATTGTGGTAAAAGGGTACCCAGGAGGCAAGATTGTTCTTAGTGTGCTGGAAATCGAAGATCTCCAGGCACTGACCGATGCAGCCCATGAGGTTTCCATAAGTGACCATAACGCCCTTTGGCGCACTGGTGGAGCCGGAGGTATACTGCAAATACAGCAGGTCATCGGCTTCATGCGGAGTCAATTTGCCCAGGGGTGCGGGTTTTACCTTATCGGAGTAGATGCGCTTGAGTGTCACAACATTGAGGAAGGCTTTTTTGAGCAGTGAGCCGGTCACATTGGTATCGGCCTCCTTTTCCATGCCTTCGTTGGAGATGAGAAAGCGAGGTTTACAAGATTTGAGTACCGAGACAAAACGGTCCAGCTTGCCTTCATCAATGGGAGGCGGGATAACGGTAAAGATCACCCCAGCGATCATACAGCCCCAAATGGCATAGACGGTTCCGGCATCCTGCATGGAAAGGATAATAGCGCGGTCACCGGGACGGGCGCCCTTTTGACGCAGCTCCGCGGCCATATCCATAGCATGCTGCCATGCTTCGCCAATCGTTATATAGTGGTGAACATAGGGCTCGCTTCCGCAATCCATAAAGTCATACATCGGCCGTTCAGGGTTCTGCGCGGCATCCCGCATGAATTTTTCCAAAATACCATCCATTATAGCCACCTCCATGGGAAGATTACCAGTATTTATTAGTTGGCTAATCAACCAATATACTAAGGATAGTAAAACACTTTTTGGCGAGAATGTCAACAGGCTCGCAGTAATTTTGCTAACATTCCGCAAATTTCCGGCGAAATATGCCATGGGAAAAGAAAAAACTCCCGACAGAGGACCGCTTTGTATCGGGCGGTTCTACTATCAGGAGTGCGGGACTATTATGATGGGTTATTCTTTGGGGGTGATGGCGCCGCTGCGGTAGGCCTCCAGCAGTTCCTGCAGATCGGCTACCCGGCGGGCAATGGCCTTACCGTCGTCGATATCCCGGATGAGCTGGCGGCGTGGAAATTTTTCTACCACGCGTACCTCGGAGTGCATATCTTCATTGTTACGCATGGCCTCGCTGATATTGATGGGATGGTGCTGGGCCAGCAGCAGCTGGTGGGAGTTGCTGACCAGGGTATAGCCGCAGCCGCCGGTGACGGAATTGAGACGCTCATTCATGCCGCCATCAATATTGATGACACGGCCATTGGCCTTGACAGGAGACTCACCGGCTTTGACCGGGACATGGCCGGTGATGATCTTGCCGTGGACGGGATCGGCTCCGAATTCTTCCAGAATGCGGATGGCAGTGGTTTCCTGTTCAATCCATGTGTAATAGGGGTCTTTCTCCTCCTTGCCGGCGGTATCATCCGCAATGAAATAGCGCTCGAAGGTGGCAATCTTATACTTACCGCTTAAGGGAGAGTGGGTGCCGCACCAAAGGTACCACATGAGATCCAAAGAGTTTTTGCGTAGCTCGGTATGGCGGGGTGCGTAGGAGGCCACCCGGATGATATGGTTATAGGCTTCCAACATGGCGCGTCCGGCGTACTTTTTGCCATTGATGGTGGAATAGTGCAAGGTGCCGTCCTCATTCATGGGGATACAGCCATGATAGAGCAGATAGCCATTATTGACCTTATAGATGGAGCCGTTATCCAAAAGAAATTTAAGATGACGCTGCATCCGGATACTATTACGGAAGGAGAAGGCCAAATCGTTCATGACAGTTTCCTCCTCCGGAGAGAGACGATAGGGGTCTTCCGGTGAGAGGGTGGGGAAATGGGAATCCTTGAGGTCATACCAATGACCGTCGATTTGGATACGGTGGGTCTTGGAGTCCATCGTTTCCCAGAAGAGACGGTGTGACATGTGATATTCGGGATGATCCCGCAGGATGCGGCCCTCCAGCTTGAACTGGATGACCGAGATGGCCTTGTGCACCTTGGCGGTGAGTTCATCATTTTCCCGGCGCTGCTTCAGTTCAGTTTCCCGCTTGCTGTGGCTGGGCAGAAAAAGAGTGCAGGGATCATCACGGTAGGTTTCCAGCGCAAACTGGGTGAGAGGGCGCAGGTTAATGCCGTAGCCGTCCTCTAGAGAATCAAAGTTATTGTAGCGGATGCAGTTGCGCAGCACATTGGCGATGGAGGCCCACTGGCCCATAGCTGCCGCCATCCACAGGATATCGTGATTGCCCCACTGGATATCCACATTATTATACTCCATCAAGGTATCCATAACCTTATGAGCGCCGTTGCCGCGATCGAATACATCGCCGACAATGTGCAGTTTATCAATGACCGCGTGCTGGATGAGCTCCGAAATGGCGATGATGAAAGCATCGGCACTGCCAATTTCGATGATGCTGTGGACGATATTGTGGACATAGGTGGTGCGGTTGTCATCCTCATCAGCTTCGGAGTAATTGAGCAACTCATCGATGATGTAGGCAAAATCGTGGGGCATGGCCTTGCGCACCTTGGAGCGGGTGTACTTACTGGTGGCCTTGCGGCAAACCTGCACCAAATGCAGCAGGGTGGTGGTGTACCAGACCTGGTTTAGTGAGCCATGAGCTTCCTTGAGGAGTGCCAACTTTTCTTCCGGGTAATAGATGAGAGTAGCCAGTTCATCCATTTCGGCAGTGGACATTTCCTCCTCTGAGAAGCATTGGAAGATCTTGCGTCGGACGGAGCCGGAAGCATTTTTGAGAATATGAAGAAAAAGGCGGTATTCACCATGAATATCGCTGATAAAGTGTTCGGTGCCTTTGGGCAGGCCGAGGATGGCATTTAAGTTGATGATTTCGGTAGAGACCTGGGCAGGGCTGGGAAACTTTTGAGAGAGAAGCTCCAGGTATTGCAGTCGTTCTTCGGTCAGGTTCAAGGGATCGCCTCCGTGGGGTAGTATGTTTTATTTTATTATAAAGCAAACGCCCCACGGTGGCAAGCAGAATTCAGCAGAGTCCGAGTTGTTTCGTCATAGTAAATTGTTGTTGCAGTAATGCAAGGTGATCCGGTTCTATGAGGGAAAGTGGCATGCGGCAGCTGCCACAAGGGAAACCAACAAGCGGCATGGCAGCTTTGACAGGGATGGGGTTGACCTCGCAAAAGAGGGATTTCATCAAGGGAAGAATGGAATAGTGCAGGGAACGGGCTGCCGGTAGATCGTTCTGCAAGATCGCCTGACAGAGGGCTTCGGTGCTGTGGGGAAGCAGATTGCTGAGGACGGAAATGCAGCCGTGGGCTCCCAGGGACATCAGAGGCAGGGTGAGGTCATCATTGCCGGAATAGAGGGGGAGAGTATCACCAAGTTCCAACAGGTGTTGATGAATGAGACTAAAATCGGTACTGGCTTCCTTAAGGCCGATGATATTATCAACTTTGGAAAGTTTCCGGCGGCTTTCCATATCGATGGTCACCCCGGTACGGGACGGAACATTATAGAGGATGACCGGGAGCGGTGTGGCGGATGCCAGCCGCGCGAAATGCGACTGTAAGCCCTTGGGCGTGCATTTATTGTAATAAGGGGTGACTAGAAGCAGGGCATCGGCACCGGCCGCTGCGGCGGCCAGGCAGTTCTGTTCGGCACGGGCGGTGTCATTGCATCCGGCTCCAGCGATGACCGGCACCCGGCCAGCTGCGGTTTTGGCTACAGTTTGGATGACGGTAAAGCGTTCCTCATCAGTGAGAGTAGCGGCTTCTCCCGTGGTGCCGCAGGGCACCAACGCTGAGATACTGCTTTGGATCTGCCATTCTGTAAGGCGGGAGAGAGTTTCTAAATCCAAAGAGCCATCTGGCTGCATTGGGGTGACCAGTGCCGTGGCTGCCCCGCGGAATAGAATTTGTTTCATATGAAATACGCCTCCTTTCATCCTTAGTATATGAGAGGGAGTAGCGTGTCATTAAAATGGAACGAAAAAGAAGCCGATCACTGAAAATGACCTGCTTCTTTTAGATGGAATATTCAATGGGATAGTACAGCGTTTAATGTCTGGTGTTCCTTTGGGGCTTCGTTTCGTTTGTAATGAACATGGCATCGCCAAAGGAGAAGAACCGGTAGCGTTCTTTAACAGCCTCATGGTAGGCATTCATGATGTGATCGTACCCTGCAAAGGCAGCGACCAGCATGATAAGGGTGCTTTCCGGCAGATGAAAATTAGTGATAAGGGCATCGATGCATTTCCACTGGTAGCCGGGATAGATGAAAATATCGGTATTATCGCTGCACTCGCGCAGTCCTTTCCCGGGAATATAGGCAGATTCCAGTGTGCGGCAGCTGGTGGTACCTACGGCAATGACACGGTGGCCAGTGCGTTTGGCCTCATTGATGAGATCAGCGGCCTCCTGCGAGACCCAGTAGTGTTCTGAGTGCATATGATGCTGAGTCACATCGTCTACCTTCACCGGACGGAAGGTGCCAAGGCCAACATGAAGTGTCAGGTAAGCTATCTTTACACCTTTCTCCTGAATTTTTTGCAGTAGTTCTTCGGTAAAATGTAGCCCGGCGGTGGGGGCGGCAGCACTGCCCAGTACCTTATTGTAGACAGTCTGGTAGCGTTCACCATCTTCCAGCTGTTCGGTGATGTAGGGCGGCAGCGGCATGCGGCCAACTTCCTCCAGCACCGCAAAGATATTATTGCCCTCGTATTCAAATTTGACCCGACGGTTGCCGCCTTCCAGGATTTCCAGTACCTCGGCGTGCAGCAGCCCATCACCGAATACAAACCGAGCGCCGATCTTGGCCCGTTTGCCTGGGCGCACCATCGTTTCCCATTCATCATTGCCCAGCTGTTTTAGAAGCAGGAATTCAATGGCACCATCGGTGCCTTCTTTATTTTTTTCAGCTGTCTTCCCATCAGCTTTTCCTTTAGATTATATACAGCCATATACACTCCGAAAGATACACAGAAAGTTACAAGAGAGCCATAAACCAGTTTACATGAATAGCTGATAATGCTGCCTTTCCCACATGCCGCTGCAATTATAAGCATTATGAATAATTCCATATCCCCCTGTGCATACGCTCTCATAATTCTGAGCACAATAACAGCAGCCAGACACAGGAACAATTCTCTGTAATCCATATATAAAAAGCCATGCTTCACAAATAAAATGACTGTCTCTGCGATAATAGCACTTCTTACCGGCAGCACATACACTTCCATTGACTTTATATCCGTATAACAGTGAAATACCAGCATATACCACAGAATAATATTATTCCAGCCGCACACAAAACCTCCAATTACCGCGATGACAATACATATATATGCTGTCAAATCCAATCCGCTCAGCCGCACAAGCCAGCTCTTTAAAACATCTTTTAAAGACATAGGCTACTCCTCTGTATATTTATTTTTTTCACGCTCATACATACATCTTCCTACCCTGAGTGTCCCCTTCTCCAGTGCAATATTAAATTCCTGCTCTTTTTCCTCCGGAATAATAATATTAATCACCATCGCGGCGCTGTCATTCCCGGAAGCTGCGTTTACCTGCACTCCTGCAGCCGTAAACACTCTTGTCACATATGCATAGTCACAGATTTTCTCTGCCGTCACCTTGCCGACACCATTATTATTTATCTCGGTAACCGACCATATATTTATCCTGTCGCCTTCCCTGAGTATGCCTCCGACAACCTGTGAAAGATTATTGGCATTCATGGCAACCTCTATCGGTGACTCAATGCCGGCCGCTCTCCTGTCCTGTGCGGAAACCGCCCTGTCTGTCATCACCTCGTTCTTTACAATATCCTGTACCGTCATCATTCCGACAAGCTGAGAAATATCAGTTATACAGTTATCCGGAAGCCAGTCACTTTTTCTCTCCTTAGCCGCAAACAAAATACCTGAGTTATCAGCCGTAATCACTGTATTCCTGCCAATATCAGTCTGTGCCACATAGACTGTTGTATAATCATCGGAACTAAGAACCGTCCTCTCAATAAACAACAGCAGTGCATACAATGTGAGCGTCACAACGAAACTGTAGACCAGAACCTTAACATCCGGCGTTCTCATCCTGCTTTCCTTTATCCGCTGTTCCCGCGGTATTCTCACATTTTTCACCCTTTTACCCATCATTTATGCCGATTTATCTCCTTATCTTTTTTGATATTCAATCCGTCACCGCCACCAGCCGCGTCATGCAGTATTCCCCCAGCTTATCAAGCCCGAACGAAATCTGTGCATATATCGATGTCTGCTCAATCTTTATCATTCCATCGTTAGCTGCCACATACACAGCGACATTATCCGGATATCTAAGTGTATATGGCTGTCCGTTTTTTATCCCGCATTCGGTCACATGCCACCCGCCTTCACCGGACAGATAGTTATATACCCTGTAAGAAATTATATCTACCTTGTTTTCCATCCCCTGCCCCTTGGTTATGCACATATTTTCATCAAGCCCGAGGTTGCATCTCAGGCAGTCCATAAAACGAATATAAGAATTTATAAATGCACTGTCCCATACCTCCGGCTCCGCTCCATCCGAAATGACAAGATTTCCTGATACTGCATACTCATTGAGGTTTATTATCGCTGCTGCCAGCAAAGAGTACGTAAGATTGCTGTCAATCTGTTCGTAATTGTACTCCAGACTTTCCCTTCTGAATGAATAGCTTAGAAACCAGCACATGAACACAACAATCACCATTGCTAAAGGCATAAGTGCTGCCGAAGCTTCCTCAGTCCTGTATATTTTTTGCCGTGGACTTCTGATATATTCTAAAATTCTCTTCTCCTCCTCTTACAAATACAAAATTCCGTCCTACCTCTGCAATCGAATTCATCCTCAATATGCCTGTCACGGACAGGACAATCTCCTGCCCGTAGCCGGCCATACTCATAGTTGTACCCGCATAGGAAATATTTGAAACACCCATGTCGGAAAGCTCCTTTGTAAGCCTGTCACATTTTTCAGGTGTCAAGTACCCGTATGTCTCCATATATAGAATGTATTTTCTCTCAATTCTCGATTTATTGATTGCCATATTCACTCTCGCATACATATCAAGCCCTAAATACATCACCATAACCAGAAACAACATTCCCAACATGCATGAGAGCATATTCCCTACGCCACTTTTCTTTTTTTTCCATGCACTTTTCATAAATTTTATGAAAACATCGTAGATGCCGTGGTTGTCATGGTTGTCCATATCTCCTGAATAAACCTGAGTCCTCCCGACTTGAACAAAGCAGCCATAGCAACCACAACAATCATGACAAGCACCTCTCCGATAACGGCGCTTCCCTCTTTTTTCATGTGGCATGCCTTCTTCACCTTTTGCACACAGCACCCCAGCTTATCCATAAGCTTTACACATACAGCATTTCCTGCAAAATAATTATTCATATTTTCATTCTCCTCCATTTATAAATATTCACCCACACTTGCTTTTATTTTTTTTAATGATTGTCTAAAATA
>ENA-OOXM01003040-OOXM01003040.1-human-gut-metagenome-genome-assembly--contig:-NODE-3040-length-9898-cov-7.914457_pt1 | contig 9898 bp, 13 predicted proteins | sample MGYA00241589_ERZ501347 | MGnify/ENA primary metagenome ERZ501347 (study PRJEB25962, sample SAMEA2042832) | human gut metagenome | biome: human gut; feature: human-associated habitat; material: faeces...
TGTTTGGAGTGATATCATCGGGTATGATAGCTGTTATGTCACAAAATATCGGAGCGGGAAGACCCGGGATAGCATATCAGGCCAGACAGCTTGGACTTATGTTTAATGCGTTCATAGGTATTCTGATGTCTGTTGTTCTTGCAATTTTTTCCGGCAGAATACTTAAAATAGTAAGTATTGCTCCTGCTTTGTTTGAACCGGCTGAAACATACCTCAAAATTGTTGGTGGAACATGTTTTTTAAATGCGCTTATTCCTATTTTTTCCAGCTATTTGAGAGTATTTGGATATACAAAGCATTCCCTGATAGGAACTATTGTTGGAAATGTTCTTAATATAATACTAAATTCGGTATTCTTATTTGTATTTAACTGGGGAGTAATGGGAGTTGCCGTTGCCACGGTTATTTCAAGGGTTGTAAATCTTGTTATTGTAGCGGTGATGGGCGCTGTACTTATAAAAGCAAAACAAAGTCCTGATCGTATTTTGTCGCGAAAGATACTTGCGCAGATTGTTAAAATAGGTTTTCCTTCTGCATTTGAAACAGCACTTTATAATATAGCAATGACATTTATAGTGCGTTTTATGAATCAGATGGATGCGAACGGAATGAATGTCACAGCTCGTTCGTATGCTATGCAGATAGCAAATTTCTCATATTGTGCAGGAGCTGCACTGGCACAGGCTAATGCTATTATGACAGGCTGGAGAATCGGAGCAAAGGAGTTTGAAGAATGTGACAGGGGTATAAAAAAAGCAGAGATATATGGCCTTGTAATAGCCACATGCTTCTCTGTGACATTTGCACTGTCCGGACACATTATAGTGCATATATTTACGGATGATGCACAGATGATAAGTCTTGTTGTAAAATTGTTAATAATAGATATATTCCTTGAACTTGGAAGGGTGACAAATCTTGTGTATAGTCAGGCGTTAAAAACCAGTGGAGATGCAGTTTTTCCGGTTATAATGGGTGCAATTTTCATGTATCTGTTTGCGGTTGGCGGTACATATTTTCTTGGAATACATTTGGGCTTTCTGGCGGTAGGAGCATATATTGCCATGGCAGGTGATGAATGTGCGAGAGCTGTTGGAATGGTGCTTCGATGGAAAAGCGGAAAATGGAAAAGTAAGAGTCTTATAGAATTATAGGAGAGATTATGTATTTTGAATTAAAGGAAAATAAACCACATGGTACAAAGGATGATCCGTTCAGTACATATCACATAGAGAATGCGGGGCAGTCCTTTCAGATACCGGTACATTGGCATGATGAATTCGAAATTATATATGTAAAAAGTGGCTTTTTGACTGTAAATATATCAGGAGAAAACTATATCGGGAAACCCGGGGATGCCTTCGTTGTATCACCGGGCAATCTGCATTTTATGGGTTCAAAGACCGGTACTGTAGATTATTTTACTTTTCTTTTCCCATTGAAATATATATCTTTTTATACAGATGATATACTAGATGATAGATTACTTGAACCATTAGACAGTGGTCGTCTGATGATAAGTCCCAGTGTAAAAGATACGATAAAAGAATTGTGTGAGCAGTTAATTGAGATATATGAAGCAAAAAAGAGTGAAAGAGAGTTGAACATAACGACGCAGATAAAGACCAAAATAATTCTTTTACAATTTATTCTTGAAATGTGGGAAAAGGGATTTATAGTAGAAAATAACACAAGTGGGAGAAACATTGTAGAAAAAGAAATGGTCTCGTATATACAGCAGAATTTTACGGGAAAAATATCATTAAGGGAATTTGGGGAGCAATTTCATCTTTCTGAAAAATATATATCCAGATATTTTAAGGAGCATTTTCATATTACACTTTCACAATATGTGGCGTATTTACGGTTAGAGTATGCAAAACAGCTGTTGCAAGACACCGATATTTCTGTTACAGAGGTAGCAATGCGGAGCGGTTATCAAAATATAAGCTATTTTATCAGAAGTTTTAAAAAAACATACGGAGTTTCTCCGTTAAAATACAGAAAAAAGCAAGTTGACTGTATGCAATAACATTGTATTGGCCGCGTTAGCTCTGATTTTGTAACGTTTTACGTTTTATGGAGGAAAATGATAATGTCAAAAGATGAATATTTAATTACAGATGCCCCTATAAAAGCACTGACTGTATTTGCAATGCCTATGATTCTGGGCAGCTTCTTTCAACAGGTATACAATATGGCAGATTCAATCATTGTTGGTCAGTATGTCGGTGCTCCTGCACTTGCGGCAGTTGGCGCCTGTGCCGCACTGACAAATGTTTTTATCTGTATAGCACTCGGTGCCGGGGTAGGGGCGGGAGTGCTCGTAAGTCGTTATTTTGGTGCCCAAAATTATAGCAAAATGAAAACAATTGTATCAACATCCTTGATCAGCTTTTTGATTTTAAGCGTACTTTTGGGTATTTTCGGTTTTTGTTTTTCTCGTTTTATGATGACTTCATTACAGACACCTGTTGATATACTGGAGGAAGCAGTGTTGTACCTTCGCGTTTATTTTGTGGGATTTCCGTTTTTGTTTATGTATAACATTCTTTCAACGATGTTCAACTCAATCGGTGAATCGAAGATTCCGTTAGGCCTTTTGATAGTTTCTTCTATTTTGAACGTTTTTATGGACTTTTGGTTGGTGGCCGGTCTTGGTCTGGGTGTGTTCGGTGCCGCTCTCGCAACTCTTATTGCACAGGGAATTTCCGCCGTGTTCTCGCTTTTGATTTTCTTTAGCCGGATGCGTCGATATAAAAGTCCCTTTAACTGGTTTGACAGGCAGGAACTATCTTCTATGCTTCAAATTGCCGTTCCGTCTGTTCTGCAGCAGTCTACAGTGTCAATTGGTATGATGATCGTTCAGGCTGTTGTAAATCCATTCGGCACGCAGGCTCTTGCAGGTTATGCAGCAACGATGAGAGTAGAGAATGTTTTTTCATTGATATTCGTATCCATTGGTAATGCAGTTTCACCATATGTTTCTCAGAACTATGGTGCAAAGAAAATTGAACGTATCAAAAAAGGATATCATGCTGCATTGGTGTTGGATGTATGTTTTGCAGTGCTTGCTTTTGTAGTCATTGAAACACTGCACACACAAATTTCTTCGCTATTTCTTGGTAAAGATGGAACTGCTTTGGCGTATCAGGTGTCTGGCGATTATATGAGATGGCTTGGTTATTTTTTCATTTTTATGGGTATTAAGATGGCAACTGACGGAGTCCTTCGCGGACTTGGGATTATGCGTCCGTTTCTCATTGCCAATATGGTAAACCTTGCGATACGATTGTCGGTTGCATTGATTTTTGCACCCCGTTTCGGTATTGCGTTTGTTTGGCTTGCTGTACCGGCCGGCTGGCTTGCAAATTTTCTGATTTCGTATGTGGCACTTAGAAAAAGCTCGATTATTCATCTAAAATTATATAGCAATTAATACGGGAAAGAAGTTGGAATGATATAAAAGAATTTGAGCGATTAAAATCGATTTACACGTTTGTAAGAGATGAAATTTTGAAATGTTTATAAACAATCAGTAGATACTGTTGGATAGATTGTTAAGGGAGGTAGGGAATGAACAAGATTTTATATAGAAAGACTACAAAAGCTGATATGAAAATTCTGATGAAGCTGAGACTTGAAATGCTTAGAGAAGTGAATGGCTTGTCCGGTGAGTATGAATATGACGAGAATTTTATCTTTGAGAGCAGAAGATATTTTGAGTCAGGGGAACAGACTACGGTTATTGCGTCTGATGGAGAAACTCTTGTAGGCTGTGCAAGCTTATCCTATACATGGATTATGCCAACCTTTTCACATCCAACAGGCAATCGGGCACATTTAATGAATGTCTATACCCGCGCAGATTACAGAAGAAGAGGAATTTCTAAGAAAATGGTTGAGATTTTGATTGATGAGGCAAAAGGAAATGGTGTGACAGAAATAAGCCTGGATGCAACCGAGATGGGAAGACCTTTGTATGAATCATTAGGTTTTAAAGCATCTGATTCATGTATGGTGATGGATTTGGTGGGGTGATATGGATGAAGATTGTAGAGATTACAGAAAATAAAAAACAATATCTTGATTTGCTGTTATTGGCAGATGAACAGGAAACTATGATAGACCGTTATCTTTATAAAGGCAAAATGTATGTATTAGATGATAATGGGATTAAATGTGAGTGTGTCGTTACCGATGAAGGAAATGGTGTGCTTGAAATAAAAAATATTGCAACTGTTCCGAAATATCAAGGAAAGGGATATGCAAAAGCTTTAATTGATTTTATTGTTGAGAGATACGGAAAGCAATATGCTATTTTGCAAGTGGGAACAGGGGATAGCCCGCTTACAATACCCTTTTATGAAAAGTGTGGTTTTGCCCGTTCGCATAGCATACCACATTTTTTTACAGATAATTACGACCATCCAATATATGAAGATGGAGTACAATTGGTGGATATGATATATTTGCGAAGACGGTTATAAAGAAAATTGTGATTTGTTAGTTTATACACAGATGCTTTGATGTTGTTAGATCAATAGAAAAGCCAGAAGAAACTGCTTTTATTTAGTGACTTGAATAACAATAGTTAAAGAACAGTATTGGAGGAAAATATCTTATGTTAGATTTAACAGTGAAACATAATGAATTAACAGCAGAACAATTTATTGAATTGTGGGAAACGGTATGGGGAGATGGACCGTCTCTTGAACAGACAAGGTTAGCAATGAAACATACTTTATTCAGAGTTTCTGTATGGGACGGAGATCTCATTGTTGCTATGGCAAGAATGAATGGTGATATGGGACTTAATTACTATATTAAGGATGTTGTTGTCAGACCTGAATATCAGGGAAAAGGTATCGGAAAGATGTTAATAAATGAATTAAGAAGATTCATAAATGACAATGGAGTTAAAGGTACAGACATTTTTGTGGAATTATGTGCAGTCCCTGATAAGATTCCATTTTATGAAAAGTTTGGGTTTGAGGCAAATGAGGCACAAAGATTGAAAATTTATCATCATGTAGAGTAAAGATAAATATGAAAAGAATAATGCATTTAGGAGCATTTGATGATGATCCTGCAACTGTTGCACTTATGGATACATATTTGAAGTAGAATGGAGAAATAAAATGGAATACAAAAAATTTGATAATATAATAATAGCAAGGATTGACAAAGGGGAGGAGATATTAGAACAACTGAAAGCAATTGCCATAAATGAGAATATAAAACTTGCCAGTATTAATGCGATTGGAGCTGTCAATGATTTCACAGTCGGAGTATATAAGACGGATGAGAAGAAATATTGCTCAAACAGCTTTAAAGGATATTATGAAATCACATCGCTGACAGGTACGATCAGTACAATGAATGGCGAATATTATGCACATCTTCATATGAGTGCCGGAAATGAGAAAGGCGCAGTGTTTGGAGGACATTTGAACAGGGCTGTTGTCAGTGCAACCTGTGAGCTGGTAATTACGATAATTGATGGAAAAGTTGACAGGGTTTATGATGAAGAAACAGGACTTAATGTATTTAAGTTTGATTGAGCGCATTGAACATGTGTGATAAATTATCATTTCAGTAATAAACCATGGAGTAGTGATAAGAAGGTAGAAATGAAAAACAAATCGGTGAATGCATTCTATACGGCTGAGATTTTAGCACTTGTTAATTCCATGTCGGTCTTATCACAGTTTGAACTGGTAATGACGATCATAAGCGGTGCATTTTTATTATTACATGTAGTTTCAGCACGGTTGCTCAGTAAGAAAAATCCATATGGAGGGAAGCTTTTCTGGTTTTTAAAATTTTGACCAACCCTGCCGAAAGTCATTTTATATTATGACAGAATTAAGTTGATAAAACAGAAAAATTAGAAATTTTAGAGGTATAAAGAATGATAAATTTAGTAGCACTTCCGTGTTTATGTGTAGATGTTTTTGATGGAACTGATGAACTATATGCTGGCGGTGAAGCCCTTAATTTTGCAGCCCATGCATCAAAATTTGAGGAGTTCAATGTTTCAATATTGGGTGCAGTTGGACAGGATTCTTACGCAAAATTTATTATGGATTCTATTTCTGATAAGAGAATAGATGTAAGCCACGTAAGAGTAGAAAAGGATAAAGTAACAGCGAATAATCGTACATATCTTACAGCCGGCGGTGACAGATATTACAAAGATGATTCATGGACGGGTGATATTGTTGATAAAATGATATTGAACCATGATGAATTGGAGTTTATCAAAAAATCAGATGTTGTATTTGTACATTTTTGGGCAGGCTGTTTTGGACAAATTATAGATTTAAAAAAGAATAACAATTTCAGATTGGCAGTGGATTTTGTAGAATATCGTAATTTTAAAGAAATGGAAAAATATGCACCATATATAGATTATTTCATGATTAGTGGAGAGAAATCAATTCTCCCAATATTTGAAGCGTTTTCAAAGAAGTATAAAGGGCTATTTAATGTGTCTTTAGCTGATAAAGGAAGTGTTACATATCATAATGGTGAAAAGTATTTTGTTCAAGCTAATGAAGTTAAAGAAGTAATTGATACTACAGGTTGTGGAGATAGTTACCATGCAGGCTTTGTATGTTCACATTTGATAAATGGGAATATTTATGAGGCTATGAGAGTTGGGACAGAATTAGCAACAGAGACGCTGTCTCATTATGGTGGATTTTAAGAGGAAGAGAGTCTTTTGGAGTTTCTGAATTTCAATGATGGTTGGAACAGTATTGGATAGTCTGTTACGGTGGAAAGAATTGTTATGAGAAAACAGCATATATTTCTTTTTATAACAACCAACGTATGAATGCGTATAAATTGTTTATGCTGGATGTCGGATTACTGGGGGCATTAAGTGAGTTGCCGGCGACATCTATATTGGAAGAAAATGATATTTTTATGGAATTCAAGGGTAATCTCACAGAGCAATATATGTTGCAGCAGATGATTTCAGATACACCGCACACACCGTATTATTATGGAACAGAGAAAGCTACGTTTTTCGGCTCTAAAGTATATGGATCAGGAATGGATGGTAAATATACCATTGTATGCGGTATGTAATTTATAAATATCAGTTTGTATAAGGGAATCGTGAAAATGGATATTAGATATAAAAGACTTACAGAAAAAGAACTGAATACGTTTATTCACATGAGGATAAATCAGCTTAGAGAAGAAGGTGCTAAAGAAAAGATAGATTTGGTTCCTGCATTGAAGGAATATTATACTCGACATATGGCGGATGGAACATTTGTATCTTGGCTTGCCCTTGATGAGGAAAATATTATTGGAACAAGCGGGATGTCATTTGTGGAGAAGCCTCCCTATTTTGGATGTCCAAGTGGAAAGATAGGATTGTTGTCCAGTATGTTTACTAATCCGGAATATAGAAGAAGGGGTATTGCAAAGGAACTGCTATCCCGCGTTATAGATGACGCCAGGGAATATGGCTGTGGAACAATACAGATTACAGCGTCTGATATGGGAGTTAAATTATATACGGATTTTGGATTTGTACATAATGGTAACTTCATGCAATATAAACTTTAACGGCTATAGTATTTCTGATTGAAAAGGGCAGAAAACAGAGGGATTATTTGATAAATTAAAAAGAGAAAAAAACAATTTGACGATTGGTGCGATCATAGGCAAAGAGTATGAGCAGCAGTATTTTGATGACTATTCCTATTTTTGTGATTTTATCAGTGGAAAATTAACGGAACAACCTATTTTTTCAGAAGTCGAGAAATAAGAAATTAATTTAATAATGGCTTACATAAAAGAATGTGGAACATACGCCCAAAAATTCTACAGCGGAAAAAAATCAGAGAACAATGTGGATATGGAGAAGATTGCATATGTGAATGATAATTTGTACGATAGAATCTGCGATAAAATAGGACGCCTACATAAAGAAAATGGGGAGCCGATGCCATACGAGAAAAATGACGATATTGTGAGATGATTTCAATAAGAGTGTTGGAGAAAAAACTTTTATGAAAAGCTTGGCTTTGAGGCAAATACGGAGGTAATGTTATTATGATCTTGTGCTTTTCCGGAACTGGTAATAGTCGTTATATAGCAAAGAAAATTGCAGATGAATTGCAGGACGAGATTGTAGATATGAATGCAAAAATCAAGGCAACAGATTATTCGCCAATGAAAATAGGCAGAAATATAATCGTAGTGGTTCCAACTTATGCGTGGCGTATTCCACAAATTGTATCGGAGTGGCTTTGTAAAACGGAACTGCTTTTTGCAGAACGCATTTGGTTCGTGATGGACTGTGGAGGCGAGATTGGGAATGCAGCGAAATATAATCGGCGCCTTGCGGAGCAAAAACATTTATGGTATATGGGTACAGCTCAGGTTATTATGCCGGAAAATTATATTGCTATGTTTGGTGCACCGAAAGCAGAAGAAGCAAGAAAGATTGTTAAAAATGCGGAACCTGCTATTATGGATATAATTGCGCACATTAAGGCAAAGCAGCCGTTCGCTGTACCAAGAAACAATCTTTATGACCGGTTAATGAGTGGTCCGGTAAATCCGATTTTTTATCATTTCTTTGTGAAATCTGATGCATTTCGTACGGATGCTGCCTGTGTCGGTTGTGGTCAATGTGTTAAGAATTGTCCATTGAACAACATTGCGCTTAAGGACAGAAAGCCTGTATGGGGAAAGCAATGCACTCATTGTATGGCTTGTATTTGTTATTGCCCTACAGAAGCTATTGAGTATGGAAAAAAGAGTGTTGGAAAACCGCGTTATCATTTCGAACAATTAGAGAGCAGATGATTTATATATCTCTGTACGGAAATTAGAAATTGATAATTTGAAAAATTTCCAGTTTGAAGGAGCGACAATATATGAAGTATTTATATTTGCATGGACTAGGACAAAAACCAGACAGTTGGAATAAAGTAATAAAAGAAACGAAGGTATCGGAAAGTAGTGTTAAATTGGGTTTGGCAGAGATGTTAGAAGGAAAATCTGCTACATATAAGGAATTATATTCGGCATTCTCATCAGAATGTGACAAGGTGAACGATGAAATTGTCTTATGTGGGCTTTCTCTAGGCGCTGTTTTGGCACTTAATTATGCGATAGACCACCCAGATAAAGTAAAGGCGCTCGTATTAATTGCAGCACAATATAAAATGCCAAAAAAATTATTGAAAGTTCAGAATATATTGTTTCATCTTATGCCGAATTCGGCATTCAATAAAATGGGTTTCAAAAAAGCGGATGTTATCAGCCTGTGCGGGACGATGGCTGAATTGGATTTCAGTGACTCCCTGCATAAGGTGTCTTGCCCAGTATTGCTCATTTGTGGAGAGAAGGACACTGCAAACAAAAAAACTTCAAAAGAACTTTGCCAATATTTGAACAACGCCTGTTTCCATGAACTTGTGAAAACAGGTCATGAAGCAAACATAGAAGCTCCGGAAGAGTTGGCAATCGTGTTGCAGAGATTTTATGATAATATCAGATAAAAAACATAACAAATTTATGACCAGTGACGAAAAAATGTAATATTGCAGTGATGTAAGGCAAGAAAAAATGCAAAAAACAAAACTGGTAAGGTAAGAAAAAAGTTGAAATAACGGTAGAATAGACCATAAAAATGTGGCATGCTATCTGCGAATCTGTACGTTTTTCGACTCTAAAGTATATGAATCAGGAATGGATGGTAAATATACCATTGTACGCGGTATGTAATTTATAAATCGGAATTTAATGCACATCTAAAAAACGAGAATTCACAAAAACATAGCCATAAAATGGTGATGAAAGGATGTATAATTATGAGTAAAAAAGTATTTGTTTTGGTACACGATTACTGGCATCACGATGATTC
>ENA-OOXM01003041-OOXM01003041.1-human-gut-metagenome-genome-assembly--contig:-NODE-3041-length-9897-cov-2.826966_pt1 | contig 9897 bp, 8 predicted proteins | sample MGYA00241589_ERZ501347 | MGnify/ENA primary metagenome ERZ501347 (study PRJEB25962, sample SAMEA2042832) | human gut metagenome | biome: human gut; feature: human-associated habitat; material: faeces...
GGAAAGAGTCTTTGTTGTGGCAGATTTTACAGGCCAGCGTGCCGCAGAGATATTATTTAACACCCGGTCAATGCACACGGATTCTCGGCTTTGCAGCGCGAGTGGGCTGCCCGCCGCCGAAGATCATAGAGGCGCTTCTCTTGAAGCAGGGCGGCAGATACCCGTTATCCTACCCTTTTACGGATTCAAAATGCGCGGAGCAGCCGCAAACCGAAATCGGCAACAGTTCATCCGGAGCTTTGGAAAACGCACAAATGTCTTTCCGACTATTCTAGCGTCCGAACAGGCTGCGTTCGCGTATTATTATGAGGACGATCCGCTGGGCGGCTGCATCCGTTACCCGACCGAAGCGGAAAGCGAGCGTCTGATGGGGCTGCCGCCAGACTGGACAAAGTACGGCGCGGATGGTGAAGAAATCCGAAACTCCAGCCGCTATGCCGCGCTTGGAAATTCTGTCGCGCTGCCCTGCGCCGAGTATATCATGGAGGGGATTGCAGAAGCATTGCAGAAATAAATCTCACCGTGATACGCATTTCCATGACAGAAATGAATTTCACGGTGAGATGTGAGTATTGATGCTTAGCCCCAGCTCATGCGGAGTGTGCGCTTGTTTTCTGCGCAGTCGGTCAAATACAGATTGATAAGCGTTTGATATGGGATGCCGGTACGGTCGGACTGCCCCTTAAAGTAGTCAATCGTGTCACTGTCAATATTGATCGTGATTTGCCGTTTCAGCTTTTTTGCGTAAGGATTCTTTCTTGGGTTCAGATTTGCAATATCATATTCTTCTCGCATAGTACCACCTCACCATCTATCGGTGTAGAACTGTCTTTCTGTTTTGGTTGCTTTTCGTGCAGAAATAATGCGGATCGTTCCCTCGGCGTTACGGTAACAATGGCTTACAATGCAGATTTTTTCCGTAGTCGTTGTGCCGATAATCAGAAAACATTCCTCATATTCCGAATGATCCGGGTCGTCGAACAGAATCGCCGCATCGTCAAGGAATACCGTCTTTGCTTCTTCAAAGGAAATCTGGTGTTTCTTCTGATTGATACGGTTCTTATTTTCATCCCATTCAAATCTTATCGTATCCATAATTATATTATAATTACCTCATCATTATGTGTCAAGTGGGCGTTTTCAATACGCGCCCATCTGCAAACACATCGCAGATGCCTGTCTGTATGATAAAAGACCCCGCAAACGCAGAGCCTTTCAGAGCATTTTCTTTCGGCTGACGCCTACACCGGTTTGAGGTTTCGCTGCACAACCCCTCCTGCAAGCTCCATAAGGCAATGCGTACCGGCACACTCCCTTATTTCAACGCTCCGGCAGACACACGCCGTTGCCTGCCTTGTAAGATTATTATATGCGCGGGAAAAACCTATGTCAATGAAGTATTTGAGAACATTTTTCGTCAAAAAACGTGTCCCAACTTGGGACAGAATATGGAGGTGACTACAATTCCTGATATTCGAGAACGAAACGACCGCCCGAAAGATAAGCAGCCGAAACATCGAACTGCATCCGCTGTTCAGCGGCAGATGGTGCAGAAATTTGTAAAAGAACTGAATGACAGCGCGAAGCAATCCGACCGTTCGGGCAGCGCAGAAACCACGGCAACAGAACAGGTAGAAACAACCGCCCGCGAAATCGTCCACGAAGCTGTTCAACTGCCGCATCGTGCAATCCAGTACCCAGCCCGCAAAGAATCAGCGGATTCTTCCGCAAATGCACAACCGGAGCAATCTGCCCAGCCGCACCACGCGCCGGAATCACCGCGAGAACGAACAGGCGCGCCGCGTACCCGGTCAGATGCAACGCCGCAGAGCACACCGGCACCTACACCGCAGGAACAGGCCCGTCGTGCCTATGTCCAGCAAGCCACAAAGGAGATCGTGTCAGCACCACCAATCACGCCGGAACAGCCGGAGGCGCAGCATCCCACAGCGACCACGCCAACGGCAGAAAATGCACCGCGTCGGCGCACGAACGATGTACGCGCCCGGACAGAACCGAAACAGCTACAAAGCCCCCCGGCACCCATTCCACAGCAACAACAGAGATTTGTTTGAACAGGTTGTAAATCAGCTCGGTGTCCCTGTTCTGGGTGGCTCATGGGTTGCGGATAATCTTTATACGGAGCAGCCGGAAATCCGGCTTGCGGATAGTGCTCCGCAGAAAGAAGTTCCGGCGATTCGTGAAAAGCCGAAAGCACCGGAAATCTGCAATCAGGTACAATCCGAAGCCGCACAAGAAAAACCATCCGCTGTTCGTCATGTAAAGCAGCCGGTCACATGGACACCACGCAGCGCGGCGGCTCCAGTTATGCGCGGCAAAGAGCAGACGATTCGTGAGCGGCCAGCAGTCACACAGGCGTACGATTTACCGCCCGTTCCGCAGGAGCAGCCCCGGCAAGCCTTTGTAGAGAAGCAAGCACAGCTCTCACAAAATCCATCCATCGAATCCATCTATCCATCCGAACCGACTGCTCCTATTCTACCGCAGCCACCTATTTCGGAAGCACCCACAATTACACCGGAGCGCCAGTCGGTCACGGCTGGCAGCGGCAAATCGGCCCCACCTGTCCAGCCGTCAGCACCGGCACAAACTTCCCCAACGGAACAGCCGCCTACCATCCGTGAAAAGCCGAAGCCAAACACCGCACCGAGGGAACGCCCCCAGTATAGTATTTCTATTCGTACAAGGGATACGGAGCAAATCAGCGCACCAAAGGCAGCACCGAAAGCGTCTGCATCGAAAACCGCGACAAAATGCGCACGAAAAACAGCAACGCAGGATGCACAGAGAAAGATGCTTAAAAAGAGCAACAACCGCGCGACCAGAGCAGTCGTCGCAGCCGCGAAAAAGCTGGCCGAGGCCGCGGCAAAGGCCGTCAAGGAGCTGATAAGCGCCCTTGCCAGTCTGGGCGGCGGCACAGCGCTTTTCATCGTGTTTTCCATCGTCATTGTCGCGGGCGCGTTCCTTGCATCGCCGCTGGGGATTCTCTTTGCCGACGAGCAGCAGGCAGACGACACCGTTCCACTCGCAACGGCTATTGCGGAAATTCAGGGCGAGTATCATGCCGAGCTAGAGCGATTGCAGAACGGTGATTTTGTATCTGTTCAGATCGTCGGGCAGGCCCCGGATTGGCGCGAAGTCGTAGCTGTGTTTGCGTCCAAAACGGCAGGCGCAGAGGACGGCGTAGACGTGTTCACGCTCGACGAAAAACGTGTTGAGCTGTTGCGTCAAGTCTTTTGGGATATGTGCGAGATCACGACGGCAACGCAGACCGTTGACGTTCCGGACAGTGATCCGGATGACGATGTGGACGACAGCCACACGGGAATTGCGCTGACCATCACGATCACAGCCAAAACCGCTGAACAAATGCGTCTGATATACGTTTTTACAAAATATCAGAACGACGCACTGGACATTCTGCTCGAAAATCTCGGCAGCATGAATATTCCGATGGGTTCGCTGACCATTTCGCAGGAGGACGCAATCGGGTTGCTTGAAAATCTCCCGGATGATCTTGACCCGGAACGAAAAAACGTTGTGGAAACGGCAGTACAGCTTGTCGGGCGCGTGTCGTACTTCTGGGGCGGAAAATCTTTGACGCTCGGCTGGGATGATCGTTGGGGAACTTCGATGGAAGTCACAGCCGCAGGCAGCGGCTCCACCGGCACGGTACGCCCGTTCGGACTGGATTGCAGCGGTTTCGTCGATTGGACATTCTACAACGCGACGAACGGCAGCTACTATCCGGGGCGCGGCGGCGGTGCCGCGACACAGCACAGCTATTGCACGAATATCTCATGGAGCGACGCACAGCCGGGCGATTTGGTGTTCTATCCGGACGATTCCCATGTCGGTATCGTCGGCGGTAAGGACGCAGACGGCAATCTCCTGATCGTTCATTGCAGCGGTGGTGCAAACGGTGTTGTTATCACCGGCTCGGCAGGTTTTACGAGCGTGGCTAAACCTGATTGCTTTACGTCCTAACGAATTTCTTGAAAACGGTGCGCTTTTGTTATAAAATAATAAAAAAGCTCCAAATGAGGTGATTGCAGTCCATGAAGATTAGTTGCTGTGATGGTAGAAAATTAACTGCAACGGAGCAAACGGCGATTGATTACATCAACCAAAATACGGAACTAGTTGCAGAATTATCAATTACAGAAATAGCCGAGCGAGCCTTTGTTTCAACCGCTACAGTTTCTCGCGCCATTCGAAAATGTGGATATGAGAATTTAATGGAACTCCGCTATAAAATTGCTTCTCCCGATAAAATGCAGCATAACTTAGCGCAAGTCAATAAAATTCTTGCCAAGTCGTATGAAGAGTGCATTAAGACAATCGATAATATCCGGATACCATCGGTTCTCTCTGCGGCTGAGTACATTCGTAAAGCTAAACGTATTTTTATTGTCGGGTGTGGTGTAACATACCTTGTTGTTCAGGAATTTGAATTTCAACTGCAATGCCAAGGTTTCCATGTCTGGTCAATCTCAGATTCACAGATGCTCAAACAACTTGACAAGTTTGTCTCCGATGAGGATGTCGTATTCGTTTTATCTGTCGCAAACTCTACGCCAGAATTAGCTATAGCCGCCAAACTCAGCAAGCAAAAAGGTGCAAAACTCGTTGTTTGCTGCTGTACCAGCGGAACAGAACTCGAAAAGTTGGCCGATGTGTTCATATTAGGATATTCTACTCTGATTGTTCCAAATCACTTGTATAAGAGCACATCAAGACTAGCACTACACATCATTATGCGGACGATTACTGAATATTTAATTGATTAACAAATAATTACGCAAGGCAAGGTGAGCGCCAGTCCGCGTGTCACCTTGCCTTTTTCTATACCATGCGAGTAAGTAATTACAATAAATATCCATTCGTTCACATCAAATTTAAGCACAATGACGAAATAGAAAATGTTTTCAGACCTCTAAGCCATAATGTGCAAGGAAAAGAAAACAATTTTCAGGTCGGATATGTATAATAAATTGTAGAAATTGATGACGAACATCAAAGCACTATGCATGATGACAATTTGCACCGCAAATTTTCATAAAACAAAAATAAAGGGAGATTAAAAATGAAGAAGATTCTGGTTTTACTTTTAGCAGTAACTATGCTGCTCGGCATGGTTGCTTGCGCACAGAACGCTGAAGCACCCGCTGAAACCAAAGACACGGAAACCACAGCGCCGACTGAAACTACACAGAATAGTGCAACTTCTGATGCAGAAACGAACGAATCCGAAGATAACGCGCAGGCGGCGGGAGACGTATCTGGCAATCTTGTCGTTTACAGCACCATGGGCGATGCGGAGTACGAACTCTTTGTCGGCTCTTTCCTTGAAAAATACCCCAACGTTACGGTTGACTGCGTGAACGGTGGCGCTGGTGAGCTGAAGACTCGTATTGCTGAGGAAGCTGGCAACCCGCAGGGCGATGTGATGCTTGGCGGTCTTGTGTATGTCGATGCACTGACAAAGGGCGACCTGTTTGAAGAGTATGTCTCTCCGAATGATGCCAATATGCCGGAAAGCGTTAAGAACACCACTGGCAAGGTCAGCTGGATCACCACGCAGGTCGTTAACCTGATCATCAACAAAGAGAAGCTTGCTGAGTTCGGTGTTGAAGTCACCGGCTATGAGGATCTCCTTCAGCCGGAACTCAAGGGGCAGATTATTGCTGCCGATCCCACGAGTACTTCTAGTGGCTGGAACAACCTTGCTGCTATGCTGACTGTCATGGGCAACGGAGATGCTTCCAGCGATGCTGGCTGGGATTATGTGACGAAGCTGATTGCAAATTTGGATGGTAAAATCAGCTCTTCTTCGTCCAAGGTTTATAAGAGCGTCTATGAAGGCGAATACCCTGTTGGTATTACCTATGAAGGTCCTTGTGTCACCTATAAGGATGACGGTGTCGGCGACGGAATTGATATTGTCTATATGAAGGAAGGCACTACTGTCACCCCGTTTGGTGCAGCAATCATCAAAGATGCAAAGAATATGGATCTTGCAAAGGTTTTCATCGACTGGATCACCTCTGATGAATGCCAGGGTATGCTTGCCGCATCGGTCCAGCGTGGCGCCAACATGAACATTCCTACCACGAACCCCAACCTGCTTGACGCTTCTGAGATCAAGTTTGTTGACAGCGATCAGGAGTATCTGTCGACCCATCAGGCTGAAATTCAGGAAAAGTGGACGGAGCTGTGGACTGCCGCTTATGGCAGCAACACGGTGGACATTGCCGGATAAGCTGATTTTACGGAGGGAATTATGAGCGTTCAGATCAAGATAGACAATGCCGTAAAGAAATACGGTAATAACGTGATTATTCCCAGCTTGAATTTAACGATCAAGGAGGGTGAATTTTTCACCCTCCTTGGTCCCTCTGGCTGCGGAAAAACGACGCTACTTCGCATGATCGCCGGATTCAATTCGATCGAAGGCGGCGACTTTTATTTTAACGATACGCGCGTGAATGACATGGATCCGGCGAAACGCAACATTGGTATGGTGTTTCAGAACTATGCAATTTTTCCGAACATGACTGTGCGGAAAAATGTTGCGTTCGGTCTGAAAAACCGCAAGCTTGAGCGTACAGAGATCGCGCAGCGCACAGAACGGTTTCTTGATTTAATGAAAATTCAGGAATATGCAGACCGTATGCCAGATCGCCTTTCGGGTGGACAGCAGCAGCGCGTCGCGCTTGCACGTGCGCTTGCGATCGAACCGGATGTGCTGCTGATGGATGAGCCGCTTTCTAATCTAGACGCGAAGCTGCGCTTGGAGATGCGAGAAGTCATTAAGGAAATTCAGAACAAGTTAGGGATCACGACCGTGTATGTGACGCATGACCAGGAAGAAGCTATGGCGGTGTCTGATCGCATTGCGGTTATGAATCACGGTGAAATTCAGCAGATCGGTACGCCAAAAGAATTGTATTTGCGTCCGCAGAACACGTTCGTTGCAAATTTTGTAGGCAGCTCCAATTTTGTTCCTGCAAAAATTTTTACAGACGGAAACCGCCGCGGGGTCACATTTGAAAATGGAACTCGCGTTGACATGGATAATCTGGATGCGTCGGTTGTAAATGGGCAGTCCGTAATTGTCTCTATCCGTCCGGAAGAGTTTGTACTGGCCCCGACCGGCATTGAGGCGACGGTAAAGGACAGCGCCTTCCTCGGAATGAACACGCATTACTTTGCGGAGCTGGCTACCGGCGAGGATGTAATTATTGTGCAGGAGTCCACATTTGCAAACGAGGTGCGTAAGGGGTCTGTGATCCATCTGAATGTAAAGAAAGAAAAAATCAATATCTTTACAGAAGACGGTGCCAGAACGCTGATTTGTTGATAGGTGGCTGCTATGAAGAGGGCAAAAAGAATCGATCCCTGGATCATGGTAAGCGTGGTCATTTTAGCGCTCTACCTATTGTTTTTGATCTACCCGATGTTTAATGTTCTGGGAAGATCTGTTGTAGAAGATGGAAAGCTTACGCTGAAATACTTCATTACATTTTTCTCGCAGGAATACTATATTTCTACGCTTTGGAACAGCTTCAAGGTTTCCATTGCTACGACTGCCGTATCCCTTATTCTTGGCATTCCGCTCGCATACTTTTACAACATCTATGAAATTCACGGGCGAAAGCTGCTCCAGATGGTTATCGTCCTCTGCACGATGTCCGCCCCGTTTATTGGCGCCTACGCATGGATCCTTCTCCTTGGAAATAATGGCGTCATTACAGCTTTCCTGAAAACCGCACTCAATATAAAAATCCCCAGCATTTATGGCTTCAGCGGCATCCTTCTGGCAATGTCTACCCGGCTTTTCCCACTGGCGTTTATGTACGTTTCCAGTGCGATGCAGAATATCGACAATACCTTGCTGGAAGCGTCTGCAAATCTCGGCTGCACCGGCTTCAAGCGTTTCTGGAAGATCGGCATCTCTCTGTGTATGCCTTCCATTCTTGCGGCAGCCTTGATGATTTTCATGCGTGCATTTGCCGACTTCGGCACTCCGCTGATGATTGGCGAAGGCTATCGGACCTTCCCGGTCGAAATCTATAATCAGTTCGTTGGTGAAACTGGAACAAACGAAAATTTTGCGGCTGCGATCAGTGTCATTGCCGTTATCATTACGGCCATCATTTTCCTGATCCAAAAATTTGCCAACAGCAAATTCCAATTCACAATGAATGCGCTGCATCCGATCAGCAGGAAAAAGGCAAAACCGCTTGCAAACGTTCTGATCCATATTTATGCCTATGGTCTCGTCGGAATATCCATGCTCCCGCAGCTATACCTGATTTATACTTCGTTCCGCAACAGCTCCAAATCCGGCATTGCTTTCGTGGATGGCTACTCTCTGATGAATTATGAGAAGGCGTTTGCCCGCATGAACAATACGATCTTCAACACTATCTTCATCGGCGTGACCACGTTGATCGTTATCGTTTTGTTTGCGATACTAATCGCATATCTGGTCGTGCGGCGAAAGAGCTTCCTGAACAATGCCATCGATACGGTATCCATGCTTCCGTATATTATTCCCGGCTCCGTTGTTGGTATTGCGTTGATCGTAAGCTTCAAATCCGGTTGGCTCACCTTAACGGGTACTGCCGCGATCATGATCATTGCAATGTGTATTCGCCGTATCCCATATACGATTCGAAGCAGCGTCGCCACGTTGCAGCAAATTCCGCTTAGTATCGAGGAAGCCGCGATCAGTCTTGGAACCTCAAAGCCGAAAACCTTTTTCCGTATCACCGTGCCGATGATGAGCAGTGGTATTATTGCCGGTGCAATTCTGAGCTGGGTTTCTGTTATTACAGAATTGTCCTCGTCCATTATGCTTTATAGTGTAAAAACAACGACATTGACGATTATGGTCTATGCTTTGGTAAATCGCGGAACTTATGGTCAAGCTGCTGCCGTTGCTTCAATTCTGACGGTACTTACAATCCTTTCCCTTACGCTTTTCAATAAGATTTCAAAATCAGACAATATCACAATGTAAAAGAAGGATGATTATGAGCTTCAAAAATAAAACAGCTGTAATTACTGGCGCTGGGAGTGGTATAGGAAAGTCTCTCGCACAGCGTTTCGCTAAAAACGGTGCAAATGTTGTTATGCTTGACATTCACAAGGATGTGGTTCAAGCTGCCGCAGACGAAATCGTGGCGAACGGCTATAGTGCGATTGCGGTTCCCACCGATGTAACAAACAGAGAAATGGTTTTCCATGCGGCCGATCAAGCTGTTCAGACTTTCGGTGAGATCGATATTTGGGTAAACTGTGCTGGATATTCAAAAATTCTCCCATTTTTGGATTGCACACAGGATATTTGGGATCGCACAATCGCAATCAACCTTACCGGAACATTCTTGGGCTGCCAAGCGGCTGTAACAAAGATGAAAGGCCATGGTGGATCAATTATCAACTTCTCTTCGCAGTCCGGTAAGAAAGGCACTAACAATTATGAAGCATACTGTGCAAGTAAATTCGGCATTCGCGGACTGACGCAGTCTGTTGCTGTTGAATTTGCTTCGGAAAAAATTCGCTGCAATGCAATTTGCCCCAGCGTCGTTCAGACACCGATGTGGGACGCACAGTTGTCTGATTATGCAAAAAAACGGCATATTGCTGACAGCGATGTAATGCCGCGCTTTATCCATAACACTCCGCTTGGACGCCTTTGCGAATATGATGATATTTGGAATCTTGTAGAGTTCCTGTCCAGCGATTTGTCTTCGTATATGACTGGCCAGTCGTTGAACCTGACTGGCGGCGCGTGTATGGACTAAGCGTATATTTTCCAAATAAACAATCGAACTCTGTGAGGAACTGGCAGCTAACAGAATAGTA
>ENA-OOXM01003044-OOXM01003044.1-human-gut-metagenome-genome-assembly--contig:-NODE-3044-length-9888-cov-2.270619_pt1 | contig 9888 bp, 10 predicted proteins | sample MGYA00241589_ERZ501347 | MGnify/ENA primary metagenome ERZ501347 (study PRJEB25962, sample SAMEA2042832) | human gut metagenome | biome: human gut; feature: human-associated habitat; material: faeces...
GGGGGAATCGTTTGTTACGGAGAGCGTGGTTTATGACCGGCTGGATAAACTCTGTAAGGTCAGCCTGCTGCCGCAGGTAATCACCGTTTGCGAATATCAACCAGATGGGCTGTCCGCCAGAGCAACAGAGCTTATGAAGCATAATCCCGCAGGGTATTGCCTTTATTTCATGCAGAGAATCGATTTAGTCGGTGACCTCGCTGCACGGCTGCTGATGGCCGGAAAATACCAGTGCTTTGGCATATTGGCGCACAAAAATCGCACAACATACCACGGAAAGCACCGACTGCTGGCAGCGGTATCTTTCCCGCTTGGCCTACTATTTCTGATATATTACAAACTGTTTAGAGGATTTTGACCCTCGATCGCGGGAGACATTATGAATTCAGTCATTTTCACGGCCGAAATCGTTCTGGTTTGGCTTTCTTCCTTATTTAATGGGACGGGTCTCGGAGAAGTGTATCATACAGACAGGATAACCCTTGCCACATTGGTTGCGCTTTCTGCGATTATCCTTCTAAGGCATCGCCGGGTACGGATTCCAAGAGATGCTTTTTATGCCTTCAGCGGAACGACGTGTATTTTTGCTTTTTCAGGGGTTCTCCATGGTAAAGGGCTTGGTGGAGTGCAATATCTCTGCTGTTTTCTTCTGATTTATATATTCAGCCAAATCAAAGTTCGTGAACGCGCGATGCGGCTGTCCGGTCTTGTGGTGTTGGCCTTGGGAGCAATGATTCTTACAATCTACGACTATGGGACACTGCTCTCTGGTTGGAATGAGAATAGTATTGCTATGATTGGCCTTTTTAGCTACATTCTTTTCATGGCTTCTTTTTATAATCTGCGTTCCGGCTGGTCAAAGGTTCTCATCCTTTTGGCAGGCGGTTTTGTGTTTTGGCTTATGATTCCAACGGACTCGCGATCCTGTATGATCGTGCTTGCAGTCAGCATGTTGCTGGCGCTGATAATGAGGCCGTGTCCGCGGACGCTTCGGTCACGCGGTTGGGCGATATTCTTCTTGCTGGTCCCGCTTTTTGTGGCTCTTATCACCGTTGTGCTGGCTCTTTCCAACGCCGCCTCCAATATGGACTTGTGGAGTCAAGAAACTTTTGATAAGCCTATTTTTAATGGGCGTGACCAGCTGTGGCTGGAAGGCATGCGTGACTTTTTCCAACAGCCGTTCCTGGGCTCCGGCGATATCAGCGCAAATAGCTGGCATAACACAGCCATTGCCTGCCTGACCAGCTTTGGTATATTAGGCTATGGCTTCTGGCTTAGATGCCTTTACCTGCCGATCAAGAAAGGCAGCCTATACCTGTCAGATCCAATTGTAACGGGCTGTATCACAGCGTTTTTGCTGATGAATGCTCAGCAGTCATTTGAGTTGGGCATGTTCTCGCCAAACCCTAATTTACTGATCTATCTTCCCCTTGGCCTATTGTTGGGAAGAATTCGATATCTAAAGGAGCGGTAATGATGACTCCGGACGTATCTATTATCATTCCGGTTTATAATGCGGAAAAGTACCTTTCACACTGCATTGATTCTGTTGTGAACCAAACCTTGCATAATTGGGAGCTTCTGCTGATAGACGATGGTTCGAAAGATAGCAGCGGTTCAATTTGTGACCGCTATGCTGCTAAGGATACGCGTATTCGGGCAATCCATCAAGAGAACGGCGGCGTCAGTTCTGCCCGCAATGTGGGCCTCACCGCAGCAACCGGAAAGTACATCGGCTTTGTTGATGCTGATGATTGGGTAGTTCCTGAAATGTTTCAAAGTCTTCTTTCCATAGCGACAGAGAAAGCCTGCGACATTGTAATGTGCGACGCAAGGACAGTGTATGCAGACGGACATTCTGAGGAGGACACGATCTCGCAACTCGAAAGCAGTTGCGCACTAAGCAGAGAAGCTATCCCTCCAAATTTGCTTTTGGAAATGGCGGGTGCCGTTTGGCGCTGTTTGTACCGCACAGAAATACTTCACCGATATACGGTTAAATTTCCTATCGGCATTAAGTTTTCAGAGGATCGAATCTTCAACATTCTGAGCCTTGGCTATGCCAATGTCATTGCTTACGAGAAGGTAGCGTATTACCGGCGTTTTATTAACAGCGAAAGCGCTGTTCATCGCTTTCATTCGGATTATTTTGAAGCATACCTTGCCGCCGCTGCCGCAATTGAAAATGCCATTGCAATCGCGTGGGGAGATGACGACGCGCTTCAAACAGCCTATCTGCGGCAACTGATCAGCGGTGCACTTTCCGCTGTTTGTAATTATTATTACAAGACATCGTCACTGAACAGTGCAGAACGCAGAGAGGCCGTAAGGAGGCTTTGCCGGAATGTTGAGCTTCGTGCGGCAATTGAACGTACAGGAGCAACAGATATCCGTGCGAAATGGATTGAACATCAAAATATTGCGATGCTGATTTTCTATGCGAGGCTGGCAAACTTGAAACACGGGAGGTAGCAGGGCATGTCTACACATTTGAACAATCTGCTTCGCGTGCCAATTGACAAAAGAAACCGCAAGGCATTACATGAACACGATTTTTCCGTCTTTGCCAGCAACTGCAACGGGGCGTGCATCTGTCATGATCTTGGACTTGCATTTAACTCCCCGTTTGTTAATCTCTGGATGACCCCAGCAGATTTTATCGCATTTCTAAAAGCGCCTCGAGAATACTTAAGCTTGCCGCTTGTGTTTCAATCGGAAAAGAGTGTGCCGTATCCGGTGGCAAAGCTCAGTGACCTGACGATCTGGTTTGAACATTACTCTTCCGATGAGGATGCGGCGAGTGCGTGGAAACGACGTTGTGAACGAATTCGATGGGACAAGCTCTTTATCATGATGACGGACCGAGATGGTTGTACCTATGAAGATTTGCAGTCGTTTGACGCGCTGCCATATGAGCACAAGGTGGTTTTTACTCATATTACATACCCTGAGATTCGGTCTGCATTCCATATCCCCGGCTTTGAAAAGAATGTCTGTGTTGGCGTATGCAGCGAGTTTGTAAATGGGCGCACGGGAAGAAAATGGTATGATGGTTTTGACTACGTAAAATGGTTTAACGGAGGGATGTAATATGCCGAAAATCAGTGTCCTTATGCCGGCATACAATGCGGAAAAGTACATAAAAGAGGCAATCGACAGCATCCTTGCGCAAACGTTTTCTGACTTTGAGTTCATCATAATTGACGATGGCTCAACAGATCGCACAGCGGAAATTGTTAACGGTTATTCTGACAGCAGGATTCGCTTTTGCCCAAATGAGAAAAACATGGGCGTTGCCGCAACGCTCAACAGGGGCCTTGGTTTAGCAAGTGGTGAGTATATTGCCCGCATGGACGCCGATGATATTTCAAAGGCAGAGCGATTTTCAAAGCAGGTGGGTTATCTGGATGCTCACACAGACGTAGCGGTATGTGGAACATCAATTGAGCTATTCTGTGATGGAACGGTGATCGGCACTCGGTTTCCTTCAACTGAGCCGGAAAAGTTAAAAGAAGATCTGTTCTTTTCCTGTGGAATTGCGCACCCGTCTGTTATGATGCGTAAAGCGGCTATTCTCAAACTTGGCGGCTATGACCCGGTCTTCAATGGGATGGAGGATTATGAATTATGGTGCCGCGTTGCTGAAAAAAACAAAATAGCGGTGCTCCCAGAGATATTGTTTCGATATCGGATCCATCGCGGCCAAGTGACACAAAATCCATCTCCAAAGTATAAAGAACAGATGCGAGAACTGAAAAAACGACAGACAGAACAGCTCGGTATCGTCGCTACACCTGAAGAGTTCGGTGCCTATGCAGCATATTGCACGGGAACAATTGGAACGAACTATTCAGAAATTGCCGCGTTGGGGCATTTCTTTGAAAAAGCAGAGGTTGGAAACGAAAGAATCAAATACTATCGCAGCGAGTTCCTCTGCGCTGACTTCAAAAGTGTGCTCATCAATCTCGCTATGAGTTTGAACGAGCGCGAGCAGAGTCTACTGTGCGCGGAATGTAGCATAATCAGCGATAGAGAACTTAGGCTGAGAAAGATGAAAACGATTGTAAAGAACTTGTTGGGCAGGAGCTGACATATGACTTCAATCATAGTTCCCGTTTATAATATCGAAAACTATTTGCCGCAATGCATGGATAGTCTTTTTTCCCAAACAGATTCGGACTTTGAAATTATCCTTGTGGACGATGGTTCTACGGACGGCAGCGGATCACTTTGCGATCAGTACGCGACGCGGGATACAAGAGTACGAGTCATACATAAGGAAAATGGTGGTCTGTCATCAGCGAGAAATGCAGGCTTGAGTGTCGCAAAGGGAGCCTATATCCTGTTTCTGGATGGGGATGATTATCTTGCGCCGAATGCGGTTCGATGCTTGATGGGGATTGTTGACGCAACTGCTGATTTTGACTTTATCCAATTTCATTACGCTGAAACGGACGGTGGTTGGCAAGCAGATCCTGCACAGAAGGCAAACGCACGGGTCTGCACGGATCTGCATGAAATGTTTCAGTATCTTTATCAACACGGAGGCGTAGCGGCATCTGCCTGTACAAAGCTTTATCGAGCGCCTTTATTTGAACATTTGCGCTTTCAGGAAGGAATCACGCACGAAGATGAAGAATTGATCACACGATTACTCCCTCAGTGCAACCGGGTGATCTACACCGAGTTTGTTCTGTACGGCTATGTTATGCGTGGCGGAAGTATCATCCACGAAAACTTTCATCCGCATAAGCTTGATGTATTGGACATCATGGATAATCGCGCTGATGCGCTGCAAAAGCTGGGGTATGAAGAATTGGTTTTGGAAACGCGCAGCAGACAGTTTCGTACAGCGGCGATGCTATACTGTCAAGCGCGCCGCTCTGGAGCGGCAGAATCGGCCAAACAACTGCAAGCAAGGCTGAAAGCGCTTTCAAGAGAGCACGAACTTTTGCTTTCCGGTCAGTATTGGCTTCTATATCACTTGACACGTTTGACGAAATTTGCGCCGGAGCTTTACTACTGTATCCGTCGGACTTGCGGAAAATCATAAAAAGGGGAACCCTATGGAAAAATTTCAAACTGTTATCACCCCAAAGAATCGGCTGTTTGATCTGCATCTGGGTGAGCTTTGGCGCTACCGTGATCTTGTGGTGCTGTTTGTGCGGCGTACTTTTGTTTCACAGTACAAACAAACGATTTTAGGCCCTGCGTGGGCGATTATCCAACCACTGCTGACAACCATTGTGTTCACTTTGGTGTTTGGCAACATTGCAGGGCTTGCCGCCGAGGGAATCCCCTCGTTTGTGTTTTACCTGTCCGCGACGATTCTGTGGACATATTTTTCTAACTGCCTCTCGCAGACGGCGAACACATTTGTCGCTAACAGCAATGTGATGGGTAAAGTCTATTTTCCTCGTCTTGTTATGCCGGTTTCAACAGTGATGTCTGGCCTGATTATGTTGGCCGTACAGTACGTGTTTTTTCTGATTTTTGTGATCTGGTATCACGCACACGGACAACTTGAGCCTAATGCGGCCACCCTTATGACACCGTTGCTGATTTTACAGCTTGCGATGCTTTCGCTTGGCTGCGGTATTATCATCTCAGCGCTGACAACAAAGTACAGGGACCTGGCCATGCTGGTAGGATTTGGATTGCAGCTTTGGATGTATGCAACGCCTGTTGCATACGACATGTTCAAGCTTGTCCCGTTTGCACCCGGCGGAAGGTGGCATACGCTGTATATGTTAAATCCGGTCACGCCGATTGTGAACGTATTTCGCTACGGCTATCTGGGAATTGGGCAGATTGAATGGACATATTACATCATTAGCTGGTGCGTTACAGCACTGCTTCTGTTTCTTGGCTTGATTCTTTTTAGTAAAGTGGAAAAGACCTTTATGGATACGGTGTAATTCTATGAGCGAAACAATTATTAAAGTTGACCATGTATCAAAGGAATATCGATTGGGAGCAATTGGCGGTGGAACGCTGAAGGGTGATCTTCAGTCGGCTTGGGCACGTCTGCGCGGGAAAGAGGATCCGAACGGAAAAATCGGGCAGGGTATGCACACTGGAAACGACCGCTTCCTTGCACTGGATGATGTTTCTTTTGAAGTAAAAAAGGGCGAGGCGCTTGGTATTATCGGGCACAACGGTGCCGGAAAGTCAACGCTTCTTAAGCTTCTTTCCCGCGTAACCGGACCGACCAGCGGCACGATTTGCTATAATGGCAGAATTGCTTCCATGCTTGAGGTTGGAACCGGCTTTCATCCAGAGCTGACCGGGCGTGAAAATGTCTATCTGAACGGCGCAATCCTTGGCATGACCAAGGCTGAAATTGACCGAAAATTCAATCAGATCGTGGAATTTGCAGAAATGGAAAAGTTCATCGATACGCCGGTCAAGCGGTATTCCAGTGGTATGTACGTCAAACTAGCCTTCGCCGTAGCAGCACATCTCGACAGCGAGATTATGGTTATGGATGAGGTGCTGGCTGTCGGTGATATGAAGTTCCAGCAAAAGTGCCTCGGAAAGATGGGTGATGCTGCCAGTCAGGATGGGCGCACAGTCCTTTATGTCAGCCATAATATGAATACGATCCGACAGCTGTGCACACGCTGCATTGTTCTCGATCATGGAAAAGTGATTTTTGACGGAGATGTGGAAGAGGCAATCAACCTATATCTACAGCGGAGCGACACATCTAGAGTCCTGTCCATGGACTTGTCAAAAGAAAAACGCCCCAATTGGCTGGTTCGTCATAATGTAAAACTACTGAGCGCTTCGTTCTTGAATAAGAATTTTGCATCCTTTGTGGATAATGAACCTGTTGATCTGCGGCTTTGCTGGCAAAACAAGAGCGATATTTCAAATTTGTGTCTGAGAGTTGAAATTTGTAGGCTTGATATGACACCTGTTGCTGCGGCATTGATTCATGATTTCTATACAGGGGAAAAAGACGCTTTTGTCTCTTGCGATCTCTCTCTAGATTTGTCTCCGCTTATGGAGGGGACCTACAAAATGGTGTTTGCTCCATTTATCAAAAATGACTATGGAAAGAAATCCGACGTTGACCATGTAGATGGATTGGTTTTTACTAAGATGCAGGGGATGAGCAGTAAAAATATCTTGTGGCAACCGCGAGATTGGGGAGATATCCAGTTGCCCAATATTAGATTGCTTCTAGACTAAAGGAAGTTTCTGCAATGAGTATGATTCATAAGATAAAACACTTACGACATGAAATGTATTTGCATTGGTATCATCATTTGCCGATTCAAAACAACAAAATTTTGTGTTGGGCCAATAACTTCCATGCCTATGGGGATAGTCCAAAATATATCGCAGAGTATCTGCTACATAATTACCCAGGGAAATATGACGTAGTATGGGTATTTGAAAACGGAGTTGCAATTCCTGAAGATATTCCCCGAGAAGTAAGGATTTCTGTCGAGTATCTGAAAGAGATTAGCACTGCAAAGGTGATCATTTGCAATTCTCGTACTGCATCGCATTACTTTTTTGACAAACGAAGCGAACAAATCTACATTCAAACATGGCATAGTTCATTGCGATTGAAAATGATTGAGGGGGATGCACCGTCTCTGCCGCCGAACTATGTCGAAAACGCGAAAGAAGACTCGAAAAAAATAGACCTGCTGCTATCTGGTTGCGCGTTTAGTACAAGAGTGTTCCGCCGTGCGTTTTGGTACGAAGGGGAAATATTGGAAGGTGGTACGCCCCGATGTGATCTGTTTTTAGAAAACAACAGCGCAGTAAGGAAAAAAGTATATCATTACTATGGACTGAGTGCTGATATGAAGCTTGCTATTTTTGCGCCAACATTTAGAGATGGAAAAGTTGCGCAGACACATGGAATGAACTTTGCTGGTTTATCAAGTGCGCTAAGGGCAAGCGATAAAGCGGAATGGGCAATCGGGTGTAGATATCATCCAAATTTAAAGGGCGCTCCTGTTCCGAGTGGTAGTATAGCGATGACATTATATCCGGATATGCAGGAACTTATTGCAGCATCTGATCTTCTGATTACCGATTATTCCTCATGTATGTTTGATATGGCGATTCGCGGGAAACCGTGTATTCTCTATATCCCTGACATCAAAGAATATACGGCAAATGAGCGAGCGTTATATTTTAACCTGAATGAGCTTCCTTTTCCTATAGCACTTAGTATGGAAGAACTTTATGAAAGAATAAAAGACTTCGATTTTGATGTGTATCAAAGCCGGATAAGAGCATTTCTTGACTCCGTGGGAAGTTATGAGGATGGTCAAGCGACTGAGCGCGTTGCAAAATATATTGAGGGAAAGTGCAGGATATAATCAATGATAATTGGATATACGGCAGGTGTATTTGACCTTTTCCATATCGGACATTTGAATATTCTCAAGAAGGCAAAAGAACAGTGCGATCACCTTATCGTCGCGGTTAGCACAGACGAGTTAGTGCGAGAATATAAGCACAAAAATCCTGTGATTTGCTTCGAAGAACGTATGGAAATCGTGAAGGCAATTCGCTATGCAGATGAAGTTGTACCTCAGGTAAACCGTGATAAGTTTGCTGCATGGGAGAAGTATCATTTTAACAAGATGTTTGTAGGGGATGATTGGAAAGGCTCTGCCTTGTTCAATGCCGTAGAGAAGAGGTTCGGGGATGTCGGGGTTGAAGTAGTATACTTCCCCTACACAAAGGGGACATCCTCCACGATTTTGAAGGAAACATTAGCTAGAATCAATGGGAATGTCCCTGGCTAATAAAAGAGAAGCCTTGCCGTTCACGTGATAAAGGGCAATATATATCATACTGTTCGATAATGATATGATGCTGCGATTGTGCATAGGAAACGGCTTTGTCAAACTAGAAATATGAAATCGAACTACAATTATCGTGCTCGTTACAAAAGCATTCTGCTGATTGCTTTTTTCAGCCTAATAGTATTCCTCGTTGCAGGCTTCTATCGCGCTGACAAACTCACGGTGACGCGCTATCAGGTTGAGAGTTCCGCTTTTTTACAACCGCTGACGATTGCACATCTGTCTGATTTGCACTGCTGCGAATACGGCTCGGATAATGAGCTTCTGCTGCGCGAAATATCCGCCGCAAAGCCAGACATGATTGTTATGACCGGTGATATGATCAGCCGGAATTCAACACAAAAAGAGATCGCGCATGTGCTGGAACTGATTAGTGCCTTGTCCCAAACTGCGCCGGTTTTCTGCTCGCTTGGCAATCATGAACTGGACTATATAAACACGCAGGGGGAGGCGTTTCTTTCACAGGTAACAGACGCAGGGGCAATCGTTTTGGAGCGCCAGTATCAACAGATTACATTAAACGATCAAGACATTCGTGTTGGAGGTATCTACGGTTATCTGCTGTCCCCAAAGCAGCAAGATGGACCGGAGCAGGAATTTATGCGGGACTTTTCTGACACGGACTGTCCAACAATTCTTCTTTGTCATATGTCAGAGGGACTTCTCGACTACGGGAGTATTGACGAGTGGAATGTGGATATCGTCTTTTCCGGTCACGCACATGGCGGCCAAGTCAGGTTGCCACTGTTTGGTGGCTTGTACGACCCTGAAACCGGCTGGTTTCCGCGGTACGAAAAAGGAATGTTCCAAAAGGGTGAATCGACAGTGATTGTATCTTCTGGACTGGGATCATCTGAGAGAATACCGCGCTTCAATAACCCGCCGGAACTTGTTGTAGTTTCTATTGTACCAGACGTTGCTGAATCAAGATTTGGAGTAAATTAACATGACCCAGACCGCCACGGAGAGACAATTTCTTCATATCGACAAGGCTGCCGTTTCCGGCGGGGCGCTCCCCGCTGAAAACGTGGACTGGCCTGCCATTTTT
>ENA-OOXM01003047-OOXM01003047.1-human-gut-metagenome-genome-assembly--contig:-NODE-3047-length-9882-cov-6.073166_pt1 | contig 9882 bp, 4 predicted proteins | sample MGYA00241589_ERZ501347 | MGnify/ENA primary metagenome ERZ501347 (study PRJEB25962, sample SAMEA2042832) | human gut metagenome | biome: human gut; feature: human-associated habitat; material: faeces...
GAAGAGCCTGCTCCTGCTCCCGCAGCTAAGGCAGAGCCTGCTCCCGCAGCCGATGATTTCAGCGACCTTCTTGCAGATGAGCCTGCTCCCGCAGCTAAGACCGAACGTACTTCCGACCGCAACGGTGACAAACCGAAAGAAAAGCTGAATGAAAGTCGTTCAATGGGTGTTGCCGGCAAGGAAGAAAAGGTGAACGATCCCTGGAAGGATCTCGAAGCACAGATGAACGGCATGACGATTACTCCTCCGCCCTCATCTAAACCGTCTGACGATGACGGAATGACTTCCTCGTTTGACGATCCTACCGCTCCCGCAGCTTCCGCTAAGGAAGAAAAGATTGATATGTCCGATTATTCATCCATGCTCGGCGGAATTAATGACAATATGACCACCAACACGGCACAGTACGATCCTTCGTGGGATCTCAAGATGATGGAAGGTCTTAACGACAACGACGATGACGATGACGAGATGAGCTCGGATAACGTGGGATTCTTCGACCTTTAATCAAAAGTAAATATCATATGCCGGGAAGTGTATGCTTTCCGGCATAATAAATTCAATGCGAACAGGAGTACAAACTTGGAACTTAACACAAGCGAACTTAAAGAAAAGGCAAAAACGCTAAGAGCCGGCGACAAGATAGAACTGAGCGGTACTGTATACACCTCCCGTGACGCCGCACACAAGCGTATAAAACAGCTTATCGACGAAGGCGGAGAACTGCCCTTTGAAATAGACGGTGCGGCTATTTACTACGCAGGCCCGACCGGCACTAAAGAAGGAATGGCAATAGGCTCATGCGGTCCTACAACATCGGGCAGAATGGACCCCTACGCTCCCCTGCTGCTTGATATGGGGTTATCCGCAATGATAGGAAAGGGAGAACGCAAACCTGCCGTAGTAGACGCCATAAAACGCAACGGTGCGGTATACTTCTGTGCCATAGGCGGTGCAGGCGCACTCGCCTGTCAGTGCATAACCGAGTGTGAGGTAATAGCCTTTGAGGATCTGGGCTGTGAAAGTGTGAAAAAGCTGACTTTCGATAAATTCCCTCTTATCGTTGCAATCGACGCTGTCGGCGGTAACATTTTTGAAACCGGCAGAAAGCAGTACGCAGAGGTCTGATTTAAGGATTTTTATATAAAATATCACGGCGTTTTTGAAGAACGAAAAAAATCGAAAAAAATTTAAAAAAAGTGTTGACAAACGCAAAGCGCTGTGATATAATATAAAAGTCGCTGATACAGAGCGACAAAAAACAGAAAGATATGGCGGTATAGCTCAGTTGGCTAGAGCACTTGGTTCATACCCAGGGTGTCGTTGGTTCAAATCCGACTGCCGCTACCATTTCTACGGCCCGTTGGTCAAGCGGTTAAGACATCGCCCTTTCACGGCGGAATCATGGGTTCGATTCCCGTACGGGTCACCAAACCATATGCTCGGAAACAGCGTAAATACGTTGTTTCCGAGTTTTTCTTTTATAGTGAAAATAGGCTTTGTCCGCTACTTGTCCGCTATTGCGTTTTTGTAGCGGACATTCTTGTTTTATCTTGTGCTATCCTGCGGAAGAAAACTGAACGCTCCGTCCATCGCCTGAGCCACTCTCGCCTGTGCGGTCTGGAACATATGAGCATAGACGTTCAAAGTCGTTCCCGAATTGCAATGCCCTAACGTCCCCGATACTGTTACCACATCAAGACCCGACGAGATCAGAGCCGAAGCTGCGAAATGACGGAAACTGTGAATACCGTAGAAAGGCACTTCTCACAGAACTCTTTCAGCCAGCCGTAAGGAGTCTGGTTGTTCATGGGTTCGCCGTTCCACTTAACAAAGAGCCTGTCGCTCTCCACCCACTTGTCGCCAATTCCGGCGCCCTGTTCGTCCTGTTCCTTTCTCAGCTCCCACAGCATATCCATAACGTACTGCGGATACTTCTGCGTTCTCTGGGACTTCTTTGTTTTCGTTGTGTCGGTATAGATACCTTTCTTTGCCGCCTGCACCCACCCGTACAGCGTTCCATACGCTATCTTCAGCCCCTCGCCGGCTCGCTTTAACCCTATTTCCAGCACCGGCTTTACTGACTGCTCCATGTAGCTCCTGTCGTATTTCTTTGCTTCTGATATGTCCTTCACTCTCCTGATTTTAGCATATTATTTTGAGCGTGTGGTGTCAAGTTTTATTATACAACATCACCTTTTAATTTCTTTTGGCTTTTTTCTTTTTATTAAAAAACATATTGCAATACGTGTATTTATGTGATATAATAAAATAGATTAAACGCCTTGCATAAGGCAATAAATGTTCAAAACAGAAAAGGAGTAATTATATGGCTGCTTTAAAATCTATGTTTCATGAAGGCGCACCCTATGCTTTTGTTTCCTACTCGCACAGAGATGAGATCGTGCTTAATACGCTAGAACAGATTCAGCAGGTTTACAACATCTGGTGGGATGGAGAAATGCTGGCCGGAGACAGGTGGGACAGCGAAAGAGCAATGCCTGCAATTGAGGGCTGCAACTGCGTTCTTGCTTTTTACAGCCACAGCTATATCAACAGTATTCCCTGCCGTAACGAGATCGAAACCGCATTGAAGTTTGATAAGAAGATCATTCCTGTTTCGGTCGAAGGCGTAAGCCTCCAGCAGCTCATTCTTGACGTGGAGTCAAAGCTGGACGCTGAAAGTGAAGATCTGAAAAGGATCCACAAACTATGCATGGACATCGGCGGCGGAGAAAAATCCACTAGCGGCAACAAGAAGCTTTACGTGAACCTTAAAAGCACGGAGTGGTCGGACACACTTTACAGGTCTCTTGAGCCTTACCTGAAGCCTTCCGTTTACATGAGAGACTGGCTGGAAAACACCGAAGAATACAGATTAAAGACAGAATACCTGACAATGCTTGAAAATGGTCTCGACCCCGAAGTTGATTCGGATGAATCCAATGAAACAAGCACTGAATATATATTCCGGTTCCTTGCTGGTATGAGTTATGCACTGGAACACAAGGGCGAGGTAATGCCGAAAGAGCTTTCTCAGGAGCTCGGCGAAAAACTGATGTGCTACTACGGATTTGATGAAGACAGCGAGATCACCGTAAGCGATCTGTCGTGGGTGCTGTACAGAATGATATTTGAAACACGCTGCATGGAACCGTTCATGAAAAAAGGCGGCGATTATGTTGATCTGTATTCTGCCGAAGCAGCCTTACATACGCTTAAATGGATGCATGACAGAGGCATGCTGAATGGTGTGTTCAACTTCTTCTACTATGATCATCCTGACACACCTGTATGGGAATCCTGTTCTGTTGTAGAAACAGTTGAGAATTTATTAAAGTATATGGAAAAAACATATCCCGAAGCGGTCAAAGTATTCGTACTGGGGAAGCGATCTTCCTGCTGCTGATTTGCAGTCATGGCATTAATTAGCTCCCGCGCCGCGGGCAAATGATACTTTTTCAACAAGATGTGAGACGCTGTAAAATAACTCAACACCCAAGCCCGAGCAACCATCCTATGGAAGCTCGGGCTTGCTGATACTACAAAAAGAATAATGAACCGAAAAAAGCGTATGACAAACAAGCCGGCAGGGAAATGCCATGCACAAAATGTAATAAATATTGAATCAGGCAGCAGACCTGAAAGCCATTCTTTTCAGATGTAACTTATGAAGATTAAAACCGCAGGAAATCATGCCGAACTCAAGAAAAAGCGACTTTAGCCCCCGGCGGCGCGCCCGGATATACGACCTGTTCCACTTGATCGTACCAAAAGTTCCCTCGGACTGAATACTTCTGTTCATACGGAGCAGCGCACCGTGAATGCTGTTCAGATTATTCAGAACCTCTGCGTGAAACTGCGTCAGCTCCTCGTTCAGACGGACGATCCGGTTTCCCTTGCACTTGCAGCATTTTTCCTTGTGCGGACAGCCGCTGCAATCCTCGCACTGAAAATATTCCTCGGTTCTGCCGTATTTATTGCCCCTTACAGGCCGGCTGTAAATGAAATGGAATTCCTTTCCGTTCGGGCAGACTGGCAAACCACTTTCATTGATAGGGAAATTTACCGCTCTGTATGGATCATTGCGATATTTCTCGTTCTTGCTTTCTTTTTCATACATGGTAAACTTCATGAATTTTTCCATGCCGTGTTCTTCGCAGTAGAGATAATTATTGTAGCTGCCGTAACCTGCGTCCGCGACAGGATATTCGGGATATTGACCATAAAGACTTTGAAATCTCTCCATCAGCGGCTGAAAACAGTCCATATCTGACGCGTACTGATACACGTCAAACGCCGCAATAAAGCCATCGCAAACCGCGCACTGAATGTTATATCCCGGCAGGAGCTGATCGTTTCCCATGTGGTCGCGTTTCATTCTCATGAATGTTGCGTCATGGTCGGTTTTGGAGTAACTGTTGCGGTCATTCCCGCATATTTTAATGCGTTCTGCGTATTTTTTCAGCCTCTCGATATACTCGGAAAGCTTTTCAATGAGCCGCTGTTCAGAAGTTTTGTGATTTCCCTTTCCGTGAACGGCTTTTCCAGGGTCGAAACCGACAAGTTCAATATATTTCTTTAGAATTTCTTCAAGATATTCGATAGCGTATTCCTCCCGAATATCGAATTTCACGCCGAGTAAAGCTGTGCCGGCGTTCATGTTTTCAAGCAGCTCAGTTATTTTTGCGAAGAGCTTTATGCGATTTTTTTCGCAGCTCTTTTTCCACACCCAGCTGTATTTGCCGGCATTTGCGGATATTTTTGTTCCGTCAATGTAAACGTGGTTCAGATCCACCTGTTCCTTTTGAAATATGTATTCGTTGACATCTGCAAATATCCTGTCGATATTCTCAAGCATAGTTTTATTCATGAAATTGTCTATCGTCATGTGGCTTGGCGGCGGATTATCCTGCAACAACCACATATATCGTATGTCAGTCTTGCAGTATTTTTTGATCTCCCTTACCGACGCATATCCGTTCTCCATGAACGCAAACAGTATTATTTTCAGCAAAGTTTTCTGATCATATCTCGGACGGCCTGACCTGCGCTCCTCAATCGTCAGGTATTTATTCAGGTCAATATGATCCATCACTTCACTGAAACTATATACCGGGTCTGAAATCTCTATTATTTTTTCAATTTCTACTGGTAATTTCAGCTGATATGCTGTATAATGTTCTTGTGGGGTTTGTTTTTTTACAGTGCCTGCGATGTCAACAAAACAGTGGTCTGCGGCGTTCGCCGGCGCAGTTCTTTGCGCAGGCGCGCTTATGTAGAGAGCCTGATTTAACAGCATAAACAGAAATGGGCGTACTTAGCGTTGCACCTATTTTCTAATTTTAGCACTTATTCCGGCAGCTATTGACTGCTTAGATAACATATGCTGCGTTTCATTTTTTTACATTCAGGAAGAAAAAGGCGACAATTAAGCCGATTTTATTGACTTTATTACTCACTTTACGTATAATATATAAATAAGAAAGATTTGTAATATGTTTACATTTCGGAGGAGAACAAATGAAAATAAGAACACACATATCAAAAGCGCTGTCGCTGCTTACTTCGGCGGCGATAGCTGTAGGCTGCATTCCTGCGCTGGAGCTTCCGGCTGCCGCGGAAAGCTCGGATACCAGCCAGGTATCGCTGTCAAAAAACCAGAAAACATACGGTGACGGCTGGTTCTGGAACGGCGAAAGCCTGCTGATTTACGGCGCGAGCTTTGACGTGCCGGAGAATACCGCTTATTTCGGGAATTTCAACGGATTTGCTGCAGGCGATACCATCAAGGTGCTTGTTGAGGGACTGAATGAGATAACCCTCGCAGACGGCGCAGTATTCGTTGATTCAGACCAAATTCCGCTCAGCGTTGACGGATCCAGCTACATGAAAGTTTCCGGAAGCGGCGTGCTGTTTTCCGGCGCTGACGCGGACTACTTCGGCGGAGTTATCGACGCACAGGGCGAGGTCACGCTGTTTGACGCGCCGAGTCTTGCGGTAGAGGGCGGTAAGGTACTCGCGCCGGACGGCGCTGTGATTTCGCTCGACGGAGGTAAGGCGTCTTCACTCGACATAAAAAACGCGAATGTAAAGGCTAAGTCGTATGGCGCAGATGTGATCTCCGGTTCAAAGTCCCATCTGGAATTTCCGGAGGGGTGCGGAGAGACTACAGATCTGAAGCTGAACACCTGCACCGCAGTTATTAACGGGACTGGTTTTACAACTGATTTTGAATTCAGCAAGTCGGTCGTGATTTTCCCGGAAGCCGCTGCTGCGGGCGATCTCAGAGTTGTTTCAGACTACAGCAGCCATGATACCGGCAAAGGCGGCACTGTATTCTGCAACGAATTTGTGACCAGTTCCGACTACTACGTCGACGGCAGGGGTCTGGGAGTGCTCTCCGAAGGCGACCACAGAGGAATGTACTATGACGGTGATCAGCCGCTTATTGTCCGCGACGGTGTGACAGTATCCGAGGCAAACTATATCACCTCTCCGAACACGATCGTGTTTGCTGCCGGAAGCATGAGCGCATATTATTATTCGGCGAAAATCAATTACGATGACCCTGTCGTCGTAGGGGGCAATGAGATAAAACGCGCCCCCGCCAAACCTGTACTTTTGGAGCCGACAAATATAAAGGACGCGGTGATCGCCGCGATATCCACCGGCAAGGGTGTGAATGGCGTTTTTTTTCACAACAACGCCATTTCATTATATAATGTAAATATGAGCGGGTCATCGCTGTTCGCTGGCACCACGACAGAGTATAATAGTATCAATGTATGTTTTGCAGGCAGCAAGGATACCTCGACCAGCAATGACTGCACATTCATTGCTATCGGAGATATTAGGATCGGAATAATTTTTAGTATCCTCAATAATTCCCTTGAAAAGTTTTCGGGTATTGCCATAGCGAGCGGCAGGTTTGACGCGGGACCCAGTTTGTTGGACGGCAGGGTAACTTGCGACTGCTCATCGTATGCTTATCATATGGTGATCGATGGAAAGGTTACGGAAACAAATGCCGTCTCGAAGTCTTCTGAAGTGAGTTTACAGGTCAGAAACGGCAGCTTCTGGTGCGGTGTAGTTGGTACCAGACTGACCACTACTACTAAAGATCCAGATGAAAAGCTTTTGGTCCACCCTGACGCCATAGATACAACATATATCTATGCTGCACTGAAAGGAACTGACAAGTATTACGAGTATACCCAGCTTCCGCGGAACGAGGATAACAAGATCTATATAGGCAGGCAGATATATGAACCGTATATCAATATTGTTGAACCAGAGAATAAGACGCTGACCCGCGGCGGCACGACAGAAATTGCATATGTCACATACGGGTGTACTGATCCGGTTCTCGAATGGGTGAACGCTGACGGCGAAGTTATCTCCGCCCCCGATGGCATAACAGCTTCTCTAGGTGACACTTCCATTGACAGAAAGGTGAGCATAACCACTCATTATGATGTGCCTGAGGAAACGGTGCGCTTCCGGATAAGGAGCGGAGACGGAAATAATATCGTATCAAATGTCCTTGAACTCACCACGGGGAAATATAATTTTATGATGGATTTCCGGGACAGCAAATACAGAAAAATATGGAAGTTCGGCGTTGAGGTCACCGACCCCGCCAATAATTACGCTGGCACAAACTGGAGATGGTACGGCAAGGACACTACAGAAAACGGAGTTTCCTACAAGGCGAAAACACTGGTGCTGGAGGACGGCTTCAGCCATGTGACTGACTCCGAGGCTTGCCGCGTTGGAATTGCCCTGCCGGACGGCGCAACGCTCATCGTCGCAGGCGACTGCGAGGTACAGGCGTTTACCAAGCCAATTAAATGCGAAGGTTCGCTGACAGTGATAAATTCCGGCGACAAACGAAATACCATATCGCTGTTTTTTGCTCACGATACGTTTCTGGAGCCTCCTGCTGGCAGCTCTGACTGCGATATGTTTCAATATAATATGTTTGCGGGTTGCATTGAAGCCGCCGGAGACCTCTCTGTAACCGGCTGCGACATAAAATCCAATGTTGGTTACAGTCAATATTTAAAGGCGGACGGCAGCATGGAGCTTGCAGATATGTCGCTCACTGTACCCGATGGAACGCCCTGGGCAGTTCCAACAGCTCTGTATGCGAAAGGCAGGCTGTTGATAAAGCCTGATGTTGTGCTGAATACTCTTCCGGCGACAATAGGCTTCGGTTCGCTCAAAATAGGCGATGTATCGGAGCTTTCCGAGCTTACAGACCTGTCCGACAACAAGGTATACGGTGCGGAAGATCTGGTTTCAATGCCTGCGGCGTCAGCGTTATACGAGCTTTCTTCCAATGGAAACCCGCTGAAGCTCGTCACCACGCCGCTCACTGCGGATAACACTCTTGAAAAGCTTCAGTTCTGCAAGGACGTGTACGGAGCAAGCAGCGGCACTATAGACCTGAACGATCTGGGCGCAGTCTCCGGCGGCAGCGGGAAATACAAGTTCGCCCCTGTCGGCAGCCTGCCGTCCTGGCTTACTGTTACGGGTGATGATTCCGTAAAATTCGACATCCCGAACAATGATATGGAGCAGACTTCGGTGAAGTTCACAGTCACAGACGCCGACACGGAGCTTGCCATTCCCGGAGGCAGCGCGGAGCTTACGCTGAATTTCGGTCCGGTCAAAAAGATATACTACATCAGATATTACAAGCCGGATAACGGAACTATTACGGTAACTTCGTCCGCTTCCGGAAAAACCGTGGAGACTGGTGAAGCGTCCGGGCGTATTCTCTGCGAAACTCCGGTTATTCCCGGCGAAGACGCTGTTGTTACCATAAGACCCGACCGTGGTTTTAGAACAAGTGGCATCGAAATTGACGGTTCACATGTTGTTCCGGATAAAGCTCTGTCTGTTGAGGGCACCATGACTTTCAGCGCCATAGACGCAGATCACTCGGTGAGCGCGGTATTCTCAGATACCGGCGTCCCCGGCTTTGAGGAATACTGCACGATCGCGCTTGACAGCTCTCTTGAATACATAGCGGACAGATTCAGCCTTGAATATGACGAGTCCGGCAAAACAGTCACCAAACCGCTGTCCGAGCCGCAGACAGTCAGAACGGGCACGGAAATAAAAATCATCGCGGACACCGGCACGGAATATTACCTTGAAAATGCGGCTTTGGGCGGCGATGATGTAGAATTGCAGTTCGACTCCGATACCATGTCGTTCTACTGTAGTCTGAGACTGCAAAAGACCGCTGCGTTCAAAGCGGACTACGGAGAGCTTTGCAAGGTCGAACTTTCCTATGACCCCGATAGTTCAACTATCTCAAGCGAAACAAGGGATTTTGGAGGGTACATTCCCAAGGGCGACACATACAAGTTTTCAATACTTACGAAAAACAATAATACCATTGCGGAGGTCCGCAACGCTCTTGACCCATCCCAGAAACTAGTGCCAGTAAGTATAGACAAGAACGATGACAAACGCATATACTATTATGAATGGGTAATCACCGGAAATGCCAACTGGACGGCGGTTATCAATCCGCCGCGCATTCTTACGGTCAGTTGCAATGAGCATGGGACAGTGACTCCCGCCGGCGGCACCTATGCAAACGGCGATACGGTAACTCTGACCGTTACTGCCGACCCTGGCTATTATGTGAAATCAACGGAGCTTAACGGCACGGCGGTTTCGCTGAACAGCGATAACGAGTATGTATTCACTATTGAGAGCGATTCCACATTCACAGCTGAGTTTGCGGAGATACCGCCGGATTCCTATGTTGTGACCGTAAACTGCGGGGAGCACGGTACAGTAACGCCCGGCACTGCTGATTACGAGAGCGGCACAGAAGTAACGCTCACAGTGACCCCAGAC
>ENA-OOXM01003050-OOXM01003050.1-human-gut-metagenome-genome-assembly--contig:-NODE-3050-length-9880-cov-1.672468_pt1 | contig 9880 bp, 8 predicted proteins | sample MGYA00241589_ERZ501347 | MGnify/ENA primary metagenome ERZ501347 (study PRJEB25962, sample SAMEA2042832) | human gut metagenome | biome: human gut; feature: human-associated habitat; material: faeces...
TCTCCGGAAAGTCCTTTGTATTCATCAAGATTTACGGATGTGATCTGCGAAAAGTCCAGATCTCCTTTTTTGTACCACTCGATCAGCTGCTTGTACATTCCCACCGGTGTGGAGCCTGTAGCAAGTCCGAGAACAGCATTTGGCTTCATGATGATCTGTGCAGACATGATGTTTGCCGCTTTTCTGCTTACGTCATAGTAATCTTTTCCTGTATAAATGATCATAATCTTTTTCCTTCTCCTTATGGTAAAAAAGAACAACCGGATAACTGGGATTCACATATCTCCTGCTTTTCCTGTTGTTCTTTTTTTATTGTTGATTCGTTTTTTACTCAGCCATCTCTACTTCGAGAACATAGTCTACCGGGTCCGGAAGTACAGGGTCCGGTCCCAGGTCAACGAATGCGATATCCGGATAATCGCTGTGCACCCATAAAGTAGAGATCGGCACTTCATGTCCGTCATCCAGGGCACGTACTTTCACAATCTTATTCTTGTCAAATCCAATCAGCGGCAGTGGTCCTAATGTATTCTCATAAATATGGACATAATACTTGTTTCCATTTCTGGTGATACGTCCGTAATCCGGTTTCGGGATATCTGCTGCCGGAGCGCATCCATAGATACTGTCATGGTTCTTATCCATCCAGCGTCCGATTTCCGCCAGGATCGCGGAGGATTCTTTCGGGAATTTACCTTTCGCATCAGGTCCTACATTCAGGATCATATTTCCACCTTTGGAAACACACTCTACCAGCTTCTTGATCAGCATGGAAGCAGGTTTGTAATAGTGGTCATTTGCGCAGTAGCCCCAGTTATTGTTCATGGTGAAGCATGCTTCCCATACCATCGGATTCCCTTCTTTGTCACAGATTCCTTCCGGCGGGATGATCTGTTCCGGGCTTATAAAATCGCCATGATACGGTGTCGGATCGCATTCATACAGAGATCCTCTTCCCTCACCACTGACTTCCAGACGGTTATCAATGATGATTCCCGGCTGTAATCTGCGGACCATATCTATCAGTCTGGTTGCTCCCCATTTCTCGCCTCGCATATCGTCATAGGAAAAGTCAAACCACATAATATCGATTTTTCCATAATTTGTGCAGACCTCTTCCACCTGATTGTACATATACTCTATATAACGAGAAAAATCTCTGTTTTCATTACTGCATTCCGGATGGTTTCTCATAGGATGGATGCGGTCTCCGTAATGAGGATAGTCCGGATGATGCCAGTCAAGTAAAGTGAAATACAGACCAACTTTCAGACCTTCTTCGCGAAGAGCTTCCACATATTCTTTGATCAGATCTCTTCCTGCAGGTGTATTGGTAACTTTATAATCTGTGTATTTACTGTCAAATAAACAGAAACCATCATGGTGTTTTGCAGTCAGAACCACATATTTCATACCTGCTGCCTTTGCCTCTTTTGCCCACTGTTTCGGATTATAGTCTCTGGCATCAAATTCTTTCATAAACGGAAGGTATTCTTCCTCAGGCATCTCCTCTGTACTGCGTACCCATTCTCCTCTTGCAGGAATAGAATATAAGCCCCAGTGGATAAACATTCCGAAACGGGCATCCTGATACCATTTCATACGTTCTTCATATTCTTTTCTGTTAAACTGATACATGATTTTTTATCTCCTTTATGTAAATGCAAATTCAATATCCAATCCTTTACATCTATACAATAATGTAATCCGGCAATACCAGAAGATGCTCACAGGTGTCATCTCCGGGCATCTTATTTATCGCTCTGTTACATTAATCTAAGCAGCATATCCCCGGTTCCTACATTGTAACCGCTGGTCGCATAAATCCCATTCAGACTTCCGTTCGTCACAATGATCAGCGGAAGTTTGTCCGGATCTACATACATGCGTCTTCCCAGAGTATTGATAATCTCTGAGAAATCATCATAATAAATCTGAATATTTTTTAACTTTGCAAGTGCTTTGGACAGTGTCGGTGTCTCCAGTGCTTCTTTGCTTCTCACTACAAAAATAATCTGCTCTGCATATCCTGCGAAAGCCTCTTCCTGCTCCATCATTTCATTTAAGATATGCTCAGTAGGCTCTTTTTCTTCTTCCAGAAACATCAGGATATGTTTTCCGTCTGCTGTAAGGTCAGATGCTTTCACCTCTGTACCATCCTCAGTTTTCAGCATAAATTCCGGCATGGAAATATTCTCCAGCATATCCTCCAGATCTGCTTCCCTGAGTACCAGCTCAATCTCCTTTGTCTCTCCGGGCTGAATTTCAAAATGATATTCATTTGCAAACATATTTCCATTTGGAAGTCTGTTTGAAGTAAGAATCCTGTAGTTTCCGGATTCCAACGGCAGATTTAGGATCTGATCTTCGAAATTCTCTGCTCCCAGTTTCAGTGATGTATATCTTCCATTCTCCAGTTTTGCAATACTCCAGTTCTGGAAATATTTCCACTGTACAGTCTCTCCTGCTTTCAGGATCAGAGTACAGTTCTTCTCTGTTCTTGCAAGCACAGGAACGAATCTTCCGTTTTCCATATATTCCATAGAACGATCATGTGGATTCAGTCTTGCCGCTACTCCAAGGGTTCTCGCTATTGCAACAAACAGGATTTTCTTTGACAGGAAGCTTCCTGTACAGGTCCTTATGCATCCTGCCGGTGTTGTGATCACACTGGAACGCTCTTTCTCCGGTCTGGAAACAATTGCCTTCTCGATCAGATTCCAGATTCTGGAAGGATCATCTCTCAGCTCCTGTTTCTCAGCTCTGGAAAAATGCTTCTTAATCTCTCTTCTGTATTTCTGAAGAACTTCATCATCTACTCTTGGATTTAACACATAAGATACAAAGGTATCCTTTTTCATCATACCATGATATGGAATTGCCAGCTCCAGATGTTCCTCCAGAACGTCACTGATACAGTCAGTTCTGTCTTTCTCTGTAAGAACCCTCAGGAGATCTTCTCTGTATGAGGCAGCAATGGCTTCTTCTATCCTGTTTACCTTTTTTTCCAGGAAACGTTCACATTCCGGATTTGACCAGTTTCTTACTTTCTGCTCTCTGTGTGCATTGGCTGCTGCCAGACGCTTATTTCCCTTCGCCTTCTGTTCCGGAGTCGGCATGTCTGTGTTTACAGGTGCATCATGAGGAGCAAATATATCTGCTGCTGTCCACTTTTCTGATTCGCCGTCATTTCTTTCGTCCTGCGGTACCAGACAAAGTTCACAGTTATCTTCTTTCTCAGTGTTCATAACTGCTTCCGCATAGAACCACTCGCCGTCAGAACACATTCTTGCGGAAATATGCAGACTTCCAAGTCCTGTTGTCAGTCTGGCAGTTCCCTTACTGTCTGTTTTCTTCTCTGCGATCGGGGCATACTCTGAATAGTTCAGTACCTCAAAGGAAACCTCAGCTCCCTCTGCGGGTAACCCCTGCGCATCCTTTACTGTTACTGTAATTTCTTTGGTTACTGCATACCTCTTCAATTCATTCAGCATGGTCACCATACCATCTGTGCCGATCACCTCGCCTTCCGGGATCTTGGTGTCAAACACACGTGAATGGATCATCATTGCTCTGGAAGAAGCGTTTGTAAACCATCCTTTATTCAGGATTTCTTCAGGCTCACAGGCTCCCAGGAAGTACCATTTGCCGTCACACCAGATCTCTACCCAGGCGTGATTGTCATCGCAGTGAGACCACTTCGGTGCATATACCTGGCGGGCAGGTACGCCTACACTTCGCAGTGCATTTACAGTGAACACAGACTCTTCACCACATCTGCCATTTCCTCTGCGATATACAGAAATCGCAGATAAAGTACGGTCATCTGTACAATGATAAGTAGCTTCTTCGGCACACCAGTAGTTCACTTCCAGCGCTGCTTCTCTGAAGTTCATTCCCTGTATTCTGCTTCCGATCTCTGCGCGGAAATAAGTTCTGCACTGTGCGATCTCCTCCTCATTTACTCTGTGAAACAGCACATAATTCAGGAAGATTTCTTCCGGAAGGTCTGCAACCTGCGGATTCTCTTTCCAGAGCCTCACACCATTCTCCGCATAGTCCAGAAATACTTCAAACGGGTAATTGCCAATGTCACTGTACGGCATAAACGCATATAAATATTTACATGCAAGTGCCACTTCCTCTGTACATTTCTGTAATTTCTCGTCTACAGGCGCAAAAACCCGGGGCAGGCTCTTTGCCTGCTCCAGGTAGTTCTCTTCAATTCGGCCCCTGTTCTCTTTTAAAAAAACTCTCGGTTCTGCCATTATAATTCCTCCAGAACTTTCTTTGCGGCACGGATATTATCTACATCCGTACGCCATATCTCATATTCGCTCAGCATCGGAAGTCCCATATTGACTCCATCCTTGCGAAACTGCATCTCACTGTCAATGACTCTCTTTCCTGTCATATGATAAGCCCTGACTCCTGTAAGCGGATAAAGCTGGCGGATCACTTCTGCTCCCACGCCGCTTCCTGCCTGGATCGTGATACGTCCCAGACTCTTCTCTACCAGTTCCTTCAGCAGATCTGCCCCCTGCAGACATACATTGCGCTGGCCTGAAGTAAGGATCGTATTGATTCCCAGTGAGATTGCCTGTTCCATTGTTTCTATTGGATCCACGCATACATCAAAAGCTCTGTGAAGGGTCACTGACATATCCCCTGCCGCCTCCATCAGTTCTTTCATCTGTTCCATGTTTAATGTGCCATCCGGTTTCAGCACCCCAAATACAACACCTTCAGCACCCATTTTCCTGAAATCTTCTACTGCATGCTTTATCATGGAAAATTCTGCATCTGTATAGCAGAAATCTCCAAAACGCGGACGGATCAGGGCATGGATCCTGATATCCGAACGCTTTCTTATCTCATCAAAAAGCCACGGTCCCGGAGTGGTTCCGCCGATGATCAGGTTGCCGCAGAGTTCCAGCCTGTCTGCGCCTCCCTCAACCGCTGCCATAGCAGATTCTACAGAATCTACACAGGCTTCCAAAATATATTCTTTCACGTACTTGCCTCCATCTTTTTCATTTAAGCCAGACAGATCATCCATTCTGCTGACTGATTTAACCAGATCAGATAAGTCCCCCGAAGACCTACCTGTATCAGAACAATTTCACCCCTGCTCTCTCCAGTGTACTCACGATCGTATCATCTGGAAATTCATCCGTAACAATTCCGCTGATATCATCAAAGTATGCATATTTATAGGAATCGTTGAAATAGAATTTATCCTTTTCCATAACAACATATTTATGTCTGCTGCTGTACACGGCTGCTTTCTTTGTCAATCCGTCCTCTACCCCCAATGTAGTAATTGCACAATCAGTCATATCCACACCGCAGCTTCCTATAAATGCACGGTCAAAGCTATACTGCTTAATCACTTCTATCGTTGCAGCTCCCATAAATCCGTTTACTGTCTGGTACATTGTTCCCCCTGTACCGATTGCAGTAATAGACGGATTTGTGGCAAGGATCTGCAGGATATCTATCATATTGCTCACCACTACCACACGCATATTTGACGTGGCAAGAAGCTTTGCCAGTTCGATATTTGTGGTAGAAATATCAAGGAAAATCGTTTCGTTATTCTTAATCAGTTTAAATGCTTTGGCTGCAATTGTTCTCTTTTTGTCAAGGTTAAACTGGCGTCTGTCTACTACGTCTCTCTTCAGCGGATAATCCTGTGAAAGGATTGCGCCGCCGTAGGTTCTCTTTAACTTACCGGCGTTTTCAAGAGTCTTAAGATCTTTTCGGATACAGTCTTCTGTGACCTGAAAGATTTCACTCAATTCCTTAACCTTGACTTTTCCATTTTCACGAAGGCATTTCTCTATTGCGCTTTGTCTTTCCTCAGTAAACATAGCCCCTCTTTCCTCATCCATTCATGATAACCTGTATCTTTCAGTGAATCCTGTTTTCTTCACTGTTCATCTTCAGGTGTAATATTGTTATTTCGGAATTCCTATTCTGTAAGTTCCGGATAATGACATTTTACAATATGACCCGGTGCAATTTCAACAGGTGTCGGCACCTGTGTCTTACATTTTTCTGTACAATGTGGGCAGCGTGTATGGAACAGGCATCCACTTGGCGGATTACTCGGACTTGGAAGATCACCTTTTAAAGTAATACGCTCTTTCTTCACTTCCGGATCCGGGATCGGAACTGCTGAAAGAAGTGCTCTTGTATATGGATGTCTCGGGTTTGCATACAGTTCTTTCTTCGGAGCTGTCTCTACGATCGTACCCAGATACATAACACCGATCCTGTCTGAAATCATCTCAACGACACTCAGGTCATGGGAAATGAACAAATAGGTAAGATTAAAGTCTTTCTGTAACTGCTGCAGAAGATTTAATACCTGCGCCTGGATAGAAACATCCAGCGCTGATACCGGCTCATCTGCGATGATAAGCTTTGGCTGTACAGTCAGTGCTCTGGCAATTCCGATACGCTGACGCTGACCACCGGAGAATTCATGTGGATAACGCTCTCCATGAGACGGGCTTAATCCTACAGTGCCGAGAAGTTCATGTACTTTCTTAAGACGCTCTCCTGCGCTCATGTTTGTGTGGATCAGAAGTGGCTCACCGATGAGATCCTGAACTTTCATTCTCGGATTCAAGGAACCGTACGGATCCTGGAAAACCATCTGAATATCAGAACGCAACGGACGCATTTCTTTCTCGGAAAGTCTGGAGATTTCTTTTCCTTCAAACCAGATTTCACCGGAATCCGGTGTGATCAGATGATCGATCAGTTTACCTGTCGTAGATTTCCCGCATCCGGACTCTCCTACCAGAGAGAAAGTTTCACCCGGATAGATATCGAATGATACATCATTTACAGCATGGACAAATTTCTTCTTGCTGAACATTCCTCCGTTTGCCTGGAATGTTTTCTTCATATTCTTTACTGATAATAACGGCTCGCTCACAGGTTACGCCTCCTTTCCGGTTTTGTTGAGCAGATGACATCTGCATTTTCTGGTGCCTGCTTCGTTGATATCTGCAAGCTCCGGCTCCTGCTGATGACAGATATCCATTGCATATTTACATCTCGGTGCAAACTTACATCCTTTCGGCATTACGGACAGATCCGGTACGCTTCCCGGAATGGACGGAAGAGATTCCACACCACTTCCAAGTTTCGGTACAGAACCGATCAGACCCTGTGTATATGGATGTTTCGGATCTGCAAAAAGTTCCTGCACAGGTGCTTCTTCTACAATTCGGCCGGCATACATAACAACAACTCTGGAACACATTTCAGCAACAACACCAAGGTCATGTGTGATCATCAGAATGCCTGTATTCTTCTTTGCCCTGATGTCCTCCATCAGCTCCAGGATCTGTGCCTGAATGGTAACGTCAAGGGCTGTAGTCGGCTCATCTGCGATGAGAAGCTCCGGCTCACAGGACATTGCCATAGCGATCATAACACGCTGACACATACCTCCTGAAAGCTGGTGCGGATAACTCTTTAATGTCATATCCGGTTCAGGGATACCTACTGATCTCAGTACTTCGAATGCTCTGTTGTGCGCTTCTTCTTTTGAGAAATTGTTATGGAGCAGGATTGCTTCTGTCAGCTGTTTCTCAATTCTCATACATGGGTTCAGAGAATTCATCGGCTCCTGGAAGATCATGGCAACTTCACGTCCTCTGATCTTTCTCATACCTTTTTTATCTTCTTTGAGAAGATCCTTGCCATTAAGCAGGATCTCACCGTTGGAAATCTTACTGTTACGTGCCAGAAGTTTCATAATGGAAAGGGAGGTTACGGATTTACCGCATCCGGACTCTCCTACCAGACCAAGAATCTCACCTGGCTGAATGGAGAAACTTACATTATTAACTGCTGTCACCCATGTTTTATCTCTTTTAAACTCCGTACGGAGGTTCTTTACTTCTAATAATTTTTCTGCCATGGTTTCTTCCTCCTAGTTCATCTTTGGATCCAGGGTATCTCTGAGACCGTCGCCCAGCAGGTTGAATGCCAGAACTGTAAGGAAGATCAGAATACCAGGGAACAGTACCATGTGAGGAGCTGTATTCAGATAGTTACGTCCTGTGGAAAGCATGGAACCCCAGTCAGGCTCTGTAACGTTTGCACCGAATCCCAGGAAGCTTAAGGATGATGCAGCAAGGATTGCAGTACCTACACGCATGGTAAAGTTAACGATCATAGACTGGATCGTACCAGGGAAAATATGTACAAACAGGATTCTTGTGTTTGAACATCCCAGGGAACGGGCAACCTCTACATAAGGAGCCTGCTTTACGGAAATCGTCGCGCTTCGTATGATTCGTGCGAAGGACGGCACTGTAAATACCGCAACTGCGATCATAACGTTCACCATACCCTGTCCGATGATGGCAACAACTGCGATAGCCAGCAGGATATCAGGGAAAGCGAAAAGTACATCACAGCATCTCATAATCAGGGAATCGATAATTCCGCCGTAGAAACCTGCGATCAGTCCAAGAACAACACCGATAGCCGTACCAATGATCGTCGCTGTCAGCGCGCATGTAAGAGAAAGTCTGGTACCAACCATCAGACGGGAGAAAACATCCTGTCCGTATTCATTGGTTCCCCAGATGTGGGCTGCGCTTGGCCCCTGCATCATAGCTGTGTAATCCGGTGCCTGTGGATCATACGGAACTACATATGGTCCGATGATTGCCATTAAGATAATAAATACTATAAATGCCAGAGAAATCACCGCTGTTTTTCTCTTCATGAATTTCTTGACAAATTCTTTGAACTTGCTCTGTGCCTTAGGGAGTTCTTCGGCAGCAGCAAGGTTAATGTTTGATGTTGTGTTCTTATCTGCCATCTTCTCTCCTCCTCTATTCATAACGTACTCTTGGGTTAATCACGCCATAAAGAACATCTACGATCAGGTTGATCAGGATATATTCTGTAGCAAAAAACAGAAGTAATGCCTGAACAACTTTGTAATCTCTCATCTGGATGGAGTCTACCAGAAGACGTCCAAGTCCGGGTATGGAGAATACCGTCTCTGCCATAACAGATCCGGAAAGGAGACCACCGATCTGAAGTCCGGCTACTGTTACGATCTCGATCAGAGAGTTCTTAAATGCATGGCGCATAACAACCAGTGATTCAGAAAGACCTTTGGCACGTGCAGTACGCACATAGTCCTCACGCATAGTCTCAAGCATGGAAGATCTGGAGAATCTGGCAAGTACGGCCATGATTCCTGCTCCCATTGTAAGTGATGGAAGAATATAGCTCTTCCAGGTTTCCAGTCCACTGGTCGGAAGCCATCCCAGGCTTACTGAAAAAAGCTGAATCAATTCCAGACCTAACCAGAAGCTTGGAACAGATATACCTGCGATTGCTATGATCATACCTACATAATCAAGAATTCTGCCATGAAATACGGCAGCGATGATACCGATTGCAATACCGATGATTGCAGCCCATATCATGGATGAGAATGTCAGCATGATAGTTGGTTTCAGTCTTGGTGCGATTGTCTCTACTACGGTTTTACCATTTTTGATAGAGCTTCCCAGATCTCCTGTAAAAAGACCTTTCATATATTTACCATACTGTACAAGTAATGGCTCATCCAGTCCCAGCTGTTCACGTACAACTGCCACATCTTCCTTTGTTGCATCCTGGCCGGCTACCAGTCTTGCCGGATCACCTGGAATCATATGGATAAACATAAATACTACGAATGAGATAACCAGAAGCAGCGGGATCGTGCTTGCCAAACGTTTACCTAAATAACGTCCCATATTTTTCCTCCTTATTATTTTCTTACCTGTTGTTTATATTTGATGTTTTATAGTCAGAGAACTGCCATAGTAAATCTTATGGCAGTTCTCCG
>ENA-OOXM01003053-OOXM01003053.1-human-gut-metagenome-genome-assembly--contig:-NODE-3053-length-9872-cov-3.350311_pt1 | contig 9872 bp, 8 predicted proteins | sample MGYA00241589_ERZ501347 | MGnify/ENA primary metagenome ERZ501347 (study PRJEB25962, sample SAMEA2042832) | human gut metagenome | biome: human gut; feature: human-associated habitat; material: faeces...
TGGGCCGGTCCATCTTAAGAACCCTTTCCATGCCCCCTGAGCGAAGCGATGCACAACCCTTCTACACAACCTGCGGCGCCAGCCGCGCCCCTCTTTTTAAGCTGCGGCCAGTCAATCTTAAGAACCGTTCCTCATGCCCCTACTTCTATTTACAGAAATATGGTATAATCTAATAAAATAATTTTATACCAAAAGATTTTTATACCATAGTATTCGTATTATGGTGAGTAAGGGGTATTTCAATGAATAACACGGACTGGAAAATCCTTATCTATCTTCGTGAGGAACGAAGCATAAATAAGGTAGCAAAGCGGCTTTTCATGACTCAGCCGTCCTTAACTTATCGTCTGAGCCAGATGGAAAAGGAAATCGGCTGTCCTTTATTTATTCGTACCAATAAAGGGGTTCATTTCACCGATGCAGGCAACCGCCTTTTCTCCTTTGCAGAAAAGGAACTGCAGCAGTACCAGGACATGAAGAATTATGTGACCCATGAGCCCAATTCCATTTCCGGCGTGCTCCGCATCGGCGCCAGCCAGTCTTTTGCCCAGTCCCATATGCCTGCCATTCTGAAAGGTTTTGTGGATAAGTACAGCGACATTGAAATTTCCCTGACCACTGATACCAGTGATGAACTGGTGAAGCTGGTAAAAAAAGAGGACATACATCTGGCCATTGTCCGTGGGAACCAGGAATGGCCGGACGCCGATATTCTTCTGGAAGATGCGCCGCTGTACCTGATTTCCGCCAAGAAAATCGACTACAGCACGCTGCCGGACCAGCCTTCCATCCGCTACCGCAGCGATCCTTCTCTGGATGAGCTCCGTACCCGGTGGTGGCGGCAGAATTTCACCGATTCCCCCCATTTCATGCTCACCGTGTCTGACTGCCTGACCTGCGTGGAAATCGTGAATCAGGGCCTTGGCCACTCGCTGATTCCGGCGGACCTGCTTCCTAAGTGCGCGCCCCAGGTGAACAGGGAAATGATTTACGACAAGCAGAAGAGACCTCTTCTGCGGCCCAGCCATTTGATTTTCAAACAGCCCATGCTCCAGTCCACACCGGTGAGAATCTTCGTGGACTACCTGCGCAGCTATTTCAAGGTATGAAAAAAGCCCTGTGAAGCTATGACTTCGCAGGGCCTTATAATTTTACCAGAAATCCCAGCATGCTGAAGAGCCAGGTGGAAATTCCGAGAAACAGGGCACAGCAGAGCTTTTCCAGCTTCAGCCGGATGGCAAAGCGCCGGTGATGGTGGGCATTACCCCATACGGTATTGATGAGGCCGTGGTAGTCCACATGCATCATGCGGGCCAGGGTGCAGTAATTGAGCAGCAGGTAAGTACAGATCAGGGCAGGACGGAGTTCATCCATCATGAACCAGGCCATCCAGGGAAAACAGAGATTATATACAAAGGCTATGTGGCCGCCAAGAAAGTAGGCCATTTTCTGGCCAAAGGTTTCGGACAGATCAGTTTTATAGGCAAAGACAAGGTATCCGTTAATGGCGCAAAGAAATAGGCACCAGAAAAACAGGAACGGCATACAGATTTCCTCCGGACATATTATTATTATTGTTCGCTTATAATTCGATTATAGCATGAGATCTTTCTCCTGCCCATGGCTAAAAGGCCAGATGAAATCGATGAAATCGGGCCATTCGGAAGCACTGCCCATGACCGTGGAGGAGATGGAAGGACGGAAGAGGAAAAAGAATCACCGGCGGTAAGGATTTTATATTTTTGCCTGAAAAGGGGCAGGAGAAAAGTATATTCTAAAAATAAAGAGATATAGAAAAAATCTTCCCGTCCTTTATAAATAACTTATAACTGGCCAGGCTGGAGGAAAGTGATAAAATGGGGCTGGTAGGGCAGCTGCCCACTATCCGCTGATAAAGTACGGTGCCTTCGGCGCCATTATATACTGCACCCAAAGGGTGCCACCACCACCCTCTGAACCTGGGTCACAGAGCGGCCCCCTAGCGATACCACAACCCTATGAACCTTATGCATTGTATAAACCCGGCACCTTGAGAGCGCCAAAGGAGGTTTCCATGAAAAAACTGATTGCTTTTTTACTTTCTTTTTTCCTTGCCCTGTCCCTGGGCCTTCTGGCGGAAGCGTCGGATACGCTGGAAATGAATCGGAAAATGGGGTATTTTGACAATACCCGCACGGTGCTTCTCCTGTCTCCCCGGCTCAGCGGGAAAAAACTGATTCTTGCTACGGGAAATCCGGGAAAAGTTCGGGAAATGAAGCAGATTTTCCGCTATCCCTATTACCGGACCCTGGATACCACGGGCTATGAAGGAGCGTTGTCTCCGGCAGACCTGCCCCGGCTGGCTGATGAATCGGGGGCAGATATAGTAGTGATGCCTGTAATCCAGTGGCATCAGTGGATTTTCCATCGGTTTCTCTTTGATGATGGCGACGATATTATCCAGACCCGGGCTATCGTGGATATTTACAGCTATAAGAAAACCGAGGGCACTGTGCGGGATGACCGGGGCACCTATTTTGATACGGAAGACGAGAGCACTGCGCGGAATGTGTACATTCTTGACGATATCATGAAAGAGGTATACAAAACATTCCCCTATCGCCGGGTGCCTACCGATGTGTCCAAGAGCCTCACGGGAGAGACGGAGGACCATACGCCCAAAGCAGTGATGAGATAGTGAGCTGGCGAAAGAAAGACAGCTGCCCGCTGCCGGCTATCGGCTGTCCGACTTCTGAACCATAGGGCTCTGCACCGGCGCCAAAGGGCGCGGAACCCATGACAAAAAGGACCTGGAAGAAATGGTTTATCATTTCTTCCGGGTCCTTTTATTTTACAGCCCTTTCTGTTCAATGCCGCTCACCAGGTAACCCAGATGGGCGGTGCTGTTTAATGTGACCAGGCGCCAGGTGCCTTTGTCACATTCCAGCACATTGATACAGGCATTATCCTGCTTGATCTGCCAGAAGTGGCTCATATCAAGACCCAGGAGGTCGCAGATAATGGCCTTGTTCACGGCGTCGTGGGCAGCCACAAGCACCGTTTCCCCATCATAGATTTTTGCATATTCATCGAAGGCTTCTCTGGCCCGTTTCCGTACGTCCTCCAGATTTTCTCCTTCCGGCATCTGCACCAGGTCCGGGCGGGTGTGCCAGAGGCGGAATTCTTCGGGGTAGCGGGCTTCGATTTCATCAGCGTGGATGCCTTCCCACAGGCCGTGGGAGATTTCCGTCAGCCTTTCGTCCTTCATCACGGGAAGGTGGTGGAAATCGGCAGCCAGGCGGCAGGTTTCATAGGAGCGGGAGAGGGGGGAGGAAATGGCCCGGTCTATGGGCACGTCCTTCAGAGCCAGCGCCGCTTTTCGGCCCTGGTCCCATCCCCTTTCGGACAGGGGCGTGTCTTCCTGGCCCTGGTAGCGGCCTTCTATGTTCCAGGTGGTTTCTCCATGACGGAGAAGGATGATGCGTATCATAGGTGCTCCTTAATGTTCACAGTGAACGACTTTGACATCGTGGATGCCGTCGATATTCATGAGGGCCGGAATCAGGGCCGAGGGGATATCCTTGTCCACAGCCACCACCATGACGTTGGTGCCTGCTTCCTTGCCGGCGCCTACCTGCATGCCGTTGATGTTGATATGTTCTCTGCCCAGTACCGAAGCCACCTGGCCGATCATGCCGGGCTTGTCTTCATGAGGCGCAATGATGATGCAGCCCTTCGGTTCGATGTCCACGCGGAAGTGGTCGATGGATACGATTTTGGCTTCTTTCCGGTCAAAGAGGGAGCCTGTAATGCGGTGGCTGCCTTTGTCGGTGTCTACGGTGAGGGAAATGGTATTGGTGAAATAGTGGCCTTTCTTGGCTTTCACTTCTCTTACATCCATGTGCCGCTCTTCCGCAATACCCCGGGCATTGACGAAATTGACGGTCTGCTGCAGTACCGGAGCCAGAAGGCCTTTCAGTACGGCTGTGGTGAGTGGTGCTGTTTCTGTTTCTGCCAGTTCACCGGTATATTCCACGTTCACCCTGTTGATACGGCCGCCGGCCAGGTCGATGGCAATATTGCCCATGCGCTCGCAGAGGTCGAAGTAAGGCTGGATCACGTGAAGGGTGGCTTTGGTAATAGGGGAAGCGTTCACGGCGGTGGCCACCGGTTCTCCGTGGAGGGCCTGCATGACGCCTACAGCCACATCGGTGGCAACGCCGGCCTGGGCTTCTTTGGTGGAAGCGCCCAGATGAGGGGTGAGGGCTACATTGGTCATGCCCAGGAAGGGATTGTCTTCCGGTTTCAGCGGTTCATTGGGCCATACGTCGATGCCGGCGCCGGAGACCTTACCGCTCTTCAGCGCCTCAGCCAGGGCGTAGATATCCACCACGGCGCCCCGGGATGCATTGACAAGGCGGACGCCATCTTTCATTTTGGCAATTTCTTCTTTGCCGATCATGCCCCTGGTCTCATCAGTAAGGGGCGTATGAAGGGTGATATAGTCCGATTCCTTCAAAAGGGTATCCAGGTCCACCAGCTCCACGCCCAGCTGTTTGCCTCTTTCCAGGGGAATATAGGGGTCGTAGCCGATGGTTTTCATGTTGAAGGCCTGGAGGCGTTTGGCCACATTGGAACCGACCCGGCCTACGCCGATGATGCCTACAGTCTTGTTCAGAAGCTGGATGCCGGTGAAGCTCTTCCGGTCCCAGCGGCCTTCCATAATGGACTGGTGGGCCTGGGGAATGTGGCGGGTCATGGACAGCATGAGGGCAATGGTGTGTTCGCAGGCTGCAATGGTATTCGACTCCGGCGTATTGACTACGGTAATACCTTTCTGGGTGGCTTCCTTTATATCAATGCCGTCGATGCCTACGCCGGCGCGGCCGATGACCTTCAGGTTTTTAGCAGCGTCAATGACTTTCTTTGTGACCTTGGTCTGGCTTCTTGTAATGATGGCATCATAGTCGCCGATGACTTTCACCAGTTCCTCTTCCTTCATATTCGGCTGGATATCTACGATAAATTCCTTTTCCAGGATTTCTTTGGCTTCTTTAGCTACGTCGGCAGTAATGAAAATTCTGAACATAATGATTTCCTCCTGTAAATAATCAAATTATCCGTTGACTCTTTCGTATTCTTTCATGAACTGGGAGAGCGCTTCCGCTGCTTCCGGTGTTACCGCATTGTAGAGGGATACCCGGAGGCCGCCTACCAGACGGTGGCCTTTTACGCCTATGAAATCATGGGCTTTCGCCTTTTCCACGAAATCCTTCTCCATGGCTTCATTGGCCAGATTGAAGGTAATGTTCATGCGGCTTCTGGCATCCTTTTCCGCATGGCCCCGGTAGAATCCGCCGCTTTCATCAATCACGTCGTAAATCAGGGCTGCTTTGACCTTATTTCTTTCTTCAATGGCTTTCAGGCCGCCCATATTTTTGATCCAGTGAAGCATGCGGTTCAGGGTATAAATGCAGAAAACCGGCGGCGTATTGTAGGTAGAATCCTTTTTCACAAAGGTCTGGTACTGCAGGAATTCGGGAATATCGGTGCGGGCCGTTTCCAGAAGGCTCTTTTTGATGATAGCCAGAGCCACACCGGCGGCGCCCAGATTCTTCTGGATACCGGCCCAGATCATATCAAACTTGTTGAAATCGATGTCCCGGGAAAGAATGTCTGAAGACATATCGCAGATCAGGGGCACCTTCACCTCCGGAAATTTCCAGTATTCCGTGCCGTAGATAGTATTGTTGGCGCAGATGTAGAGGTAGTCCGTACCATCCTTGATGTCATAGGTGTCAGGAATATAGGAGTAATCTTTGTCCTGGGCGGAATTGGCATCGTAGGTCTCACCGAAGAAGGCGGCCGTATTTCTTGCCTTGTGGGCCCATACGCCGGTGTCTGCATAGGCAGCCCGGGTATGGAGGAAATTGTATCCCGTCATGAGGAACTGCATGGTGCCGCCGCCCTGGATGAATACGATTTCATAATCCGGCGATAAATGCATGAGCTGCCGCAGGAGATCCTTCGTCTCATCCAGCATATCCTGGAACTCTTTGGACCGATGGCTGATTTCCGTAATACCCATGCCTGTGTTTTTGAAATTGGTGAGATCCTCCTTCATAGCCTCCAGCACTTCCAGGGGCATAGGGGACGGACCGGCGTTGAAATTGAATACTCTCTTCATCATGAACCTCCAAATAACACAAAAAGAGAAGACGTCCCATGGGACGAGCTTCTCTTTTCTCGCGGTGCCACCCAATTTAGCCATGGCAAAAAGGAGCGAGGTATAAAAAAACGCTCTCCATCCACTAAGGGACGAGAGCACCCGCGATACCACCCAAATTGCCAGAAGGCCATCTTTGAAAGGCTGTAACGGGCCTGCCCGAAGGATTCTTCATCCATGTCTCCGAAGTGGAAAGATAATCAGCCCCTGACAGCTCTCACCGGCCGCTGTCTCTCTGAAAAGGTCTCATTACCCCTTCTTCATCATCGCTTGTTTCGTATGGCTGAATTATAGCGCCGGCCCTTTCACTTTGTCAAGAAGAAATTTTTTGGACACCATTTCCTTTGCCGCGCTTTCGCAATACCGGAAGTATCGCGCAAAAGGGGCCGCAGGCGTCTGCCCCCTGAAGCGAATGTAACCTTTCTACACAACCTGCGGCGCCAGCCGCGCCCCTTTTTATAATCCACGGCGAAGCCGCCATCGCTACCCTTTGAACCTTTATGCAGGGAGTGGTATAATACATGCATATTATCATGTAAAGTGATTATACTATGCATGGTAAATATAATGCAGAATCCATATAGGAGAAGAGAAGTATATTTCCTGGAGAAGGTGCTGACAGCCCATTCCCGGAAAATCAGGAAAAGGAGTGTGGAATTTGTATGTCTATTAAAACAAGGAAAATCGGTATTATCGGAGCAGGCAATGTAGGATCCCATCTGGCCCTCCAGTTTGCGGTGCAGGGTCTGGCAGATGAAGTGGTATTCTACGATACCAACATGGACAAAGCCATCGGCGAATCCCTGGATCTTCTGGATGCCGTCAGCTACCAGCCCCATCATTTTGAGGCCTATGCAGGCACCATGGACGATATGAAAGATGCAGATATTCTGATCAATGCATCCGGCAAACCCCGGAAACAGGGACAGAACCGTCTGGACATGATGGATGGCGCCATTGCCACCAGCAAGGAATTCCTGCCGCTGATTCAGAAATCCGGCTTTGACGGCATTATTATTTCCATTTCGAATCCCTGCGACATTATTGCAGAATACCTGCAGTACAAACTGGACTGGCCGAAAAAGAAAATCATCGGCTCCGGCACAGCCCTGGACTCTGCCCGCCTGCAGATGCAGCTTTCTACTCAGCTCAAGGTGAACCGCCGCTCCCTCACCGCCTACCTTCTGGGCGAACACGGCGATTCCAGCATGATTCCCTGGAGCCATGTCAAAGTGGCAGGCAAGCCCATCGATGAACTGCTGAAGGAAAAGCCGGATCTCTACCATATGGATTCCAAGGAAGAAATCCTGAAGAAAGTCCATGAAGAAGGAAATATTGAAAACGCCAAGAAAGGCTGCACTGAATTCGGTGTTTCCTCTGCCACTGCCGAGCTGGTCCGTGCCATTTACCACGATGAACATAAAATCCTTCCCTGCTCCGTCTATCTGGACGGAGAGTACGGCATCCATGACAGCTTTGCTTCCGTACCGGTGAAGGTAGGCAAGGACGGCGTGGAAGACATTATCGAGCTCCATTTGACCGATGAAGAAAATGAAGAACTCCAGCGTTCCATCAAAATTCTGAAGGAACACTTCGAAAGAGCGCTCACACTGTAATCGTTTGAACAAAAAGGGTACCCGCCGGGGTGCCCTTTTTTGTTTTGTAAGTGCCATGCCCTTACGAAATATGGTTCACTGGTTTTCTGAACGGAAAAAAGGAGTCCCCAATCCCCAGTCTCCAATCCCCAGCTCCCAGCTCCCAGTCCCCAGTCTCCATTTATAGAGAAAATCCCTTTTCACAGCCCTGCCCCATGGGGTATAATGGTATGACGCTTATTTTAATTTTGAGGTGAAACATGACTGATTTGGAAGAAATAAAAAGACGCCGTACCTTTGCCATCATTTCCCACCCGGATGCCGGCAAGACGACGCTTACTGAAAAACTGCTGCTCTACGGCGGAGCCATCCATCTGGCAGGATCCGTCAAGGCAAGAAAGACAGCCCGCTATGCCGTTTCCGACTGGATGGAAATCGAAAAACAGCGTGGTATTTCTGTCACCAGCTCGGTGCTCCAGTTCGACTACCAGGGCTGCCGCATCAATATTCTGGACACCCCGGGGCATGCGGACTTTTCCGAAGATACCTACCGTACCCTCATGGCGGTGGACTCTGCCGTCATGGTCATCGACGTGGCCAAGGGCGTGGAAGCCCAGACGAAGAAACTCTTCAAAGTCTGCTCCGACCGGGGCATTCCGATTTTTACCTTCGTCAATAAAATCGACCACTTCGGCAAGAACCCCTTCGACCTCATGGCCGATATTGAAGACGTACTGGGCATCCGCTCCTGCCCCATGAACTGGCCCATCGGAGTGAATGGCGATTACACCGGCATTTACGACAGAGAAACAGAAATGTGCCATCTCTTCATCAAGGACAATGCCCATGGCGTAAAGAAACTGGAAGTGATTTCCGGGAAAATGGACGATGAAAAAATCACCTCCCACCTGAGCCCTGAAATCATTCAGTCCCTGAAAGACGACCTGGAACTTCTGGACGAAGCAGGGGACCCCTTCGATGAAGAAAAAGTGGCAAAAGGAGAACTGACCCCCATGTTCTTCGGTTCCGCCATGACCAATTTCGGCGTACAGCCCTTCCTGGAAAAATATCTGCAGCTGGCTCCGCCGCCGGAACCGAGAAAGACACTGGAAGGCACAGTGGCCCCGGAAGATCCCAATTTCTCCGCCTTCGTTTTCAAAATCCAGGCCAATATGGACCCCAAGCACCACGACCGGGTGGCCTTCATGCGCATCTGCTCCGGCGTCTTTGAAAAAGGGGCCAGCGTGCTTCACCGCCAGAGCGGCAAGATGATCCGCCTCTCTCAGCCCCAGCAGTTCCTGGCCACCGAAAGGCAGACCGTGGAAAAAGCCTATCCCGGCGATATTATCGGCGTTTTCGACACCGGCGAACTGGGCGTAGGGGATACGGTATGCGAAAAGAAACATCCCGTCACCTTCATCGACTTCCCTGTGTTCCCGCCGGAACTCTTCACCCGCCTTTCACCGGTGAGCAGCATGAAGAGAAAGCAGTTCCTGAACGGCGTTACCCAGCTGGCCCAGGAAGGGGCCATTCAGGTGTACAAGCAGCCCTACATCATGGAATCCTTCATTATCGGTGCCGTTGGCCAGTTGCAGTTTGAAGTCATGAAATACCGGCTGGAAAACGAATACAACGTATCGGTGAACCTGGAACCCTTAGGCTTCACCGCCGCCCGCTGGACCGAAGGCGACGTGCCGCCGGAAGAACTGGTAGGCATCGACAATGCCATGGTGGTCTACGACCGCCGCGAACGGCCGGTATACCTCCTGCCCAATGCCTGGCAGGCAGGCTGGCTGGCCCAGAGAAATCCAAAAGTCAAATTCCTCGAAAGCCCGCCCCTGGGTGTGGCAGAATTGGAAGGAAATTAATCAAAAGCAGCAGAACCGTAGATGGCTCTGCTGCTTTTTTGCATTCTGGCAAGCGCAGTGAGCGAATCAGCAGACTGTATTTCATGCCATATAGCACAGAAAGGGAAATCCAGTCCCTTATGAATGTGAAGGTCCAAGCGCCTTTCGACGCGGTCGGGATCGGGACCAGCGCGGTGCTTTCCAGTATTCCCGAAGGTTGACACG
>ENA-OOXM01003055-OOXM01003055.1-human-gut-metagenome-genome-assembly--contig:-NODE-3055-length-9871-cov-1.886002_pt1 | contig 9871 bp, 9 predicted proteins | sample MGYA00241589_ERZ501347 | MGnify/ENA primary metagenome ERZ501347 (study PRJEB25962, sample SAMEA2042832) | human gut metagenome | biome: human gut; feature: human-associated habitat; material: faeces...
CGGCGGTGGTGTCTGCCCGGATAATGCGGAAGATTATCTGAAAGCAGGGGCAAGTCATGTAATTGTTACTTCCTACGTCTTTAAAGACGGACAGCTTTCCTGGAAAAATCTAAAAAAAATAGAAGAAATTGCAGGAAAAGAGCATCTGGTTCTGGACTTAAGCTGCCGTAAAAAAGACGATCAGTATTTTATTGTGACAGATCGTTGGCAGAAATTTACAAATGTACCGGTGACACTCGAAGTAATGGAAGAACTGGGAAATCATTGTGATGAATTCCTTGTGCATGCGGTAGATGTCGAGGGAAAGGCAAATGGAATTGAAACAGAACTGGCGGACCTGCTTTCTGATTATACACAGCGACCGGTGACTTATGCGGGAGGTGTCGGAAGCATGGAAGATCTGAAACTTCTGAAAAAGCATGGAAAAGATCGTTTGGATGTTACCGTTGGCAGTGCATTGGATCTTTTTGGAGGAACGATTCCGTTTGAAACACTAAAAAATCTGGATGATCTGCATATATGACAGGTGGAAATTCTTGACGAAAAAGTTTTCTGATTATATGATGTAGGCAGGAATATGGGTGGTGAGAACACCCACTAAATAAATGATCACAGGGAGGTATTTATCATGAGTGAAGTACTTGACAAAATCAAAAGCAGAAGAAGTATCCGTAAATACAGGAGTGATATGATTCCACAGGATAAGCTGGAGAAGATCATCGAAGCAGGAACTTATGCAGCAACAGGAATGGGAAAACAGTCTCCGATCATCATTGCTGTAACGAACAAAGAACTTCGTGATAAGCTTTCTGCAATGAATGCAAAGATTATGGGTGTTGATAATATGGATCCATTTTATGGAGCACCGGTTGTTCTGATCGTGCTGGCTGATAAGAGCAGACCAACATGTGTCTATGACGGAAGTCTTGTTATGGGAAATCTGATGCTGGAAGCAGAAGAGCAGGGAATCGGAAGCTGCTGGATCCACAGAGCAAAAGAAGAATTTGAAAGTGAAGAAGGAAAAGAAATCCTGAAATCCCTTGGAATCGAAGGTGATTATGAAGGAATCGGACACTGCATTCTGGGTTATGCGGACGGTCCGGCACCGAAGGCTGCACCAAGAAAAGATTCTTATGTATATCATATAGATTAAACGTAGTAATAATATTGCTTAAATAATGGGTTGGTGGGGAAATTTCCCCACTGACCATTTTTTGTCCATTGAAAATAGAAAGTTTATCTGAATATAATGTAGAAAGATAAAAAAAATATTGCCAGAGATGGAGGAAATACCAATGAACAAGATTAAACATGCAGCAGCTAAGAAGGTTTTCGCAGGAGTAATGGATTATGCTGTTGATCAGGTGAATAAGAATCCTGAGACAGCTTATGAGAAAATTATCGACACTGCTGAGAAGTATTTAAAAGATTTTGGAAAGGGTGTGAACTGGGATTATCTCAGGAAAGTTGCCTGTAATCCGGAATATACACTGAATCGTTATATAACTTCCATGGTACAGGAACTCCATCCTAATGTTCTGAAGACAACTCTGATGAATCTTGGATTTGAGGCTTTCTATAATGGAACAAAAACAATTCATGAGATGCGAGAAATACATAAATGTAATATTCCGTGGATCATTCTGATGGATCCTACCAGTGCATGTAACCTGCATTGTACAGGATGCTGGGCAGCAGAATACGGAAACAAGCTGAACCTGTCCTTTGACGATATGGATTCAATCGTTACACAGGGTAAAGAACTGGGAGTTTATTTCTATATGATGACAGGTGGAGAGCCGATGGTAAGAAAGAAAGACATCATCGAACTCTGCAGAAAACACAATGACTGTGTATTCTTTGCATATACAAATGGAACACTGGTTGATGAAGCACTCTGCAAACAGATGCAGGAAGTTGGAAACCTGTTTCTTGCCTTAAGCGTTGAGGGTGAGCCGGATGTTAACGATATGCGTCGTGGAGAAGGTGTGTACAATAAGGTTATGCATGCCATGGATCTGCTGAAAGAGCATGGACTTGTATTTGGTACATCAATCTGCTATACAAGTGCCAACTATAAGAGCGTTACCAGTGATGAGTTTATTAAGATGCTTGTTGATAAGGGTTGCCGTTATGCTCTGTACTTCCATTACATGCCAGTTGGAAATGCAGCATCTGTTGATCTGCTGCTGAATCCGGAACAGCGTGTTTATGTGAAGAACCGTGTAAGAGAGATCCGTAACATGGAACATGGCCCTGGAATCTTCACTATGGACTTCCAGAATGATGGAGAATTTGTTGGTGGATGTATCGCCGGAGGAAGAAACTACTTCCACATCAATGCAAATGGTGATGCAGAACCTTGTGTATTTATCCATTATTCCAATGGAAACATTCATGAGAATACAATCCTTGAGATTCTGAAAGCCGTTATTCATGGCTTACCATAACAACCAGCCGTTTAACGATAACATGCTTCGTCCATGCCCGATGCTTGAGAATCCAGAGATCCTGCAGCGTATCGTAAAAGAAAGTGGTGCACATTCAACAGATCTGCAGTCTCAGGAGACAGCAGAACATCTTTGCAGTAAGTGTGTTCATTATGCCGAGGAGTGGGCTCCGGTTGCAGATAAACTGTGGGCTGAGGAGCATAAAGAGTAAGCTATAAAAATTTAGGATATAAGGGACCTCTCATCCTGTATCCAGACTTCAGGCGTCTGGAGTCCGGATACAGGAGAGAGGTCCTTTTCTCATATCCGGAAGTCTTTTATATGGGCAGGGAGAAAAAAGGTTAGGGTTTATTTTTGCAGGGGTTTGTATTAGAATAGGGGTATTGGCAGGAATGTAGTTTTAGGAATTGGAGAGTATTTATGAAGGTTGTTATTTTAGCTGGTGGTTTTGGGACAAGGATCAGTGAGGAGAGTCATCTTAAGCCAAAGCCAATGATCGAGATCGGGGAGAAGCCGATCTTATGGCACATCATGAAGATGTATTCTGCGTATGGTTTTAATGAATTTGTAATCTGCTGTGGATATAAGCAGCATGTGATCAAGGAGTGGTTTGCAGATTACTATCTTCATAACAGCAATATCACATTTGATTTTACACAGGAAAATAAAATGATCGTGCACAATAACGTGCTGGAACCATGGAAGGTAACGCTGGTTGATACCGGTCTGAATACTATGACCGGCGGTCGTATCAAACGCGTAAAAGAGTATCTGGATGGAGATACGTTTATGCTCACTTACGGTGACGGAGTTGCAGATGTAAATATCAGAGAACTTCTGGAATATCACCGCTCCCATGGTAAAATGGCGACGATTACAGCAGCACAGCCGGGAGGACGATTTGGTATCCTGGATATTCAGAATGATGGAACAATCACGAATTTTAAAGAGAAGAAAAAAGAAGACGGAGGCTGGATCAATGCCGGATTTATGGTGCTGGAGCCGTCCATTATTGATCTGATCGAAGGAGACCAGACTGTATTTGAAAAAGAACCGCTCGTGGAGGCAGCCCGCATGGGACAGCTGAATGCATATCGCCACAAAGGATTCTGGCAGTGTATGGATACTCTGCGTGAAAAGAATCTTCTGGAGGCATTGTGGCAGAGTGGACAGGCTCCATGGAAGATTTGGGAATAAACAGAATCGGTCAGAAAACAATCTGGTGTAAAATAAATCTGTTGGAGGAATTGTTTTGAGTGCAACAAGCTGTGATTACTGTGCAAATTATGTATATGATGAAGAAAGTGAAAGCTATTACTGCGATGTGAATCTGGATGAGGATGAATACTACCGCTTTATCAGTACAGAATATAAAGAATGTCCGTATTATCGTAATGGGGATGAGTACAGGGTAGTGAGACACCAGATGTAAAAATTACGAAAGTCAGTAATTAAGGGATCGGAGAAAAACATGATTACAGTAGAGCTGGATAATTTCAGCCTGAGAGAAATCTGCCGGTCGGGACAGTGCTTCCGTATGCACGAGACGGCAGAAAATAACACATATGAACTGGTTGCCGGGGATAAATATCTGAAAATATCTCAGGCAGGAAGCATTGTAAATTTTTATTGCAGTGATGTAGAATTTATCTGTTATTGGGTACCGTATTTTGATATTGATTCGGACTATGGACGATATATTGAAAAGGTGAATCCGAGGGACACGTATCTGAGTGCGGCGGTACAGTGCGGAAATGGAATCCGTATTCTGCGACAGGATCTTTGGGAAATGATCATTACTTTTTTGATCTCGCAGCAGAATAATATTTCCAGAATCCGGAGCTGTATCGAGAGGCTTTGTGTCAGATATGGGGAGAAACTGAAAGCAGGAGATAAAGTTTATACAGTCGGAATGAAGAAGATCATTGCACTGTTTCATATCGGACAGGATGATATTTCTGAGGGAATGAATATTCTGGGAGCACACATTGATTCTCCACGTCTTGATGTCAAACAGAATCCATTATATGAGGATACGGATCTTGCATATCTGGATACCCATTATTATGGCGGTGTTAAGAAATACCAGTGGGTGACTCTTCCCCTGGCAATTCATGGCGTAGTGGTAAAGAAAGACGGAAGTACAGCAGAAGTAAATATCGGTGAGGATGAGGATGATCCGATCGTATATATCACAGACCTTCTGATCCATCTTGCAGGAAAGCAGATGCAGAAAAAAGCGGCAGAAGTGATCGAGGGAGAGAATCTGGACATCCTGATCGGCAGCAGACCACTGAAAGACCTGGAAGATGATAAGAAGAAAGAGGCAGTAAAACAGAATGTACTGAATATCCTTAAAGAGAAGTATGATATGGAAGAGGAAGATTTTCTTTCTGCAGAGCTGGAGATCGTACCGGCAGGAAAGGCAAGAGAGTGTGGTCTGGACAGAAGTATGATCGCTGCTTATGGACAGGATGACAGAGTGTGCGCATATACTTCTCTGCTTGCAATGCTTGGGATGGACACCCCGAAACACACTTCCTGCTGTCTGTTTACTGATAAAGAAGAGATTGGAAGCGTAGGTGCAACCGGTATGCAGTCACGTTTCTTTGAGAACGCAGTGGCTGAACTTCTGGATGCAATGGGATGCTACAGTGATCTGAGATTGAGAAGAACTCTGAAGAATTCCAGTATGCTTTCCTCTGATGTAAGTGCAGGCTATGATCCGGCTTATGGGGAGGCATTTGAGAAAAAGAATGCAGCTTATCTTGGAAGAGGTATCGTATTAAATAAATTTACCGGAGCAAGAGGTAAATCCGGCTCGAATGATGCAAATGCAGAATATGTGGCAAGAGTCAGAAATATTTTTGACAGCCATGAAGTTGCGTTCCAGACAGCTGAGCTTGGTAAAGTTGATGTAGGCGGAGGCGGAACAATCGCTTATATCGCAGCACTTTATGGAATGGAAGTCATTGACAGCGGTGTGGCAGTGCTCAGTATGCATGCACCATGGGAAGTGACAAGTAAGGCAGATATTTACGAAGCTAAGAAAGCATATAAGGCATTTCTGCTGGAAGCATAAAAAGTCAGGCAGATGCGGAATAAAAATATGAAGAAATCGTGGAAGCTGTATCGTTTCTGATAACAGAGACTTGCAGATTCCGCAGATAAGGGCAGAGCTTTTGGAAAACTGAAGCGCTGCCCTTTTAACATATAAGTGAGGTTATGATTGTAAAAGGTATTTCTGATATCTTACGAAAGACAGGTTGCGATTCTGTAAGATCTGGATTGGAGCAGGATATTTAATAGACGGGAGGGAAAGATGGAGGAAGCGCTGATCAGAGTAAAAGATTTGTGTAAAATATATAATCCCGGCGAGAATGAAGTACGGGCGCTGGATCATATTAATCTGGAAATTAATAAGGGTGAGTTTGTTGCTATTATCGGACAGTCAGGTTCAGGAAAGTCTACATTTATGAATATGCTGGGTTGTCTGGATGTGCCTACATCCGGCGAATATTTTCTGAATGGAACTGATGTGTCCACAATGGAAGACAATGAACTCTCAGAAGTCAGAAACCGGGAGATCGGATTTATTTTTCAGGGATTTAATCTGATCTCAAATCTGACTGCAATTGAAAATGTGGAACTACCGCTGGTTTACAGAGGGGTAGACAGAAAAACGAGACATAAGCTGGCAGTAGAGTCACTGACCATGGTAGGGCTTGAGAAACGTATGGATCACAGACCAAATGAAATGTCAGGAGGACAGCAGCAGAGGGTGGCTATTGCAAGAGCAATCGCGGCCCAGCCACCGGTGATCCTGGCAGATGAACCTACAGGAAATCTGGATTCTGCATCCAGTAAGGAGATTCTTCAGATTCTTAAAAGTATGCACGAGCAGGGAAAAACGGTCATATTGATCACACATGATAATGGGATTGCTGCTCAGGCAAGGCGTGTAGTCAGAATTATGGATGGAAAGATAGAGTCAGATTTTATCAATAAAAACTATGGGAAAGAAGAATATATAAAAAATCAGCTGGATGCATAAACCCGGTTACAAGGAGACAAATATTATGAAAAAAAAGAAAAGTAAAAAGAAAATTATTATTGGAGCAGCTGCTGTTCTCGTTGTTGCCGGCGGAGTTACAGTAGCAGGTCAGAGGAATTCCACAGAAAATCAGATCCCGCAGGTTCAGGTGGTAATTGCAGAGAAGGGTGATGTTGAGGAAATTGTAGATGCTACAGGAACAGTGGGAAGTGAAGAGGAGAAGACCTATTATTCTCCTGTAAATGCAGAGCTGAAAACGGTTTCTTTTGCCCAGGGAGATGTGGTGAAAAAGGGAACAAAACTGATCGAGTTTAATACAGAGGATCTGGAGAAAGATAATCGGAAAGCAGAACTGAATCTGAAATCAACAAAGTATGATACAAAGGATACAAGAAATAAATCTTACAAAGCAGAGAAGAAGCAGAAGGATGCCAAAAAGAATGTTCAGGAGCTTGAGAAGAAAATAAAGGATAAAAAAGCTTATGTCTCGTCTCTGAAATCACAGATTTCAGCGGCAGCAGCAGCGGCACAGCGTGAAGCGGCAGCTCAGGCATCCGCACAGGCAGCAGCTCAGGCTCAGGCACAGCAGCAGGAAGCTCAGGCAAAAGCCCAGGCAGAGGCAAAGAAACAGGAGGAAATCCAGAGTAAATATCAGGCCGCACTTTATACATACAAGACGGAGACTCTTCCGCAGTACCAGCAGCAGCTCTCAGATCTGAATGCACAGTATAATCAGGCACAAAGCGATTATAATCAGGCAGACACCACATATCAGATGGCATTTGCAACATGGCAGGCAGACCCTTCAGATGAGAATACACAGGCTCTGGATAATGCGGAGGCTGCAAGAACACAGGCACAGCTCGCAATGCAGCAGGCACAGCAGACTTATAATGATCTTAAGCAGCAGACACCGAAAATGCCGGTACTTTCTGATTTCACAGAAAGCAGTGCAGATTACTCATGGGGAATTTCAGACGGTTCAGATGCAGATGACAGCGATGGGGAAGATTCTTCCTCCTACGGATATGATTACAGTGGAAGTGATGGCGGGACAGTAACTGCGGATACTTCTGCTCTGGAAAGTGCACTTGAGACAGCAAGCGATGAACTTGCAGAGCTTCAGTCAGATCTGGCTTCTGAGAAAGCTATCGCAGAGGCAGATTCCACAAGCCTGACAAAAGAAGAAAAAGAGAAACTGAAAGTAACAGATAATCTTTCCGAACTGGACGCAAAATCAGCCGAGGAGCTGGTGAAGGAAGGAAAGAAAGGAATCACCGCGGAATTTAACGGAATCATATCCAAGGCAGATATTAAGCAGGGAGCAGCAGTTACTCAGGGTATGGAACTGTTTACTATTGAGAATGCAGACAAGGCAAGTGTGGATGTGACTCTCTCTAAATATGATTATAATACAGTGAAAGAGGGGCAGTCTGTTGAGATTACCTTGGGGGATAATACTTATCAGGGTACTGTAACAAAAATGAGTCATATTGCGGTGCAGAATGAAAAAGGAACGCCGGTCATTTCAGCAACAGTAAGCATTGATAATCCGGATGAAGATATTTTCCTGGGAGTAGATGCAAAGGTTAAGATTTATGCGGCTTCTGCGAAAAATGTGGTGACTCTTCCTGTGGAAGTGGTCAATATCGGAAAAGAAGGCTCCTTCTGCTATGTGATAGAAGATGGACTGGTGACAAAGAGAAATATTACCACAGGAATCAGCTCAGAGGATTATGTGGAAATTACGGACGGAATCAAAGAAGGAGAAGAAGTAATCGCAGATCTGGGTGATTACACAGAGGGAATGGAAGTACAGGCAGTTCCTGAACAGACAGGAGAGGATGCCGATGAGTAATCTGTATGAATATATCAAGATGGCAGTCCATAACATTATGGCAAATAAGGGACGTTCTTTTCTGACTATGCTTGGCATTATCATTGGCATTGCTTCTGTAATTGCCATTGTATCTGTGGGTGAAGGAACCAAGAACCAGATGAACAGTGAAATTGATGATATCGGCGGCGGGCAGATTGCCATCAGTGTCAGCGATGAGGCACAGACAGATGAGGAGTGGATCACTGCGGATGATGTGGAAGCAATCCGGGCGGTAGACGGTATAGAAGGAGTAAATGTTTCGGATTCATTCAGTGGAGAAACTACCACAGGTAAGGGAAATTTTTCTCTTATGCTGACGGGTGAGGGACCGGATGCAAAGCTGTTAAATAATGCCACCATGAAGCATGGAGTATATTTCGGAGAAAATGAAGTTCAGGAAGCAAAAAATGTCTGTGTGCTTTCCGATGCAGATGCAAAAAGACTCTTTGGCACAGATGATGTGGTTGGAATGACTGTAGATGTCAATTGTTATGGACTGACCAAAAGTCTTCGTATCTGCGGGGTGACAACCCAGAAAGAAAATGGAACCTTTGTCAGTTATACTTATGAGGGAATGCCGGTGACTATTAATGTTCCCTATACTACAATGAATGAATTCACCGGTGTATCCGATTACTTTTTCTCAGTAACAATGCAGGCAGATAAGAGCTTAAACAGTCAGGATGTTGCTGACAAAGTGGTAAAACTGATGGAAAAAAGACATCAGTGTGCAGGAAAAGATTACTTTCAGGTACAGAGCTTTCAGGATATTATGAGCTCTATGAATCAGATGCTGGATATGGTGACTGCTTTTATCTCCTTTGTGGCGGGAATTTCCCTTCTGGTTGGCGGTATCGGCGTTATGAATATTATGCTGGTTTCCGTAACAGAACGTACCAGAGAGATTGGTATCCGTAAGTCACTGGGAGCGAAAACCTCTTCTATTATGATGCAGTTTCTGGCAGAGGCGGCAATTCTGACGGTGATTGGAGGGGTGATAGGAATTGTTCTGGGTGTGATTGGCGGATATGTGATCTGTTCAATCATAAGCAGCAGTATGGGAATGTCCATCACTCCGGGAATCAGCCTGAGTACAATTATGCGGCGACTTTGTTTTCCTGTGCAGTAGGAGTATTCTTTGGAATTTATCCTGCGAAGAAAGCAGCAAAACTGAGCCCGATCGAGGCTTTGCGGCGGAATTAATGAAAACAGGACTGCGATGGTATTTTGGTGTACCTGTGTACTGATATCATTACAGAATAGTTGTAAATTGTTATAATTTTGCGAATCAAAAGAAAAAAATAAAAAATTCAAAAAAAGTGTTGACAAATGCTCCAGTATAGAGTAGAATACTCATTGTTGTGAGGGACACGAGATAAGAACTTCACAAGGATGTGCGTTTAGCTCAGCTGGATAGAGCGTTTGGCTACGGACCAAAAGGCCGGGGGTTCGAATCCTCTAACGCACGCTAATAAAAAATAAGACAGT